>ENA-OFCF01000013-OFCF01000013.1-metagenomes-genome-assembly--contig:-NODE-13-length-100549-cov-5.635779_pt1 | contig 100549 bp, 80 predicted proteins | sample MGYA00153387_OFCF01 | MGnify analysis MGYA00153387 | reverse complement strand
GCGCAGCCTGGGCGAAGGCGACATCCTGCGTCCGCTCCTGCGCCACCTCGCCTGGCTGCAGTCATTTCGCCCGGCGGGATGGGAACGTTTGGCCGAGGTCACCCTCGCCCAGGTCCTGGTCGGCTTCATCGGCGGCGCCACCGGTACCCTCGCAGAGAACTCCGCCGGTCTGTCGCCGATCGTCGACCGCGTCATCGCCCATGTCCGCGCCGCGTGGGCCGATGGCCGCCTCGACCAGTACGCGCTGCCGCACCTGGCGCGCATCGCCGGGGTCAGTCGCGGCCACCTCATCCGCGTTCAAGGCGGCGTACGGCCATTCACCGCGCGCCCTTCGCCAGCGCTGCGCCGAGGGTCATCCCGTACCGACCGTGCCCCTGGTGCGGGTGCGCGGGCTGTCCAAGCGGGTGTGGCGCTGACGTTGCATCCGGAAGGGGGTGGGCACCGTACTCTTTCACCGGAGATCCCCCATGCCCCTCGTGTCCGTCCTCGCCATGCTCGCCATCGCCGCCTGCGCGGTCGCCACCGCAGCCGATCCGACTGCCGCTGCAACCGCCTCGCCGCTCGACTTCACCCTGAAGGACAGCAAGGGGCAGGATTACCCGCTTGCCCAGCATAAAGGCAAGGTCGTGCTGCTGGTCAACGTCGCGTCGAAATGCGGGCTGACGGCCCAGTACAAGGCGTTGCAGGCGCTGCATGAGAAGTACCAGGCCCAAGGCCTGGTGGTGATCGGCATCCCCGCCAACAATTTCGGCGGGCAAGAGCCGGGCAGCGACAGCGAGATCCAGACCTTCTGCTCGACCAAGTATAACGTGACCTTCCCGGTGTTGGCCAAGGTCAGCGTCAAGGGCTCGGACATCACCCCGCTCTATGACTGGTTGACCACCAAGTCGGCCAAGCCGGGCGCGATCGGATGGAACTTCGCCAAGTTCCTGGTCGGCCGCGACGGGAAGCTCGGCGAGCGCTTCGATCTGCGCGCCTTCAATGACGAAGTGCTGGGCACCGGTTCAATTCCACTCGATGCTTTAGAAAAACATATTGATCAATGGATTGTAGATCAGGCTCAGGCTAAATAACCAAAGCGTTCTAGCCAAGGATTCAAATGTTGCATCACGGCTGGTGTGAAATAGGCTTCATAGGCTTGCCAGCGGCCCACTGAGCGCGCGTTCACTTGCTCAATCACCTGTGTATAGGAGGGCGTCTTGATGGCGCCTTTGTGTTTAGCGCGTTCGGTGAAGGCTAATAAATCATCCTGCCATGGCAATTGTAGAAAATCGAACAAGGCGCGTGCGCGGCCTTCGGTATCGGCCACTAAGTCTTCATACTTCCATGGCAAAACCGGCAGGCGTAAATGCTCTGCGCTGCGCATCCAGTGGCTGAATACTTTGTCATACATCTGTGCGGTACTTTCCAGCGTTTCAAAAGTCAGCGCAAAGGCGGGCGCTCGAAAATGTTGCATATAACAGCTGAGCACCACATCGCAGGGGTGGCGAATAGCCAGAATAATCTGCGCGCTTGGAAAAATATTCTGCAGCAAAGGCAAGCGCACCATATTCAATGGGTTTTTATCAACCGGCCGCTTACTAATGCTGCTGGGCGCAATGTGTGCAACTTCAGCAAAATAGGCGGCGCGCTGCCGCTGCCATTGTTCCGGACTGAGTGTTTGCAATGCCTGAAAAATATCTTCGCCACTTGCTGTTAAACGCCGAACAATATGCTGCAGAAAAGGTTGTTCGTCGAACGATACCAAACCCGGATGCGCATCCAATAATTGCTCAAGTAAGGTAGTGCCTGAGCGTGGAAAGCCAACCACAAAAACCGGATCAGTGTGCGCATCAATGCCTTGGCTGGCCAGATTCCACGGTGGCACTGGTTGCTCCAATACCGCAAAGGCTTGTGTGCTATCTTGCAAGGCTGGGTGATTGTTGCTAATTAGCAAACGACGTTGAACGTGGGCATTTTGCATCACAGCCATCACCGCATCAGGCTCTTGGCATTTATCCAGCGCCGCGGCATATTCAAACTGCAAGCCAAGCTTTAAGCTTGAATCTTTATGCGGGCTTTGCAAAACGCGCTCGAAATAATTCTTAGCTAATGAAAAATCTTTAGCGCGCATGGCCATTTTGGCTTGCATCTGCAAAAAATTATCCAGCAACTTAGGATTATGCTGCATGGCTTGTTCGCACAATTGTGCTTGCACGGCTTTAGCTTGATCCATTCGATTAATACGTTCATAGGCCATCACCAAACCCATTTGGCTGTCGGCTAATAAATCTAGATTGTGTCGAGTTTTCTCAAAGGCAGCAATGGCCTGCGCATACCATTGGCCACGAAATAATAAGTAGCCAAAATCCACCAACTGGCCTTCGTCAAGCGTAAGCGTTTGTAAATATTCAGCGCACGTTTGCGCTTCCGGCCAACGATCCATCGCCAATAAAATACGCAATTTAAGCAAATGAAATTCGGTGTCGTTCGGCAATCGCGAAACAGCGGTTTCAATATGCCGACGCGCTAATTCCAAGGGCCCAACATCTGAATAAGCTCTTGCTAATCCAAAATGCAGCGCAGAATCAGTGGCACCAAGCAACAACGCTTTTTGCAAAGGCTCCAAGGCCTCTTGCTCACGTTCGAGTTCACAAAAGCAATTGCCTAGGTTTGACCAATGCGCTGGGTTTTGCGGTTCATTCACACATAGCCATTGATACTCAATCAAAGCCTCATCAGGCCGCTTCAGTAGGCTTAATGCAATAGCTTTTAAAGTCTTCCACGGCAACTGCTCGCCACTTAAACGCTCGGCCTGTTCAGCGATTGCCAAAACAGACGCCGCTTCGCCCTGTTCAAGAGCTGCATAGGCATGATTTAAGTTTGGCTGTGTGGGTGTGGTATTGGGCATGCGGCAAAGGGTATGATAATGGCTTGAATTAAACACGAATAGTGAAGAGCTAGTTTACCTTGAACGCCGCCCAAACACCCGATTCCTTAAGCCGATGCGTCCAAGTTTTTGATGGTGCATTCAGCCCGGCTTTGTGCGAAAAAATGATTCAATCGTTTCACAGCCTTGAGCGTTTCCAGCGCCCGAATGGCCGCGGTATTCGCCCAGGCCACGATGAAAGCGGCTGGACTGAACTGAATCTTGATCCTTTATCGGACGCTGCATTTCGAGTGATGATTCTGGAAAATATGCACATGTATGCAGGGCTGTACAACCGCGCCTTGAATCAACCTATTGCCTTACCGATGACCGATAAAATCAGCGAACTGGTTATTAAGCATTACAAAACCACCGGCCAAGAAGGCTTTCAACTGCACTTCGATTCTATTGGCGAAAAAGCCAATCGCTATTTGGTTTTTTTGTGGTATTTGAATGATGTGGCAGAAGGCGGCGGCACCGAATTTCCAGAACTTGGCATTACTGTTCAGGCCAAAGCAGGGCGCTTAGTCATTTTCCCGCCGTATTGGCTGTTCCAACATCTTGGCCAACAGCCGATTAGCAATGATAAATACATTTTCTCCACTTACTTTTTGTTCTAAGCATGAACGACTTCGATAAACTCGCCAAACAAAATTCGCAGATTAGCAAAGCGCTAATGCAATCGGTGTTTGAGCTGGCCAGTGATTTATCAGGCATGGGCCCGTTTGCCGAACAGGCTGCAAGCGCACGCCAAGCCGCGTCGATTAACCAGCGCTTACTGCAAATTCAACAGCAAATTCAGCAGCTGCGCAACGATCTGCAATCCGTGCGTGGGCCATATCTTATGCAGCAATTGCAAGGCCTTGGCATTGACCAACACAGCCAGAACCTGAAACTGCATATTGGTAGCGGGCCATATGTGTTGGAAGATTGGATCAATCTAGATATTTACCCAGCGCAGCTTTCCACCAATGTGCTGTGGGGGTTGCCGTTCACAACGGGCCAATGCCAGTTTGTGTTTTTATCGCATTTGCTCGAGCATTTATTTTACCCAACCGACGCAATGTCTTTGCTTGAAGATATACATCGTATCCTAGCGCCCGGCGGTGTGGTGCGCATTGTGGTGCCGGATATTGAACAATGCATTGGCGCCTATCAAGACAACAACACGGCATTTTTCCAACAACGCATTGAACATTGGGGCGTAGGCGATGGCCAAGCAACGCGCCTTGAACATTTTCTGACCTATGCGGGCGCCGGGCCTGACCCAGCGTGGCTGTTTGAAGCGCATAAATTCGGCTTTGATTATGAAACCCTTGAGCGCGCCTTGCAGCGTGTTGGGTTCAAAAACATTGCACGCTCCAGCTTTATGGAAAGTGAGCACGCGGCTTTGCGCGTTGATGAACACAGCCAAGTAGCCAGTGCAAAATACGGCGACCAGCATTACTCCCTTTTTGTTGAAGCGATCAAAGAATAAGTATGTCTGCCGTGATTAACGCCTTACTCGACCAAGCTCGCCGCTACGTGCAAGAGCAAGACCCGCGTGCCGAAAAAGTGTTCGCCATGGTGTTGGAAAACGATGCCTTTAATGTGGAAGCACGCACTTTTTTAGCACGTATCGCTATGCAAGCGGGTAACCCATTGCAAGCTTATGAACACCTTGAGCTGGCCACCAGAATTAATCCGAACAATGCGGCCTTATGGCGAAGCCTTGCGCTAACACATATAGCGCTCGGCCAACTGCCCGAGGCACAAACGGCATTGCAGCGCTGTTTGCAATTAGCGCCGAAAATGCATGCGGCACGTTTGCATTTAGGCAAAGTGCTCGAGCAACAAGGCCAGCATAGCGCAGCGGTGAAAACCTATTTGCAGGCACTTAGCGAAGCGCAGCGCGATGGCTTGTGGCTAAATGCTGACACGATACCCGTGTGGCTGATTCATGATGTAAACCATGCAATCGACGTTGCTAATCTTGGCCGCAATGAACTGTATGATGCGCTGATGCAGCCTTTATGGACGCGTTATGGCAAGGACGATATGCAGCGCGTGGATTTATGCGTGAAAGGCATATTAGGTTTTGAACACGTGACTGCTAGCAACGCAAAACAGAAACCAACTTTTATGCTGTTTCCGGGTTTACCAGAAACGCCAGTGTTCAACAACGCGCTGTTTCCGTGGTTTGAGCAATTGGAACATAATTTTGAGGCCATACGCCTTGAAGCCGAGCAAGTGCTTAGCCAGCAAAATGGTTTGTCACCGTTTTTATCATTAAGCGAAAACGATAAAGCATCAGATTATCTAGGCGGCCAGAAACCGAACTGGGATGCGTATTTCTTCTATCGGCATGGCGAAGCATTTGCCGAGCATCATGCCGAATGCCCGAATACTGCCGCCGCACTAAATGTGCTTCCGTTGGTGCGCATTGCCGAACATGCACCAGAGATTTGTTTTTCGGTGCTCACTGCCGGCACGCATATTTTGCCGCATTACGGCACCAGCAATATTCGCTCAGTGGTACATTTGCCATTAATTGTGCCAGAACATTGCGCGTTGAAAGTTTTGGATACCGTTGTGCCTGGGCTAGCCGGAAAATGCTTTGCCTTCGACGACACTTTTTTGCACGAAGCCTGGAACCGTGGGCAAAGCACGCGCGTGATTCTACTGATGGACACCTGGAACCCGCATTTAACCGAGGTTGAAAAATTAGCCTTGGCCGATGTGGTGGCACAAACCGGAAGTTTTAAGCAACACTGACTGGGCTCAGTACTGCGACTTCATGTTTAAAGAAGGTTATGGAATTAACCGGCCGTCGTTATGCCCTGAGCCAGCGATGCTACCTTCTTGCTTATTTCACTGATGCGACGCAAACTTATCCATTACATCCGCATTTTATGGATAACCGTCGTTTGATTCCGCTCGAACACAGCTTACGCCAAACCTGCCGCTATTTGATATTGGTGCTGGCCTTGTTTGTCTGCGATAGCGCACTTGCCGCAGAACGCTGGGGCGCGTTGTATATGCCGGATTTCCAGACTGTTAAACGTAACGGCCGGCCGTTGGATGGCCCGATACGAGCATTCACCCAAGATCGTCAGGGCTTCATATGGATTACCGGCGATACCTCGCTATGGCGATGGGACGGCTACGAACTGCAAGAAATTCATTTTGATGGAATAGCTGCCGACTCCCCGGCACTGCCTGATATCACCGTCGCCAAGGCCGATCCGGATGGCATGGTCTGGGTGGCGACGACGGCCGGCTTATTCCGTTTGGATAGCGGCAGCCTGACTCTGCATCGGGTAACACTCGGCCCACTGGATTCGGAGACGCTTGAGCATATCGCCTTCGATTATTCAGGCGGCCATAAACGCCTGTATCTTGCCAGCGACGAAACGCTGTACGAATGGACGGAGAGTCGAGAGCCGAGCTTGATACCCGGTCATGGTCGAAATCGTATTCATTCATTGCTGGTTGATGTCCGCACAAAACTCTGGGTAGGCACCAACGACGGCCTATGGTTCCGAAACTCAAGTCAAAACCAGTTGCAGCCGATAAGCGCTTTGAAAGGCATCCGAATTTCTGCGTTGTACCAAGCGGCCAATCGGAGTATTTGGGTTGGGACCGCCAAGGATGGCGTTTTCGAACTTGAAGGCGGGCAACCTCTCCGTAGCCTGTCACTGCCGGCAAAGAGTCCCATTCAGCCATGGGTTTATGACATCAATGAGCCGCGTCCGGGCGAGTTATGGTTCGCCACCTACGGTAACGGCATTCTGATCTACCAAAGACTGGCGAAGACCTTCAAACAGGTCAGCAAAGAGCGTATGTTGCAAACTAGCCTGCTGGATAATGACGTCTGGTCGCTTTTCCGTGATCGCTCCGGAACACAATGGGTCGGCAGCCGGACCGGTGCAAATTATCTAAGCGTCCGTCAGAACGTGTTCCGTCACCTGCCGGCTGGGACGTCTGGCAGGTGGCTCTCAGACGACTTGGTGTTTTCGATGGCAGCCTTGTCGGATGGCAGCGTCGCGGTAGGCACTGGCAATACCGGCATTGATGTACTGCATCCGCAATCAGGCGTTAAGAAACATCTGCCGCCCGGCACACAGATGGGTGCTGTGGCCATGCCCGAAGGTGCCATCGAATCACTGTATGCTCTGCCCGATGGCAGCCTGATGGCCGGCAGTAACTGGAACACCCTCAAGATTAGTCCGGGTATTGAGCGAGCCATGCCGCTGCGTGTCAAAGGACGACCTGCTGATGCCTTCACCAGCGATTTTGCTTGGTTCGACGGCTCCTTGTGGCTGTCGGGAACCGATGGTTTATGGCGGATTGACGACAATAAGGCGGCCAACATGATGCTGGGTTCGCCGGACGAGCAGCGCATAAATTGCTTATTGGCTGATGGTGACAGCTTATGGATTGGCACCTGGAAAGGCCTTAAACGGCTGGACTTGCGCGCCGGACAAACGCCGCTGGTCAGCGAGGTGAACAATGCTATGCTGAACCAAAAATATATCAATGTCATGCGCAAAGACCGGCAGGGCCGGCTTTGGGTTGGCACCTATAATGGTGGCCTGTTCCATACCCGCAGCAGACAGGACAACAGCTGGCTACGGATCACCGAGCAAGATGGCCTGCCAAGCAACAAGGTGACCGGCATACTGCCCGATGCTGACGGTAATCTTTGGATTGGCACTGACCGCGGCCTTGGGCGTATCGATACCGTAACACTGGCTATCGAGATTATCCGGCCTGAGGCTGGCGCGGCAGCAGCGCCCTATGAAACAGCGGTACGTAATGCAGATGGCGATTTGCTGTTTGGCGGCAATAACGGCATTACCGTTGTGACGCCCGGGCGTTGGCAAAAACAAATTGCAGATGCGCCAATAGTGTTCACCGCCGTTCGTGATGGCAAAGGCCATGAACTGGCAATAAACGCAAATTTACTCTCGTTGTCCGTACCCGCGAATGTGGATAGCGTTGAGCTAACATTCGCTGCATTGGATTTCATAAATGCCGCGCACCTCCAATATCGGTACCAGCTGCTTGGGCGTGATAAGGCATGGCGTCCGGTCTTGGCTGAATCTCGAACCATCGTACTGGCCAATCTGCCGCCGGATGATTATCAGCTGCAGATTGCGTATTCCTTAGACGGCAGGCAATGGTCGAAACAATTGTTGCAGCTTCGGATTTCGGTATTGCCGGAATGGCATGAGAAACCCGCTTTGCGGATACTGCTGGGCATGCTTGCACTAGCGGCTATCTGGTTGCTGCTGCGTTGGTGGTCGTTTCGTTCACGACGCCGGCAACTGGCTCTGGAAGCTAATGTCAGGGACCGGACCGCTGAACTGCAGGCGGCCAATCAGCTTCTACAGAAGCAGGCGGAGACCATCCGCGAAGCCAGCCTGACCGACCCGCTGACCGGCCTGCATAACCGCCGTTTTTTCAAGCAGCATATTGAAAGCGAAACACAGATGACAGCACGCCGCTACCCAAGCGGTTCAAATTTACCGATTGAACAGGCCGACCTGCTGTTTTTTCTAATCGACATCGACAATTTCAAGCGTATCAACGATCAGCTAGGCCATGCCGCAGGCGATGCCGTACTTGTAGAAATGCGACAACGGCTGCAGAGCGTATTCCGAGGTAGCGATTTCCTAATTCGCTGGGGCGGCGAGGAATTTCTGGCAGTTGCACGCAACACGTCACGGATCAAGGCCGCTGAATTGGCTGAACGGGTCCGAATCGCGGTCAACGGAACCGCGATTTACTGTAACAAGCCCGAGCCAGTAACGGTGACCTGTTCGATAGGTTTCGCGCCTTATCCGTTCCTGTGCGGAGATCCGCAAGCACTGCGTTGGGAGGAAATCTTGGCCTTAGCAGATGTCGCCCTATACGCCGCTAAAAACAATGGCCGTAATTCATGGGTCGGCTTTAACGGAACCGACAATGCTGAGCTTGCTAGTGTATTAGCGGTTTTGCGCGCTGCGCCTGAAACAGCATTACACAGCGCAGTAGTTGGCGTCAGTCGTTCATCCTGATTATCAATACAATCCCAACCAAGCCTTGCGCAAGGCCAATTGCTTCGCCGTGGCTTTTGCATCAAACTCCAACTTCATCGCCGCGCCCAGTTTCTGCTCGGCACTAAATATTATGCTCTGTACCTGTTCGCGTCGGAAAATTGATAAGCTCATTGGCTTACTGCCAAATGACTGAATACGTGCATCTGCGCTTTTCGCGCTAACCCGAAACCCGTTGATTGAAGCGATGACATCGCCAGCAGTGATGCCCGCTTTCCATGCTGGGCTGCCTTTTTCAACCGCCTTAACCACCGCGAATTCGGCATCGGAACCGGCGCCTAATGTTAAGCCAGTCCAATAAAACGGCTTTTCGTCGTCTGGTTTTTTGTCCGCTGCCCAAGCCACACCAGCATCCTTCAACAACGCCAGCACCGGCAACTCTTCGGTACCAATCACATACCGGTTCCAGAAATCCTGCCAAGTGCGGTCGGATACCTGTTGTAAAGCTGCTAATACATCGGCCTCGGTAAAGCCGCCCTGATCGACCCGATGCTTCTGCCACAGCACGCGGTGCACATCGGCCAAGCCCAGCTTGCCGGCGCTTTCTTTGCGCAGTGTCAAGTCCATGGCCAAGCCGAGCATTTCACCTTTTGGGTAAATACTGACTGAGGCGTTTTGGTGTCGGTCGCCCTCCGGTTGAATCCACTCATCGAAGCTGGATTCGTTGGCGCTCTGCTCAAACCGCCCCGGAGTATGCAGATAGCCGTCCAATGTGGCTGACACATCGCCAAGATATTCTTTTTCATTCTGCACACCAGCGCGCAACGCAATCAGGTTTTCGAAGTAGCTGGTGTGGCCTTCAGAAATCCATAGCAGATTGGAAGGGTTTTCCTTCTGATAATCGTAGGGCACCATTTCGGCAGGGCGGTAAGCCTTAACGTTCCAGGTGTGAAAGAACTCATGAGCGGCGGTGCGTGCGAACTTTAGGTATTCCGTGCGTGGTGCGAAACTCCAGCGCGTGGCCTGGATAACCGTCGAGTTGGTATGTTCAGTTGCGCCGCGCGTTGCATCGGTAGCGTGCACAATGAATAAATAACGCTGGTACGGCACACTGCCGAACAGTCCGCTGGTAGTTTTCACCATGGCCGCAAAATCCTTCAACATGGCTTCGGCGTCGTAATTGCCTTCACCCCATATCGCTAATTCGATTGGCTTACCATCAACGCTTGTCTGCACAAAAGTATGTATGCCGGTCTCGATTGGCGAGTCGGTTAGCACATCGTAATTGGCGGCAGTGAAGCAATGTCCGCAATTACCCTTGTCCATACCAGAGCGCGATTGCCAGCCGGCTGGCATATCTAGGCTCACTGTAATTGGATTGTTGCGAAATTCCGGGCTATACACAAACACTGCACTGGCGTTCAAGTAAGCATGCGAATCGTCGATATGGCGGGTACGCAGGCCAAGTTCGTTGGCATATAGTTCATAGGAAATCTGATACGGCACGCCGGCCGGCAGACTTAGCTGCCAAGTGGCTTTGTCGGTCTTGCGTATCGTTACGGCTTTGCCATCAGCAGTTTTCGCTGTTACCCGCCTCAGGCCATTGGCCAACGGTAAGATTTCATAGCGGCCGGTTCGCCAGTTCGGCAGCTGCACGATTGGGTCGGCTTTGGCGCTGGCCGGAAATCGTGCGTTAACTTCAGCGCTATGCTGGGTAGCGTTACTGATGCGCAGACTGTATTGAACAGAATTCTGACCGGCAACGGTACTGGTTAACAGGAAAAGTAGTACGAATAAGAAGGTTTTCATAAGTTAGGTGCTTAATTGCAGAATGTACAGGATAAAGGGGAAATTCTCAGGCCATTAACGTTTGCATTACACTTTTCAAGTTATTGATATTAAACGGAACAGATGATTAACAGGTGAAGATTTTGGCAATGGCGCTGCATAATTGATGGTTTGCTCTAGTAAAGAAGCGCGCAATAGGCACTAACCCCTAAAGGAGGTCGCATCATGAACACTGCATTTATCCTACTTGCAAGCATTCTAGCCTTATTAACCGCCGGTGCAGTCGCTTTGCATTGCCACAATAGCCTGGAAATCGATAAAGAAATGGCGCTATACAGCTAATCCGCTTACTGCCGAATTAACCGAACATTGCCCGGCATACCCATCCCTTCGGTGCAGCGGTACGGATTAATATCTAAACCGCCACGCCGGGTGAAGCGTGCGTACACCGAAAGTTGCAGCGGTTTGCACTGCCGCATGATGTCAGTGAAGATGTGTTCAACGCAATTTTCGTGGAAGCCATTATGCATGCGATACGAAACCAAATAGCGTAGCAAGCCTTCGCGCTCAATGCGATTGCCCAAATAGCGGATTTGAATACTGGCCCAATCGGGCTGGTTGGTGACTGGGCAATTCGATCGGAAAATATGGCAAATCAAAGATTCACTCACCTGCGATTCTTCAAACACACTCAAATACAAAGGCTCCGGTGGGCCGTAGTAATTGATGTCGACTTCCATATCGTCAATCACTTCACCGTTTAGATATTCCACCGGAAATGCATGGCTTGCTGATGCAGGGGTAATCGTAACCGTCACATTGCCACCACAAGCCTTGCTGATGTCACTTACTAACATTTGCCGCAAGCGCTCGCTGTCGCCAATACGTGTTTGGTTGAAGCTGTTCAAATACAATTTAAAACTTTTCGACTCAATAATATTTACTGTATTGGCGGGCACCACAATTTCTGCCAATCCCGAACGTGGCCGGCCCGCTTTATCCAACCAACTCAGTTCGTAAGCATTCCAAATATCTTGGCCAGTGAACGGCAAGGGCGAGTACACCCCAATTTGTTCGCGGGCAATATTTCGGGCAATCGGAAACAGCAAAGACGCATCATACTGGCTCGGATACACCGTTGATTTGCCCAGAATGCCGTGCTCAGCCATCATTGTCTCCGTTCAAATAATCCACCGCAACTTGCAATAAAGTTCGCGTACCGATTGGTAAAGCTGATTCATCTAAGAAAAATTGTGGCGAATGATTGCTCGGCGCAGAACTTGCATCAACACCCTTCGGTGTGGCTCCTACAAAAAAGAAAAAACCAGGCACTTCCTTGGCGTAGTAAGCAAAATCTTCTGCACCGGTTACTAAGGGTGCTTCCAGTACATTTTCAGCACCCACTACTTTAATCAAACTTCGCACGGCACGCACGGTTAATGCCGGATTGTTGTACGTCACTGGATTACCGACACTGTCGGGAACCTTTGCCACCACCGTTGCGCCATGGGCCGCTGCCACATGCTCTGCCACATTGGTTAAATCTTTAAATACTTGCTCGCGCATACCGTCGTCAAAAGTGCGAATGGTGCCAATTAATTCCACTGAATCGGGAATGATGTTGTAGCGAATGCCGCCTTTAATGGCGCCAAAGCTCACCACCACCGGCTGCTTGGTAATGTCCTGCCGTCGCGCCACAATGCTCTGCGCACTGGTAACAATTTCTGCCGCCGCAACAATAGGATCCACACCGCCCCAAGGCCTCGCGCCATGTGTTTGTCGACCTTTCACCACAATATTGAAGCGATCAGATGCCGCCATCAGGGCACCAGAGCGATACGCCACCTTTCCGGCATTGCCCGTTGAAAACACATGTAAGCCAAATACCGCTTCTGGTTTGAAGTTCTTGAAAATGCCTTCGGCTAGCATTTGACTCGCACCGCCGGTTTCGCCATCAGGCGGGCCTTCTTCCGCTGGCTGAAAAATAAACAATACTTCGCCGGCAAGCTGCGCTTTATTTTTAGCCATTGCTTCGGCAACCCCCATGAGAATGGCCGTATGCGAGTCATGACCACAGGCATGCATGACGCCGATTTTTTCACCCCTGAATTCAGTAGTCTGTTTTGAAGCAAACGGCAGCCCGGAACTTTCGGTGACCGGCAAGGCGTCCATATCGGCGCGTAACGCAATGCGTGGCCCGGGCTTGCCGCCTTTTAGAATGGCAATCACGCCGGTATGTGCAATGCCAGTAGTAACATCTAATCCTAAGCTGCGCAAATGCTCGGCAACTAATTTTGAGGTTCGGAATTCGCGGTTGCCCAGCTCAGGAAATTGATGGATATCGCGGCGCCATGCCAATACTTTGCTATCAACCGGTTTTGCCCAACTTTCAATTTCTGCAGCACTGGCAAAACCTGATGCAGGCAAAAAAAGTGCTAAAAATACTGTACTGAATTTTGTGTTCATGACGCCTCCCAAAACGTGTAGACCATGCTAGCACAAGCGTTTACGGGCGGTGTTCTAATGCAAGATAATCTTTCGACTGCATTTCGATTAAACGTGAACTGGTTCTCTCAAATTCACGTTGCAAGCGCTGGCCTTGATACAAATTCGGCGCATCAAGCTCGGCGCTAAGCAACACATTCACATGACGATCGTATAATTCGTCAATCAAATACACAAAACGGCGCGCGGCATCTTCATTGTGTTCGGCAAAACGCGGCACGTTCGATACCAAAACCGTGTGAAAATCACGGGCAATTTCTATGTAATCAGCCGCCGAGCGCGGGCCTTCGCATAAAGCGGAAAACTCAAACCATGCCACGCCTGAACTGAGCGCTTTGGCCGGAATCATTCGATCATTAATTTCAATTTCATCAGCCAGCGCCGCTATGCCACTGAGTTTCTCATATTGCTCGTCTAACAAGTGTTCCGAAGTTGCATTTGCTGGGCATACATACGTGGCTGCAAAGCTGAGCGTGCGCAGTCGGTAATCTTGTGCACTAAGCAACTCAACAACCGTGCATTGGCGCTTAAGCAAAGCAATACACGGCAAAAAACTGGAGCGCTGCAAGCCATTGAGGTATAAATTATCTGGCGCAACATTGGAGGTGGTAATAAAGCTCACACCATAATGATTCAGCCTATCTAATAAGCGATACAAAATCATCGCATCACCAATGTCGGATACAAAAAATTCATCCAACACCAACAACCGGCAATCTTTGCTTATCGCTTTAGCTAATACCGCCAAGGTGTCAGCCGTATCGGGCAGCTTAGCCAATTGCTGGTGTACGTGATTCATAAAGCGATGAAAGTGCCAGCGTTGAAACGGCACGTCATGCAAGGTTTGCAAAAAAAGTTCAGTCATCAAGGTTTTGCCGCGCCCAACCGGACCCCATAAATACAAGCCCTTAACGGCAACAAGCGCTGATAAAGAAACCCCCAGAAAACGCCGAGATTTTTGTGCTCGAAGCGCCCGCGCTATTGTATCTAAGCGGTTCAGCACATCAAGCTGCACGGGGTCTGAGTGAATGCTTGCCGAGCGTACTTTGGCCTGATACAACAAAACGGCAGCGCCATCCATCAGGGCTGCGCCTGAGAATACTGATGCAAAAATGCTTTTACATGTTCGCGTAGTGGCAGCAGTTTGCCATGAAAAAAATGGCTGGTTTCTGGCATAGCAATAATATCTGGGCGCGGATTTTGCTGTTCAAGCCAAGCCACAACCGTGTTGGCATCCACAATTTCATCTTGCAGCCCTTGCACCGCTAACCACGGGCAGCTTGGGCTTAGCACATCCGAGAAATCACGATAGCCAACAGGCGGCGCAATGCTCACCATCAATAGCGGCGAAAGCTGTTCTGCGGCTTTTAGCGCAACCCAGGCACCAAATGAGAATCCTGCCAGCGCGATGGGTGCAGAAGCGCGGTGCTGTTTAAGCCAGTTCAATACTGCCAAACAATCGGCCAGCTCGCCTATGCCATGATCATACTGGCCTTGCGACTGGCCAACGCCGCGAAAATTAAAGCGCAAGCTGATATATCCTGACTCAACAAATGCCTTGGCAAGTGTGCTCACCACTTTGTTGTGCATGGTGCCGCCATCGGGTGGGTGCGGATGGCAAATTACCACGCTTGGCGTATTGGCGTGAAACTGCAACGGAAATTCTAGCATCGCCTCAATAGCGCCAGCCGGGCCATGTAGCAGAAGTTGTGTGTTGTGATTTGGAAAATTCATCTTGTTCAGTATACGGCCTAGAAATAAAAACGCCGCCCGGAGGCGGCGATGCGACTAAGCGCAACACGCTTATTTCAAATTAGCAATCATCCAATCAACCGATGCAATCACTTGTTCATCAGATAAAGCAGGATTACCTCCACGTGCGGGCATCATCCCGGCTGCGCCGTTATAGCCTTCAATAGCATGCTTGTGCAAGGTATCGTTGCCTTGTGCTAGGCGTGCGCCCCAAGCAGATTTTTCAAGCTTAGGTGCGCCAGCTGCGCCGGCAGTATGGCAACCCGTACATAATTGACCATAAATTTCAGCGCCATCCAAGGTGCCAGCATAAGCCACTTGGCCTTTAGCGGCTTCTGCAGCTAGCGTTGCTGCGGCGGCTTGTGCAGCGGCGCCGGTTTGCCCTGCAAATACCGCGCCTGCTGGTGCAATGCGGGCTAACGTCGACGCTTCAGCAACTGGATTTATTGCATCAGGTTTTTGGTTATTGATATAAATACCGGCCAAAATCAAACCACCCGTAATAATCACTAATACGGCAATGACTTGAGCAAAATTCTTCATAAACACTAAATCGTGATTGCGCACAAAACACCTCAGGGCACTAGCCCATGATTGGGCAAGTCACCATTATATCGGGGCTTGAGGCTTGAATAAAGACAATCTTTCAGAAGTTTAGTTAAATCTCGCGTTTTGAGACGCATTTTTGGCATTATGGTGCTATGTCTGAACAGCCTGGTTTTACCCTCCACCACAGCAATCAACTGCCGCTTTTAGTAAAAGCACTCGGCATGTGTTTAGCGCAACCCAGCTCGGCAGGAATCCTTCAGCCCGATACGGTACTGATTCCGCAACCCAGTATGCGGCGTTGGCTGCAAAACAGTTTGGCTGAACAATTTGGCATTGCTGCCAATATTGCGTTTATGCCGCCTGGCAGTTTTGTTAACACAGTACTTGAGCCTTGGCTGCCCAAACATTTGCCCTTGCTAACGCCAGAGCAATTACACTGGCGCCTATTCGGCTTGTTGCAAGAGCCAAGTGTACTTAATCAACACGCATTTTTGGATTTATCCCGTTTTCTACAGACCGGCGACCCGCAACAACGCGCCTGGCAATTAGCTGGCGAACTTGGCCAAGCGTTTGAGAAATATCAGGCCTGGCGTAAAAACTGGTTGCTGGATTGGCATAAAAAAAAACCTGCTGATGATTGGCAAGGCATGCTTTGGCATTTAGCCAGCCAAGGGCAGTGCTTTCGGGCACAGGCCTATCAACACTATTTTTCTGCGCTAGCAAATCATCAAGCGGAAAAACCGGCGGCACTGCCAGCGCGTTTATTTGTTTTTGCTTGTCAGAATATATCGCCCGATGTGTTGCGCATTTTGCGTTCGTTTGGGCAATGGAGCGAGGTGCATTTTTTTCTGCATAATCCCTGCCTTGCCTATTGGGGCGATGTGCAGCCAGCACGATCTGGCCAAGACTTAATCGAGCTTCGTTTCGATAATGCCTTGCTGAATCAATGGGGCCGAGCAGGCCGAGATTTCGTGGCCAGCTTGTTGTCAGAACAAACCGCTTTCGACATCAACGAACAACCGAGCTATCAAGAATATGGCGATGGCGCGTTAACGTTATTACAACAAATTCAACATGACCTCTTACACCGGCAAGCGGCGGAGCAAAAATTTTCAGCCTTTGCGCCGAACAACACAGATGACTCCGTACAAATTCATGCCTGCCATACACCGCTGCGCGAAGTGCAGGTGTTGCGTGCACAATTGCTGGCTTTGTTCGAACAACATCCAGAACTAGAATTGCGTGATGTGGCTATTATGGCGCCCAATCTTGAGTTGTATGCTCCGTATTTTGCATCAGTATTTATGCAAGAGGATGGCGTTTATGCCAGCTTGCCGTTTGCTCTGAGCGATCAAGCTTTGTTTGCTGAATCGGATGTGGCTGAATTGTTCTTTCGACTATTGTCGCTTGGTAACAGCCGCTTTACGAGCAACGAAGGCTTTGAATTACTAAGCCATGCGTATGTGGCAAAACATTATGGCTTACAAAAAACCGATCTTGAGCGCATACACTATTGGCTTGAACTGGCGGCTGTGCGTTGGGGCATGGATAGCGAGCACCGAAAATCGATTGATGGTGTTTCGCAACAGGCATTCACATGGCGTAATGGCTTGCAACGATTATTATTAGGCTATGCTAGCGTCAACGATGGCTTGATTGATGGATATGCGCCGGTGTTGGCACCTATTGGTCAAGATCAACGCGTATTGGATGTGTTGTTCGAGTTTGCTGAGTTTATTGAAACCTTGCATGACAGCTTGAATCAAACGATGAGCGCGCCACAATGGCAGGAACTTCTGCAAATGCTGTTGCAAAAATTCACTCCAATAAGCGCGCTTGAAGACGCCGAACAACAAGCTTATACGCAACTAAACGCTAAAATTGAAAGTCTTGTTGAGCTGACAAAGCAGGCAGAAGGTGTGCATGCATTAAGCACTTCGGTGCTAATTGATTATTTAAAAAATGAGGGTGAGCAACGCCTTAGCCAAGCATGGCTATCTGGCCGAATCAGTATTTGTAAAATGGTTCCTATGCGTTTAATTCCGTTTAAAGTTATTTGTTTATTGGGCATGAATGAAAACGCCTTTCCACGCCAAGAGCCTAGCGCCGCGATTAACCGTCTTGCCGGTAATCACACTGAGCGCCTGATTGGCGATCGTAATACCCGCGAGGATGATCGGTTTTTATTTTTACAGCTGTTAAGTGCCTGCCAGCAACATCTGTTTATCAGCTATATTGGCCAAAGCCAGAAAGACAATAGCGCACTCTCGCCGAGCATCATGGTTAAAGAATTGCTGGAAAGCTTTTGCGCCTATTACCCCAATAAAGCCGAGTGTCAACAGCAATTTATCCTGATGCACCCGCTGCAAATTTTTGAATCAAATCGACAAAACGATAGCCGTATAGCGCAACTGCAAAAGCCCGAGCAAGCACCAGCAAGAACGGATATTGCTTTGTTCGCGCCCATTTACGATGGGAAAATGCCAGCTCCGCAGAATAGTCTGCAAATAAATATTGAACAACTCACCGCATTCTGGTTAAAGCCGATTGAACACTTAGCCAAACAATTCGGCATGGGCATTTCATCACACGATGTCTTGTTAGAAGAACGCGAACCATATGGAAAACTCAGTGGCTTAGCTGCATATCAACTTGAGAAACAGATACTTAAAAATGGCCTGAGCGTAAATCCTGTGCCCGTTGATGTTTTATTGCCGCGCCTACAAGCCGAGGGGCAATTAGCTCCGGGTACTTTAGGACGCTCAACGTTTAATACGCACCATGATCGTGTTGCTCAAGCGCTTGCCGAGCTTGGCGGATTACGAATTCCTAGTAAAGTTTGGCGAATAGATCTGGCTTTGCCACGTGCTTCAATTTGCGCCGAGGTGATACAAAATTATTCCTGTGGTCTTATTCATATTCGTGCCAATAAAGCGATGGATGCTAAACAGCATATTCGCTCTGGTTTAATTGCATTGCTAGTTTGCGCCAGCGAGTTACCATTGGTTTGTTTTGATTTCGAGAAAAATAAACTAAAACAACGAACAATGTCCTTTAGTTCGCAACAAGCACGCAGCGCGCTGCAACAGTTATCCGATTTAATGGCTATTGGACAAACTCATATTTTGTGTTTTAACGCAAACACAAGTTATGACTTTTATCTTGCAAAATGCAAGCAAGCTGATCTTGATGTGCACCAATGGCTCCAAGAAAGCCTTAGCGTTGAAGCAGACGACTATATGCCGCGCTTCGATGACAACCTAGAATTTCTTACTTACGGCCAAGGATTTATTACAGGCGTTGCTTTGAAAAATGCCGCTCAATTCGAACACTTAGCGATGTTGGTGTTTGGTGCATTGATGGGAGACTCTGTCGATGACTGAATTGCCTTTACCGTATCGGCTGCCGCTAACTGGAACCACTTTAATTGAAGCCAGCGCAGGCACTGGCAAAACACACACCTTAATCCGGCTGATAGTTAGGCACGTTTTATGGCATAACAAAGCCATAGATCAGGTGCTTGCGGTTACCTTCACCAAAGCAGCAACGGCCGAGCTTCGTAGCCGTTTGCGTGCATTCTTGCAAGAGCTTGATCAATACATTGTTGAACAAAATAAACACAATGCTGATCTTGAACACATGATTTTTGACCGCCCCGCTGAGCTGGAATTAACCACACTGATACTTCGCCTAAAACTAGCGCTTGCCAATATTGATAAAGCCGCGATTTACACCATTCACGGTTTTTGCCAGCGCATACTTAATGAGCATCCGTTACTCGCCGGGCAATCCATACAAAGCCCAACATTCAGTGATGACACACAAGATTTACGAGAGCAAATCTGCCAAGAATTTTGGCGCCAACAAGGCCAACACCCCTGTTTTGCGGAGGCTTTAGCCAACACATGGGCGGACCCTGATGCCATGTTAAAGATTACTTCTGATTTATTATCAACAGCCATATTAGTTCCGGAACGGCCGTCACTGCTGGCTGCTCCAGATTTTAATCGCGCTGTTGCACAATTGAATGATGCTTTTCAAACACACCAACAACAAGCCAAGCAGATTCTTCTACTTGCCATGCAAAACAAAATATTAAGTGGCGTAAGCCATAAGCCTGAGAAAACAAATCAGCAATTCTTAGCATTACAACATTTTCTAGCCGCACCAACGCAGCACGCCAGTCTTGAACTCAATCAACTGGCCAGCAGCCAATTTAAGCTGAATAGCAATAAACTTACGCCAGTTAATCCCCTGTTTAGTGCTGTTGATGAGTGGCTAGTATTCACCGACAGTATGGCGGCCTACCAAGACAGCTTGAGTATTTGCTTACACCATGATTTTCGCGCTTATCTGCAAACACGCCTTGTTGAACTCAAACTGCAACGCAATCAAATCAGTTCTGATGATTTTATCGAGCGTTTGCTGAATGCATTTCAAGCACCGCAAGGACCGGCATTAGCGCAAGCAATTCGCACTGCCTATCCTGTGGCTTTAGTTGATGAATTTCAGGATACAGATGATAAGCAATGGGCAATATTTAAAGCGCTCTATAGTAATCAGCCGAATACAAGCCTGACCTTGATTGGTGACCCCAAACAAGCTATTTACGCTTTTCGCGGCGGCGATATTCATACCTATTTAAATGCTCGCGAATCTGCACAACAGCGTGAAACCTTGTTGGGCAATTATCGAAGCGATGCTGATTTGCTAGATGCCATACAGCGCTTATTTACCGGCAAACATGCACACCCTTTTTACGAGCCAGGCATTGCGTTTGTTCCGCTAAGCGCAGAAAAAACACCTGGGAAAGTGGGCATCGCTGGCAACACGTTACCCGCCTTGCAATTTCTTAATATTGCCGCACAAGATGACGGCAAACCGCAAAATATAGGCGCTGCTAGCCTGCAATGCGCGCAGCAATGTGCCAATCAAATTGCATGGCTTAGCCAAGAAATACAGGCTGGCAATGCGCTTGTCAAATCAGAACAGAGTTCACGCGCGCTTACCCATCACGATATTGTTGTGCTGGTCTCCACACATCAACAAGCTAAGCTCATGCAACGGCACTTGTATGCTGTTTCTGTACCATCGGTGTGTGTTGATAAAAGCAGTGTATTCGATAGTTATGAAGCACTCGATATTAAAAATATTCTGAGCTACCTGCAAGCGCCGAGCAGCCTTCGCCATCAACAAAATGCCCAACATGGTGTATTACTGCAATGCGTACCTGCAGAATTTTTTGATCTTGCTCAACAGCTAGAATTGCTAATCAAGCAAGGGCTGTTGGGTTGTTTCTCACCTCTTTTGCAACGCGCTGAAACTGCCATCATGGCGTTACACGATGGAGAACGTCGTTTAAGCAATTATTGGCAGATTGTTGAGCTCATCCAAAATCAGTGTTCGCACACATGCGATCTGCCTAAATTATTGGATTGGTTTAGTCGGCAACTTGAGCATATCGAATTCGATACAGAAGATGCCGGCAGTATCACACCACGCTTGCAATCTGGTGCCCCGCGTATTCGCATTATCACCTTGCATCAAAGCAAAGGCCTAGAATTTGGTGTGGTCTTTATGCCTTTCTCTGTGATTAGCAAAAACAAAGCGGCCAAACTGCAGCGCTATTTTAATGGCACACAGCGCTGTCTTTATTATGCAAAAAATCCAGCTGGCGCGGAATTAGCAGAAAAAATACGACTAGAGCAAGACTCCGAGAATTTACGGCTTTTATATGTTGGCGTAACGCGCGCAGTGCATGCCTTGTTTTTGTCTTGGGGTCATGTCAAAAATAATTCACAATGTGCATTGCAGCGCGTGTTAGCTGATGATAAAAACGCATGCAGTGAAGCCGATATTATTGAACAAATACAGCGTTTTGATGTTGCGCCCGTGCGCGCATTTAAGCCCCATTCTTTACAAACTGAGAACACTGAAGTTTCGGCTGCATTTTTGAAACCCTCGCGGCAGTTTGCCGATTTTTGGCGAATTTCTAGTTTTTCTGGCTTACATCAATCCAAAGAAAATACATACCCTGCGCCCGCTTCCGATGAGCTGCAGCTGTTTACTGAATTGGATACTAGCCCCTATAAAGGTGCGGCATTTGGCAATGCCATGCATTATGTTTTAGAACATGCAAACGCTGCAGATTGGCAGACCAATGTTATAAACGAACTAAATAATGCGGCGAAGCAACTCGCCTATTCGGCATTGGTGCAATTTGGCTATGATACAAAATCTGCCGAAAATGGCATATTCGCTTTGTGCACCTTGGCACACAATACCTTGCACGGTCTTTTGCCGGAAGGGATTTCCTTACATCAGTTGCCAGCTGAAGAGATGCGCCATGAAATGGAATTTCATCTTCGTGTTAAGCATGCAAGAAGCGCTGAAGTCCTGGCTATTTTACATCAACATGGCTATTGTCTAGCGCGTAAACAACTCGGGTTTTTGCCGCAGTTGCATGGCCTTTTAACTGGCAAAATCGATTTACTGTTTTGCCATAAGCAGCGTTTTTATATTGTTGATTACAAATCCAATTTATTGGATGACTACGCACAATCTGCCTTGCAAGAATCGATTAAAGCTCAGGAATACGATTTGCAATATGTGTTGTATAGCCTGGCTTTACATCGGTTTTTATCGCATAAATTAGCGGCCGGCTATGATTATGAAGAACATATCGGTGGTGTACGTTACTTGTATGCGCGTGGCATGCAAGCACACGCTAGTTCTGGTATTTTTTGCGATAGGCCATCCTTCTCAATGATAAAACAACTCGACCTTTGTTTTGATGCGGGCCGTAGAGAGCGCTATGTGGCTTAATCAATTACGGCAAGCACATATTATTGATGCGTCTGCCTATGCAATGGGCCGTTATATTAATCAATTCAATGAATGCGAATCTGTTTGGCCGGGCCTGCTTTGTGCGTTAAGTATGCAGGCAATTAAACTAGGCCACACCTGTTTAGACTGCACACGAATAACCGAACAATTTCCGGCCTTACTTAACTACCCCAACTTATTAGTTAGCATTGATATTTTCTCACTGCACAATAACGTATTGGTTGGTCAAAACGAATTTCAGGAAGGCGCATTATTCACCTTTACTGATTCACATTTATTCACTAATAAATTCCTTGATTTAGAAATGCGCCTGTTGCGCGCCATTGATGCGCGTATCAATTCTATAGATTGCCCTGATTATGCGACTCCTGCAGAACAGCTTGCACAGTTGTGCTTACTTAAACCCTTGTGTTTTCTAAGCGGCGGGCCTGGCACCGGAAAAACAACTTGCCTCTCGCACGCATTACCGCGCTGGATTGAATTATTTCAGCGACAATATAATCGTCTGCCAAGTATTATTTTATGTGCGCCAACTGGCAAGGCGGCGGCTCGAATGAGCGCAGCTTTGGCTGAACAAAAACAGCATTTAGTAGCGCAAACAGAAGCGTCGTTTATTCTCGATTGCATCCCAGATCAAGCCATTACTTTGCACCGATTGCTGGCAATTAATCCGCTCAGCAAGCAAGCTAAATATACACAAGATAAGCCACTGCCTATTGATTTATTGGTGGTTGATGAAGCATCTATGATTGATTTGCCCCTTTTTGTGCAATTGTTTGATGCGACCCCTACTCAGGCACATATCCTTTTAATCGGCGATTCTAATCAATTGCCCGCTATTGAAGCAGGAAATATTTTAGGCTCTTTGCTGGAGGCTAAGTCTACGCATTCTTTTTTTAGTGACTGTCAGCGTGCACATCTGCATTTAGATATTAATTATCGGCAGAAAGACCACCCTGGGCTAAGCCTATTAGCTCAAGATTGTTTGCTCGCCAGCCCCGTGCTACTTGTTGATACGCTTTCAAGCAACGGATATGCCGATGTAACTTGGCAAGAAAACACCCAACAGGCGCTGACGGACATAATCAATTCGGCGACTCAGCATTATGCGCAACTCGCTCTCTATAATCATGTTGAATTTGCATTGCAAGCGGCCAAGGATTTTTGCGTGCTTACTGCTGTGCGCGACGGTCCATATGGCTGCAACCACATCAACCATTCTATTGCTCGAAAACTCAATCCACACTTTCAGCCATTTTTTCACGGACAGCTTTTACTTGTTACCGAAAATGCCAAACATCTTGGCTTAGCTAATGGCGATATCCTGATTATTTGGCGGCAGACTAATCAGCAGCTCGTGGCCTATTTTGAAAATAATGGCAACATACAAACACTAGAGCTAAGCGCATTGCCCGCTTTTGAACTTGCTTACGCGCTAACAATCCACAAATCGCAGGGCTCTGAATATACGCAAGTGATAGTTGTTTTGCCAGAACTTGATAGCCCGGTGTTGAGCAAGTCGTTACTCTATACCGCGTTCACACGTGCAAAGAATACACTGCATATCCTTGCGCCAAAACATGTGTTGATTCATAGTTTAGGAAAACTAAATGGCCGTGTGAATGGCTTAGAACTGCTTACTGAACAACTAATGGAACAGAAAGTACAATAAATTGTTTTGGAAATACGGGTTGCCCGTTAACAATTCATGGCTCTCACAAAAAAAAGTGGTCTGCGCAATAGGGAAAAGATCTTTTTGTAAGGCTGTATCCAAATAGGCAGTTGAAGCTCTAGCTAACTGCGATTCGCGCGTGACCAAACCATCACCAGGTGCCTTCATCAAGTGTGTGTAATCGATATTTTTATTTTTGTTTTGTACATCATCTTGTTCAAAAGCAATCATACTTTTGTTAAAGATGGCTTTTGATTTTGTTAGCTCACAATCCCCACCAAATAATGCGATTTGTGTTTTTGTTTGCAGAATAGGCTTTGCTAAAGCTGACTGAAATTCAAATGCATGCTGTAAATTTTTGCTGAATAGCGCATGTAGTTGCTTGGCTTTTTGTTCCGGATCTTTGACATCTTTACGAAGTAATTGCTGATTTTCTTCAGAATAAATAGACCATTTATTTGCTTGCCAAAAGGCAACATCATAGATGGGCAAAGAAATAGGTGTGCCATTGCTGTCCATAAAAGCCTTTGAATTAGGGCTTGGCATAGATTCAAATGGTGTTGCAAAGTGTGTCAAAATATGTGGTGGAATAGTACGTAAACCAATTCGAAAGCCTTGATATAAACGACTAACACTGATTATTGAGCCTAAATTCGGCGTGCCAAGCATAGCGACTCTGCGGATGCGCTGATCACCCTCTTGCCATTCTTTGGGGTCTTTTCGTGATTGTTCTGTTTGTGGCCCATATTGCAAATAATAGCGTGAAATCAGGCCGCCATTGCTGTGTGCAATGATGTCGACTTTTAAAGCCGGGTCTTTATAATCAAGCCGGATTTGTTCAATCAACTCATGAAGCTTTCTAACTGAATCAATGTTGCTTTTACGCCAATCATAAAGTAATACATAATAACGGCGCTTGGCTTTGCTAACTACCGGCGTTTTTAGTTTGCCTTTTTCATAGCGGCCAGCTTTTTCAAGGGTGCTTATTAATGCGCCGTAAAAATCAATCCCAAAAAGGCCGTCAAGCAACTTGCCAGGAACAATACCATCATTTTCCTCCATTGCTAGATCGTCAAAGGTGCTAAACGCTAAATTACTAGCCGACTTAGGCCAGACTTCTTCGCTTTTTGCATTAACTAATGTGGTACCCATCAATCCTGGAATAATGATAATTGGGATCGTGTTTTCATTGAGGTAGCTTGCCCCATAAAGCAAATCTAGATCTGGCTTTCTAGATACCGACACGCACGACATCAAAAATACCGTGCTGCTGATAATTGCAATTTTGAGTAATTTTTTCATGAAAAAAAACGCTCCTTTCGGAGCGTGTGTTGATTACTCAGCGTCTTCTACAAAACTTATTTTTAGCAGCCCGGCATTTTTTGTGCGAGCCAGTACTTTTGCTAAGGTTTCGTATTCCGCTTCCGGATCAGTGGTTATTTCGATTGTTGGCTGCACATCACGCGCACCCTCCACATCAAACTGTGCTTGCAAGGTTGCCATTGGCACTGGGCTGCCATTCCATGCTACTGTGCCGCCATTTTGCACATGTATGCGAATGGGTTCTGGTGGGTTAATAACAACCGGCGGTGGAATATTGGTATTTTGCGGCAAATCGACTTGAATTTGATATGACAGCGGTGGCGCAGTAACCATAAAGATAATCAACAAGACCAACATCACGTCAACCAAAGGGGTTACGTTCATGTCTGCCATGACGCCGCCGGATGAATTTGAACTAAAGGCCATAAATAATCCTAATTACTCGCGTTCGGGGCTGGAAACAAAACCGACTTTGCGCATGCCGGAATTACGAATGGTTTTTACGGTTTTCTTAATCAAACTGTATTTCGTCGTTTTGTCGGCACGAATATCGACCTGTGGCTGTGGATCACGGGCAACCGTGATCGACAGATTTTGCACAAACAAGTCTTCAGTCATCAACTGATCATTCCAATATACTTCGCCAGTTGATTTAATCGCCACGGTGATCGGCGGAACCAGTATTTCAGGCTTTTTGATTAACGAGGCTGAAGGCAACTTTACCTGCACTTTTTGCGCTGCCAATGGAGCAGTAATCATAAAAATGATGAGCAAGACCAACATCACGTCAACCAAAGGGGTTACGTTGATGTCGGCCATTGGGCCGCCGCTGGAGTTCGAGCTAAAAGCCATGCTGTATTCCTTAAAACGTTGTGTTAATTATTTATTGCCAACGCGCGAACCGGTTGCAAAGAAATCATGCAAGTCGTGTGCAAAGGTATCAAATTTAGCGTAGGTGTTGCGATTGCTACGATTGAAGGCGTTGTATGCCAACACCGCTGGAATAGCCACGAACAAACCAAATGCAGTCATGATCAAAGCTTCACCCACTGGGCCAGCAACGGCTTCAATCGATGCAGAACCGGTGGCACTGATGCGGATAAGTGCGTGATAAATGCCCCACACGGTGCCCAACAAACCAACGAACGGTGCGGTTGCGCCAACGGTGGCCAACCAAGTCAAACCATTTTCCATGTTTGCGCTTTCACGGGTTACCGCCTGACGCAGTGCACGATCAACAAACTCGGATTTGCTCAACGATTGCGCCAAGGCATTACCTTCTTGGTGCGATGCCGCTTCGATACTGTCGAGTGCGATTTTTGAAAACGGCTCGCTGACTTTTTGCTCATCCAAAAACTGCTTGGCTTCACGCGGGTTTTTGATTGACCAGAAGGTTTCCATCACGCGATCCGCGTTTGAGGAAATACGACCGTTGTTAATCGCATTGACCACGGTATACCACCATGAACCAATGGACATAATGACCAGTGTAATAAATACCACGTAGCCAACAACGTCGAAGTTTTGCACCATGTGGCTGAAACCCATTTGCTGCAGGGCTTCAGCGTTATTGGACGATCCGCCCGCAGCGGGTGCGGCGGCAGTAGCGGTTAAAATAAGGTCCTGCAACATAAGAAATACCTTTATAAGTTAGTTAAAGAAGTTTATAACAAATTGAATCTATGACAAAAAACGCTTAACAGCCATCTGGCTTTGTAAAGTTGAACTCAACAATTGTACGGCCGCCAACTAACTGGCCATTTTTCTTGCCCGGGTTGATTTTCCACTTACGTATTGCAGAAACTGCCGAGCGGTCTAAATCACGATTTCTTGTGGTTTTATTAACACTCGCCTCGGTTACAGTACCATTCGCATCGTATGTAACAAGCACTGCCACTAATCCGCTGGCACATGCGCGCATAGCTGCTAGCGGGTATGTCGGAATGTACTTACTGCGTGAACTTGCATCCACATCTCCGCCTGAGAAATCAGCAGGAGCTGAAGCTGGAGGCGCTGGTGGTGATGGCGGCGGCGCCGGAATATCCACAGGTCCTGGCGTATCGTAGGTGATTGGTGGATCAGGTGGCGGCGGCTGGTTTTTCTGCGGCGTCGTCTGAATCACCAATTTTTTCAATTCTTTTGGCGGATCTGGTGGCGGAGGTGGTGGCGGCGGCGGCGGTGGTGGCGGCTCAGCAAACGAAACCAAAGTAATTTCATCGTCACCTTTTTTGGAATCTGGGCCAGCAACTGGTGCCATTAACATCATAAAAATTAGCACATGCACAGCAATAGCTGCCGAGTTGGCGGCTACACGTGGCCAGCTGAATTTACGCTGCTGTTCGTATCTTGTTTTCAAATCCGTCATGTGGCGGCGGCTCTGCTAATTAATGTTCAATGACGCTTTTGCGCCGTGACCCACAATGAAGCGGGAACCTAGAAGTTTACAACAATTTTCTACCAGCTGCCAAGTGTTACTTAACACCAGCTTCTTTAAGCAGTTTTAACGCTTGGGTTTTAGACTCTGGGTACTTAGCCGCCTCGCGCAAAGCAGCGATCATTGCGGTTTTATTATTCAACCCGAGCTCCGATTCTGCTTCTGCAATACGCAGATAGGCATCGCCTTTATTTTCAATGCCTTTGCTTATTGCTTGCTGCGCTGCCGACTTCGATTCTACGTAACGGCTTTCTTCACCATATACTTGTGCTAACAGTAGGTTTTGGTCGCCTTTGCTGGACATATCCGCACCCTTTTTCCATGCATCAATGGCACCTTTGCTGTCGTTGTTATAGTAGTACGACTGGCCAAGAATGCTGTAAACCGATGCATCTGGTTTAATAATGCCCTTTGCCACACCCTCGTTAATGATTTTGATGGCCTGCGCTTCACGGCCATCTACATAGGAATATGAGACATAGCCAGCTTCATACTCATTCAACTGAGTAATTTGACCCTTGGCATACAGTTCATCAAAGATTTTAGCCGCTTTGTCATACTGCTTAGCATTGGCTAATACTAACAATTGTTTAACTTGGCCACTTTTTTCGTTTGGATCGGCTGAAACCACAGATTTGGATACTTCATCGGCAATTTTATTGGCCTCCGCTTTTTTGCCGGTTTTGTTGTAGGAGTCCATCAGCATAATGGCAATATTAGGATCTGTTCCCTTATCCAATGCGTAAGCACTTTTAAGTATTGTTATTGCTTCTACGTAATTTCCAAGTCGATAGTTTGCATTACCTTGGTTTTTCATCACCACCAAGTCGTCACTTATTCCTGTTTCACTGGAATATCGATTTAAATAGCTTAGTGCTTCAATGTACTTTTTATCATTTATTTTCAGAAGCCCAACATTTCGCATTAGGTCAAAATGTTTATTGTTACTTAGCCCACCCTGTTTCACAGCGGCTTCTGCATACTGAGACATCAGCATATAATTACTTGAATCAAGCGTAATTTGAGCAACATACTTCTGAAAGTAGGCTTCTGATTTTTCCTCATTGCTGGCATTTTCATGCGTAATAATCGTGTCGGCGGCGGCCATTAGCCCGCTTGGATCTTTAGCATTAGAGCTCTTTACCAACGCATCCCACTCTTTCTTTATTTTGGTTTTCGGCGCTACCGATTCAATGCGTGTTGCGTTCGGATATTTCTGCACAACAACTGCTGCCGCTTTCACTTCGTCGCACTGCAATTCTTTCATGCCGTCTGTTGAATAACATTTATCTGCTTTCAAACGATCGCGGGTTGTTGACGCCGCAACTACTGGATTGCTTTGAGCGGGGTAGGCTTGTGCGCTTAACTTTTGAATTGGCGCAATTATTACTATTACAAATGCTAACAGACCAAAAATCGGTGTTTTTTTCATGTCAATCCAAACCCAATTACTAGACTTATAGAGTAAAGCCTCTAACCAATAAGCTCAAGTGTTCTGCAAAAAATTCAAAGCGCTCGTTCAGCTTGCTTAAATATCTAAATTGCCAACTCTTAAGGCATTTTCTTCAATGAACTCTCTGCGCGGCTCAACCAACTCGCCCATTAAGGTAGAGAAAATCTGATCAGCGGCTACTGCATCTTCAATTTTAACTTTCAACAAGCGCCGCGTTTCTGGATTAACGGTGGTTTCCCAGAGCTGTTCAGGATTCATTTCACCCAATCCTTTAAATCGTTGAATAGTACGGCCTTTTTTGGCCTCATCCAACAACCACGACTGCGCTTCAATAAAACGCGACACTTCGTGTTTTTTGCCGCCGCGTTGCACGTATGCGCCGGCTTGAATCAGGCCATTCAGCAGTTTCGCCACTTCGGTGAGTAAACGCAGCTCGCCATGGATTAACTGATTAGCAGCCAAGGTTTGAATCACTTGCAGGCCATTGTGTTGTTTTTCGAACAGTAACGCGCCAGCTTGGTCGTCGTTGCCTAATTGCACATTGACCCGGTATTTTGGCCGGCCAACGCCCTTGGCATTGAGTTTTTGTTCCAGCAATGCCGCCCACTCGGTGAGTGCGCCTGGCTGTTGAAATTGCTCTAACTGCAAGGCTTGACTGTCTAAAATGCCTTGCAAAATATCGGTATCAACCCGATAGGCAAAGCGCTCCATCACATCTTGCGCTGAAACCACTTGCAACATCAGTTTTTCTAAAGCCTCGCCTCGAATGGCTGGCATGTTATGGGCCGGCACTAATTCGGCGTTATCCACCGCATTGCTCACCAAATAGGCATTCAAGGCGGCATTATCTTTTAAGTACAACTCATTTTTACCTTGCTTAATTTTATACAAAGGTGGCAAGCCGATATAAATATGCCCGCGTTCAATAAGCTCTGGCATCTGCCGATAGAAAAACGTTAATAACAAAGTGCGGATGTGCGAGCCATCCACATCAGCATCGGTCATCAAAATAATCGAGTGATAACGCAGTTTATCTGGGTTGTATTCTTCCTTGCCAATGCCGCAACCTAATGCCGTGATTAGCGTGCCCACTTCCGCAGAAGCTAGCATGCGATCAAATCGGGCGCGCTCCACATTTAAGATTTTACCTTTTAACGGCAAGATGGCTTGGGTTTTACGATTACGTCCTTGTTTTGCAGAACCGCCTGCGGAATCGCCTTCGACGATAAATAATTCAGATTTGGCAGGATCTTTTTCTTGGCAATCGGCCAATTTTCCTGGCAAGCCAGCAATGTCTAAAGCGCCTTTACGGCGCGTTAAATCGCGCGCTTTTCGGGCCGCTTCGCGGGCACGCGCGGCATCGCAAATTTTGCCCGCAATAACCTTTGCTTCGCTCGGGTTTTCTTGTAAAAATTCTTCCAGCTTCTGCGCAATCACTGCTTCAACGGCAGGGCGAACTTCCGATGAAACTAATTTTTCTTTGGTTTGTGAACTAAAACTTGGATCCGGCACTTTCACTGATAACACCGCAATCAAGCCTTCGCGCATATCATCGCCGGTTGGTGCGATTTTATTTTGCTTGGCAATGCCAGATTGTTCGATGTAGTTACCTAAGGTGCGCGTTAGTGCTGAACGAAAGCCGATTAAATGCGTGCCGCCGTCCTTTTGTGGAATATTATTAGTGAAACAAAACATGGTTTCCTGATACGAATCGGTCCACTGCAAAGCCACATCCACTACGATATTGTCTTTTTCGCCAATCGCTGAAATCACTTTCGGATGCAATGGTGTTTTCAGTTGAGCTAAGTGATCAACAAAACTAGCAATGCCGCCTTCATAGGCAAACAAATCGCGCTTACCTTCTTGGCGTTCATCAATTAATTCAATTTTTACGCCGGAATTTAAGAAGCTTAATTCCCGCAAACGCTTGGCCAAAATATCGTAATGAAATTCAACGTCGGTAAATATTTCAACACTTGGTAAAAAACGCAAGGTGGTGCCACGCTTGCTAGAATCAGCCACTTTTTTCAAAGAATATACTGGTTCGCCCAAAGCGTATTGCTGCTGATAATGACCACCATCGCGCCAAATATCCAACCACAAGCTAGCTGAAAGCGCATTAACCACCGACACGCCTACACCGTGCAACCCGCCCGATACTTTGTAGCTGTTGTCGTCGAATTTGCCACCCGCGTGCAATACCGTCAAAATCACTTCAGCAGCAGAAACACCCTCTTCTTTGTGAATATCAACCGGAATGCCGCGGCCGTTATCCGACACCGAACAAGAGCCATCGTTGTGCAAAACAACCGTAACAATATCGCAATGGCCCGCCAAAGCCTCATCGATGGCGTTATCGACCACCTCAAACACCATGTGATGCAAGCCTGTACCATCATGCACATCACCGATATACATACCTGGGCGTTTTCGAACCGCCTCAAGGCCACGCAAGACGCTAATATTCGATGAATCGTAGGTTGGTGTTGCGCCTGTTTGCTCTTGCTGTGTCATGCTATTCCGTAATCCTAAATTATTGAATAACTCATTGATAAATATGAATTATTTATATATAACGCTACCCTATTCATTATACACTAAAACCAACCTAAGTCCTATAGGGCTAATTGCTCGTTTAACATACCTTGTTTCACGTGAAACACTTTTAATGCGCCGAAGTGTGCTGTGTACTGCGCACGATTTTCAGTGCCGGTAATCCAGATTTGTGCGTCAATATTCGCAAGAAAGCACAAAACGCTTGAAAAATGCTGTTGATCAAGTTCCGAGGCTAGGTCATCAAAACAAAGAATAGGCCAAAACCCTTTTTGAGTAACAAAATGTTGGGCTTGCGCCAACAAACAGGCAAGTGCGAGTAATTTGGCTTGGCCGCGAGAAAAATGCTCTTTATTTAAACTATCATCAAAACTTGGTTGCCAATCGGCGCGATGTGGGCCGATATTGCAAAAACCTGTTTGCAGGTCTCGATCACGATTTAAGCGCAAAGCATCTTGTAAGCTGACTTGTTGGTCTTTCCAGCCTGCGCTATAGGTCAACTGTAAATCGCCGCATTCAGGCAGAAATGTTTTACACAGCCTTTGCAAGGGTGAACTTAACTCGTCTAGGTATTTTTTACGAAAGGCCGAGAGTTGTTCGCCCGCTTCTGCAAACTCGCAATCCCAAGCATCAAGCGCTTGATGTGATGTTTGTATTTTTAACAAGGCGTTTCTTTGTTTTAAAGCACGATTAAAGCGCCGCCATTGTTGATAAAAATTAGGTTCCACGTGAAACAGTGCCCAATCAATAAAGCGCCGTCGCATTTCAGCACCACCACTTATAAGTTCATGGCTGCCAGGCTCAAAGCTTAATACCGGGAAATGTGCACAAAACTGCCCAAGGCCAGAAATATCTTCGCTATTAATGCGAGCAGTCCAACTGGCGCCGCTGTGCTGAAAACCCGCCTGTTGTGTGCTTTGTTGTTGATTAAGCCAACGAACAGTGATTTGCAGTGTATCGGCTGTGTTTTTAATTAAACCATCACGAATACGCCCGCGAAAGCTTCGGCCATAGCCTAAAATATGTATGGCTTCAAGAATACTGGTTTTACCGGCACCGTTTTCGCCCAGTAAAAGATTAACGCCCGAAATGGGCGTTAAGGAAAACTCGGAAAAACAGCGCAGGTTTAAGCCCTGCAGATGCGTCAGTACCATTACAAGCGCAGTGGCATAACAACGTGGCGACTACGCTCATGGCTGGCTTCACGCACTAAGGCCGAAGAATTGCCATCACGCAGCTTAATCAATACGGTGTCTTCTCGCAGCGCGGAAAGGGCTTCTAGAAGATAGTTAACGTTAAAGCCAATACTAATACCTTCAATACTCGATTCAACTTCGATTTCTTCTTGCGCCTCTTCTTGCTCAGGATTATGCGCCACAATGTTCAGAACACCTGGGTTGATGTCGAGTTTTACACCTTTGAACTTCTCGTTCGACAAAATCGCCGCACGCTGCAGTGCGTTGCGTAACAACTCGCGGTTTACACGTACTTCTTTGTCGGCACCAATAGGGATAACGGCTTCGTAGTCTGGAAATTTGCCTTCAATTAATTTGGTGGTGAAGGTTACATCGCTGCGGTTAATGCGTAAGTGATTATTACCCACTTCTAATTCGATATCACCATCGCCATCTTCTAGTAAACGTTGTAGCTCCAATACGCCTTTGCGCGGCATAATGATTTGCTTGCGATTTTCAACCATTTCGCTCAATTCGGTTTCACAAAGTGCTAATCGATGTCCATCAGTGGATACGCAACGCAGAATTTTGTCTTTTAAATCAAATAGTAAGCCGTTTAAGTAGTAACGAACGTCTTGTTGGGCCATCGCAAATGCGGTGCGTTCAATTAATTCCTTCAAGGCAGCTTCTGGCACACGGATGCGTTCCATAATAGCCAATTGATCGTTCTCAGGGAAATCTTTAGCCGGCAAAGTGGCTAACGTGTAACGGCTTTTTCCGGTTTGGATGGTGGCTTTATCACCGGTGTGACTGATGGTAATTTTACTGCCATCGGGTAAGGCGCGAACAATATCAAACAATTTTCGCGCAGGTATGGTGACTTCACCATCTTGGGCATTTTCAACGACAGTTCTTGAGGATAATTCAACCTCGAGATCGGTACCTTTTAAAGACAATTGGCCGTTTTCAACTTGCACTAATAAGTTACTTAATACAGGCAAGGTTTGACGACGCTCTACAACATTGACAACTTGTTGTAGCGGTTTTAAAAAAGCTTCACGTGATAGGCTAAATCGCATAGTGTGTTTTTCCAAGTACTATTTAATTATTAATATAGGTGGTGGTGGTAGTGTTGCGGAATTCATGGGATAAGCTATTTAAGACATTGATAATATTATGTTTAATGTGCTAATAAGGCAGGTGGTAGGGTATCTTAAGAGCTGTGTGTAGGGTGTGGATAAATTTTAACGTAAAAAGTAAACCACAACTTATCCACAATTCATCCTCAAGATTATTCGGTCAATTTACGCACTAATTTATCCCAATCCTCTCTAATTTTTCCATCGGATTCACGCAGCTCCTGAATTTTGCGACAACCATGTAAAACCGTGGTGTGGTCGCGATCTCCAAATGCCGCACCAATTTCTGGCAAGCTGTGTTCGGTTAATTCTTTTGATAGCGCCATTGCAACCTGTCGAGGCCTCGCCAAAGAGCGTGTACGCCGAGCAGAGAGCAAATCTTTCAGTTGTAACTGATAGTAGTCTGCCACGGTTTTCTGGATATTGCTCAAAGAAATGACTGAGGCTTGTGCGCGCATTAAATCGCGCAAGGTTTCTTGTGCAAATTCTAGGCTGATAGCGCGCCCAGTGAAATTTGCACGCGCAGCCAGTGTGTTCAATGCGCCTTCAAGATCGCGGACACTGGAATGCAAGCGCTTGGCGATTTGCCAGGCCACATCGGCTGGCAATTCAATGCCGCGGCGTTGGGCTTTATCGAGCAAAATAGTGGCGCGTGTTTCGTCATCGGGCGGTTCAAGAACGGCGGATAAACCCCAACCAAGGCGTGATTTTAAACGCGGTTCGAGGTTTTCAACCTCGCGCGGATAACGATCGCAGGTTAGGATAATCTGCTGTTTGCCATCAACGAGGGTGTTAAAGGTGTGAAAAAACTCTTCTTGCGTGGTGTTTTTTCCGGCAAAGAATTGAATATCATCAATTAACAAGGCATCAACTTGCTGAAATTGTTTTTTGAATTGCGCCATATTTTTTTCAGTTAAGGCGCGCATCATGGTGTTGAAGAATTGCTCGGAACGCAGATACAGCACGCGCATGCCCGGATTGTGAGCGCGCATATAGTTACCGGCCGCATACATCAAATGGGTTTTACCTAAACCGGTGCTGCCGTATAACAGCAGTGGGTTGTATGCTTTGCCTGGGCTTTTTGCCACTTGCAAGGCGGCGGCATGGCCTAATTGATTGCATTTACCGACCACAAAATTTTCAAAGGTATAGTGCGGATCAACATTGCCGACGAAATCACTATCGAGCGATTTTTTGGCGGCTGAAGCGCTTGTTTTGTTGCTTGCGGCCGGTTTTTGATTGGAACCCACACGGATACTGACACTGAGCGGATGCCCAGCAAAATGGCTAGCTAATTCCTGAATTCTGGCCAAATACTGTTCCTGTACTTGCTCAACCACAAAGGCATTTGGCGCATACAATTGGAGTTCATCAGCGTTTTGATTGGCCTGCAGAGGCTTTAGCCATGTATGCACGTCATCGGTTGCAAATTCTTGTTCTAAGCGTTGTAAACAGTGGGGCCAAACATTCATGTTGCGTTAAATCTTCTGTGGATAACTCAGTAGGAAGGTTCAGTCTAGCCCTTGTTGTCTGTTCTGCCAAGCCGTTTTTTACTTGACGCCAATACCTTCTGTCCGCTATACTTTCCAGTTCACAATATCCACCCAATTTGAGGTGCCATCATGGCAACCAAACGTACATACCAACCCAGCAATCTGAAACGCAAACGTGATCACGGTTTCCGTTCGCGCATGAAAACAGCAGACGGCCGTAAAATTTTGGCTCGTCGCCGCGCGAAAGGCCGTTCACGCCTTTGCGTCTAATTCAGCAAGCCGTAAGGCTGCTGCATTGGCATGGTTAGTCCATTGCCACTGAGTTTTCCAAAAATTGCACGCTTAACCACAGCGCCTGAGTTTCAAGCCGTATTTAAAAAAGGTTTGAAACATTCGGGCGTATTTTTTCGTTTGTATTATTTAGCAAGCCCCGTTTTGGCACAAGCGCGATTAGGCTTAGCGGTGCCAAAAAAAATGGCGCCTCTGGCGGTAACCCGTAATCGAATTAAACGCGTGTGCCGTGAAACCTTCCGCCAATGGCAGGCCAGTGCACATGGCGATTTTGTGTTGGTGGCGCAGGCCAAAGCCAAAACAGCCACAAACCTTCAGCTACGCACCGAACTTAGCGCCCTGCTTTTGCACATTTCTGCACAGCAAAGCGAATAAAACCGCGCAAGAACACCTAAACACAGTAAAATTGTGGTCTTGCCTCGGCCCGACGTGTATTAAAGACAAACTCATGAACCAAACCCGCACTTTTTTGTTGATTGCTTGGGCCGCTGTGGCCTTTTTATTATTTCAACAATGGCAGGCGCCAAGCCAGCCAGCCAGCACCGCGCCAGCCAGCGCCGTTAGTGCTTCCAGCTTGCCCCAAACCAGCGCCTCTTCTTTGCCCAGCTTGCCGAATACTGCTGTTGCGCCAACCACCATCTTGCCTGCAAGCGTAGGGCCTTCGACACAAACCGTCGAAATTCGAACCGATGTATTGCGGCTCACCATCGATTTGAAAGGTGCCAGCATTGTGCAGTCGGAATTACTGAGCTACCCGATTAAAAAGAAAACCGGCAGCGCAAATGTATTGTTATTGGACACCAAGCCGCAGGATTTTTTTGTGGCGCAATCGGGTTGGCTAACCAAGAGCGGCCAAAACGCGCCCACCCACGAAGCGATGTTTCAAACCGCTGATGGTAAAAATAGCTATGTGTTAGCTGATGGGCAGGCCAGCATTGAAGTGCCATTTGTTTGGCTGGATGCCGCCAGCGGCGTTCGTTTAAGCAAAACATTGATTCTGACGCGCGGCAGTTTTGTCATCAAACAAAAGCAAATAGTGCAAAACACGGGAGCGGCCGCGTGGTCGGGTTATGCCTATGAGCAACTGAAACGCATTGCGCCACCACCGCCGTCTAAAACCGATGGCCTGACTAACCCAGATTCCTTTAGCTTTGTTGGTTCAGCCTGGTATGGCGCCACCGATAAATACGAAAAAGTGACCTTTGCCGATTACACCGATGGCGATGGCGTGCTGCAAAGCCCAAATAAAGCCATTACCGATGGTTGGTTTGGCATGTTGCAGCACCATTTCGTGACGGTTTGGATGCCGAGTAAAGGCGATAGCCAAACCTTTTCCTTAGCCAAAGAAGGCGATCCTGCGCTGCCGTTTTATATTGTGCGTGGCGTGTCGAATGAAAGTGTTGTAGCGCCGGGTGCCAGCCTGAGCCGCGAAGACCAGTTGTGGCTTGGCCCGAAAGCGCAGAAAGCCATGAATGCCGTGCACCCAACCCTCGATTTAAGCGTTGATTACGGTATTTTTGCCTTCCTTTCACAGCCATTGTTTTGGTTGTTATCGAAATTGCATGATTTGCTTGGCAATTGGGGTTGGGCGATTATTGCCATTGTGATTATTCTCAAAGCCGTGCTGTTTCCGTTGTCGGCAAAGCAATACCAAAGCATGGCAAAAATGCGTGCTATTCAGCCGCGCATTGAAGCTTTGAAAGAACGCTATGGCGACGACCGCCAGAAATTTGCGGTAGCGCAAATGGATTTGTACAAGAAAGAAAAAATTAATCCAGCTGCTGGCTGTTTGCCGATGCTGATTCCGATTCCGATTTTCTTGGCCTTGTATTGGGTGTTGGTGGAAAGTGTGGAATTGCGCCAAGCGCCGTGGATTGGTTGGATACAAAACCTAACCGCCGCTGATCCGTATTTCATTTTGCCGGTGATGAACTTGGCGATTATGTTCCTCACCCAAAAACTCACGCCAACGCCGGGTATGGATCCGATGCAGAAGAAAATGATGACCTTCATGCCGCTGATTTTCGGCGTGATGATGGCATTCTTCCCATCAGGTTTGGTGTTGTATTGGGTCACCAACGGCTTGCTCGGTTTAGCGCAGCAGTGGTGGATGACCAAAAAATACAGCAGCAATGCGCATCTCGTTGAACCGCATAAATAACTAGCAGATGGCGATGGTTTTGCACGCCGACACCATCGCCGCCGTAGCCACCGCGCACGGTTCGGCGGGCGTGGGTATTGTTCGTGTTTCTGGGCCATTATCAAAACATATCGGTGAAACGCTAAGCGGGCAAACGCTGAAAGCACGTTACGCATTGCACAGCCATTTGCGTGATGAAAGTGGTGCGGTGCTTGATGATGCAGTACTGCTGTTTTTCCAAGGCCCACATTCATACACTGGCGAAGATGTACTCGAGTTGCAGGCACATGGTAATCCGGCCTTGCTAAACGTACTGCTACGCGAGTGCAAACGCTTGGGAGCACGCGATGCCAAACCGGGCGAATTCACCGAACGCGCTTTTTTAAATGACAAACTCGATTTAGCGCAGGCTGAAGCGGTGGCCGATTTAATTTCAGCGCAATCAGAAAGGTCGGCGCGCGCAGCACGGCGTTCTTTGGATGGCGTATTCTCGGCCCGTTGTGATGAACTTACCGCAAAAATTGTGCATGCGCGTGTGTATATTGAAGCGGCCTTGGATTTTCCCGATGAGGAAATCGATTTTCTGGCCGCTCCCGAAATCCAAAATCTTTTGCATAAATGCCAAGTCGATTTAACGCAATTACAAAAAGAAGCCGAGCACGGCAAACGCTTAATGGACGGGCTGCATGTGGTGATTGTGGGCGCGCCGAATGCCGGCAAATCTTCCTTGTTGAATGCCTTGGCAGGCAGTGATCGCGCCATCGTGACCGACATTGCTGGCACTACCCGTGACCTATTGCGCGAAACTATTCAAGTGGACGGCTTGTATTTAACCTTGGTAGATACCGCCGGCCTGCGCGACACGCAAGAAACGGTGGAAGCCGAAGGCATTCGCCGGGCGCGCAACGAGCTAGATAAAGCTGACTTAGTTCTTGCCGTGTTGGATGACAATACGCAAAGCGCCAGTGATTTAGCGACAGAACTTAAAAACTGCACCGGTAGCGTGTTGTGGCTGCACAACAAATCCGATCTGTCCGGGCACGCCATTACCCGCGAACAACACGTCGATGGTATGCATGTATGGCTTTCCGCAAAGAGTGGTGAGGGCTTGGATTTTTTGAGGCAGGAATTGTCTCGCACGGCGGGCATGGGCGAAGCCGGCTCGGGTAGCTTCAGCGCCCGCGCCCGGCATTTGGACGCGCTTTCGCTGACCAATGAACACCTACAACGCGCGGTTTCGATGTGCAACCAAGCACAGGCCGAACTGGCCGCCGAAGAATTGCGCTTAGGCCATAACGCACTCGGCTCAATCACCGGACACATGGATGCCGATGCCTTGCTGGGAAAAATCTTCAGCAGTTTTTGTATTGGTAAATAAAATTAATTGCGCTTATCCATAAACACAATGGGCGAATAATCATTCGCCCCTACATGGATTTAAATCGAAGGCATATCGCTGAACATGATGGGGTTCGCAGGCTTACCCCAACCCACATATTTATTCCCAACGCGCTATTGTAGGAGGGCACTATGCACCCTTTTTTCGGAACGTAATTAATCATTACGCTACTAAGCTGTGTTGATTAATACCATAATCGAACATCAATACAGGCAAAATATGAACTATCTACGTCATCAGGCCTTTTATCTACCGAGTTTGGCTTTCTTGTTAAGCTTGGTGTTTTCCACTCTGACCCGCTTCGGCTTAATAATTTTTGCTTGGTCAGGTCTCAATCATTCCTTGCTTGAAATGCTTGCGATGTTTATGTACGGTTTTATTGGCGATGTATTGTTTGGATTGGCATTAGCTGGCTTCTTACTAATTTTTACCACCATTACCCATACCAGCAAGCCAAGCATGTTGCTGTTTAAAGCAAAGCGTGTGGTGGCTGTTTTCGGTATTAGCGCATTTTTGCTGTTCGTGGCTATTTCTGAGTTTGTGTTCTGGAACGAATTTGGTGCACGCTTTAATTTTGTGGCAGTTGATTATTTAATTTACACCAATGAAGTGATTGGCAATATCCGCGAGTCGTATTCTTTGCCAGCTGTTATTGGCGGCATGCTATTGGGCGGCGGCTTATGCAGTTTTTTATGCTATCGGTATTGGCCGCTTGCGCCGGCACCAAGTTTTGGTGTTCTGCGCCGCGGAGTTTTTGCTGTGTTGGGCGCGACCCTATTTTATGTGCTTGGATTAATGTCTTTAAACTATGCCGATAACATCAATAGCCAGAATCAATACAATCTAGAAATTTCCCATAATGGCCCGGCCAGCTTCTTTTTGGCTTACCGAGAAAACGAATTAGATTTCAATCGCTATTATAAAACACTGCCTGAAAAAACGTACAAAGCCATGCAGCCATTATGGCCAGATCCGTCTAAAGATAACACTGAGGCCGCGGCCTTAACGCCGAAACATGTGGTGATGATTGAAATTGAAAGCTTGAGCGCAAGCTTCATGAAGTCCTATGGCAATGAAAAAAACATTACACCCAATCTGGACCGCTTGATGGGTGAAGGCCTATGGTTTTCGAACTTGTATGCAACAGGAACACGCACAGTGCGTGGCCTGGAAGGCATGTCGGCCGCGCTGCCACCGCTGCCGGGCCAATCAGTGGTACGCCGAACCAACAATTCAGGCTTGTACACGCTTGGCGGTATGCTGAAGCAGAAAAATTACCAGCCAATGTTTATGTATGGCGGTTATGGCGCTTTTGATAACATGAATGCGTACTTTGAAGGTAATGGCTACACCATCCGCGACCGGCAAAATTTTACCGAAGCCAATCAGGTATTCACCACCGTTTGGGGAGTTGCCGATGAATTGCTATTCAATGAAGCGCTTGATCAGCTTGACCGCGATACAAAAACAGGTCAAAAGCGCTTTTTGCATATTATGACTACCAGCAATCACCGCCCGTATACCTACCCTGATGGCCATATTGATATTCCGTCCAAAACTGGGCGCGATGGTGCAGTGAAATACACCGATTGGGCGATTGGTGATTTTCTAGAGCATGCTAAAAACAAGCCATGGTTCAAAGACACTTTGTTCATCATTGTGGCCGACCATGATGCGTCGGTGGCCGGCAAGCAGAGTTTGCCACCCAATAAATACCTGATACCTGCGGTGTTGTATTGGCCGGGAACGTTACAACCGAAAAAGCTAGAAAGTATGGCGAGCCAAATTGATTTAACCCCAACTGTACTTGCGATGTTGGGCGTGCAAACTGGCGGCGTATTTTTTGGCCAGAACTTGTTGGCTAGCAACGCGGTGCCTCGCGCATTTTTAGTTAATTACCAAGAACTCGGCTACCTCACACCACAGGCAGATGGTTCAAGAAATTTAATTATTTTAGGGCCAAAGAAACGCGTTGATAACTACAGCGTGAACACCGAAGGCGAGTTACGCAAAATACCAGCCAATAAAGCCGCCGAGGATAAAGCCGTTGCGCTATTCCAACGCGTGAATGAGGTATATACCAGCGGCCTGTATCGGATGCATTGATGCGCGTTCGGGAGGAATATTTAATTATCGCGCCTGTTTCTAACAACTGAATGGCTGGTCAAGGTGCTCCTACACCTGTTTTTCACCCGCTACGTGTACAATCAAATTTTATTATTAAGGACCCCTCATGAAAACCTTACCCTTGTTACTTGCTGTTGTTGGATTGTTTGTAACCGGCGCCGCTACTGCCGATAATCACGCCAAACATAAAAAAATGACCGCCGCGCAGATGGATGCACACCACGTGGAAATGATGCAGGACATTTTGAAAGGGGATTGGCGCGATCCGAAAAATGTGGTCCGCGATCAGTATCGTCGTCCAGCTGGCACGCTCGGTTTTTTCGGGGTAACCCCGCATAGCAAAGTGATCGAAATTTGGCCGGGCGGTGGTTGGTATGCCGAAATTCTGGTGCCATATGTCACCAAACACGGCAGCTACACCGGCGCGGTGAATGATCCAAACACATTCAGCAAAGAAAGCAGCAAAGCCTACTACGCGAAAGCAAATAAAGGCTTATCCGACAAATTCGCGGCAAATCCAGAGGTCTACAAAAAAGCCACGTTACTAGAATTCGACCCTGCAAAACCAGTGCTTGGTAAACCTAGCTCAGCCGATGTGGTGCTAACCTTCCGCAATGTGCACAACTGGCGCATGGCCAAACAACAAGATGGCATGTTCGCGGCATTTTACGCGGTGCTGAAAAAAGGCGGCACACTGGGCGTGGTTGAACATCGCGCTCTTAACGATGTGGCCCAAGACGACAAATCCGGCTATGTCTCGGAAGCGCAGGTGATTGCTTTGGCAACCAAAGCCGGCTTTAAACTGGCTGGCAAAAGCCAACTCAATTACAACGCCAAAGACACCCGCGATTATGCTGATGGCGTTTGGACCTTGCCACCAAGCTACCGCTTGGGCGACAAAGATAAAGAAAAATACGCCGCCATAGGTGAAAGCGACCGGATGACCTTGAAATTCGTCAAACCGTAATTACACCTCGCCGGTCTGCAACTTCCAAAGCGCCGCATATGCGGCGTTTTGTTTGAGTAGATCCTCGTGGGTGCCGGATTCGATAATTTGGCCTTTATCCAACACATGAATGCAATCGGCGTGTCGCACGGTGGATAAGCGATGCGCAACGATTAAACACGAACGGCTGTGGTTGAGTTTGGCCAGCGAGCGCTGGATGGCGGCTTCGGTTTCGTTGTCCACTGCCGAGGTCGCTTCATCGAGAATCAATAGCGATGGGTTTTTATACAAAGCGCGCGCCAAGGCAATGCGTTGTCGTTGCCCGCCAGACAGCAAAGAGCCGCGTTCGCCCACTGGGCTTAAATAGCCAAGAGGCAGTTGGCTAATGAATTCATGCGCTTCGGCCGATTGTGCGGCCTGTTCAACTGCTTGCATATTTGGGGTTTGGCCATAGGCGATGTTTTCGGCCACCGTGCCATCGGTTAGAAATGGTTCTTGCGCCACATAGCCAATCTGTGCGCGCAGGCTTTGTTTCGACAGATTATGAATATTCTGCGCATCAAAAAAAATCTGCCCAGATTGCGGCTCAATAAAACCCAGCGCCAGTTTAATCAGCGTACTTTTGCCGCTGCCGGTGCCGCCCACCAAGGCGATGGTTTGTCCAGCTGGAATCGTCAGGTCTAGGTTTTCCAAAATGGCTTTATCGCTATACGCGAAGCCGATTTTTTCGAAGCGCAACGCACCTTTTGCGGGAGTAGTAATTGAATTTGTGCCTGAAGCCGCCGGCGCAATCTGCAACAAATCCAATGCCCGAGTGGCAGAAGCCATGGCGCGCTGATACAAATCGATCATATCGGCAAGGCGGGTCATTGGCCACAGCAGGCGCTGGGTTAAATACACCAAGGCCGAATAGCTGCCCACCCCGAGTTGTTTGTTTAGCACCAAATAGCCGCCATACAACAGTGTCATCACAAAACCGGCCAAAATCGCCATGCGGATTACCGGAGTAATGGCGGCTGAAAAACGGATTGCATCACGATTGCGCTGCCGGTATTCATCGCTTGCTGCGCGCAGATGTTCGGTTTCAAACGCTTCGGCGGTATACGCTTGAATGGTGCTCATGCCATGCAGGTTATTGTTCAAACGATTGGATACGCCAGCTGCCGCTTCGCGGGCAAATGCATAGCGCGGATACAGGCGTTTTTGAAACCAGAACGCACCGAACAAAATTAGAGGAACCGGCAACAGCGCCAGCACCGCGGTACTGGCTGTTAAGCTGAAGAAAATAGCACCCACTAAAAGAGAGGACACAAAAACTTGGATGAGATCATTGGCGCCAGTATTGAGAAAGCGTTCAATCTGATTGATGTCTTCATTCATCACCGCCATTAAACGCCCGGAACGTTCTTGGTTAACAAAATCTGGCGGCAGTTTTTGAATGTGTTGGTAGGTGGCTATTCGCAAATCGTGTTGCAGATTCTGTGCCAAATTCCGCCATTTCAAGGAATGCAAATATTCGAACAGCGACTCACACGCCCAAATCACAGCGGTTATTGCCACCAATAACCAAAGCTGCTGCATCGGGTCTTTCACCCCGAAGCGCGCCATAAAGGAATCTTGTTGATTGACCACCACATCCACCGCCACGCCAATGAGCAACTCGGGCAGCACATCGAAAATTTTATTCAGAATTGAATACAGCGTGCCAAGCCGAATATCGCGCCGATACGGGCGCGCAAATTGCAGTAAACGTTTCAGCGGATGATTCGCGTGCATGGGGTTTTTGCTTAAGGTTTGGGGTTACACTGGTTCTATGTTAATCGCTTTCAATAAGCCATATGGCGTGCTCACCCAATTTACCGACCAAAGCATACCGCCGCGGCCAAGCTTAGCTGATTTTGAATTGCCGAAAGACGTGTATGCGGCAGGGCGATTAGATTTGGATTCGGAAGGCTTATTGTTGCTTTCTGATGACGGTGCGCGCATTGCACAGATTTCTTCGCCGAAATTCAAATGGCCGAAAACCTATTTGGTGCAAGTGGAAGGCGAAGCTGGTGCCGAACATATGGCCCAACTTCGGCAGGGCTTGGAATTAGCTGACGGCAAAACGCTGCCAGCACACGTGCGTATGCTTGAACATTCGCCGGATTGGTTGTGGGCGCGTGATCCGCCGGTGCGCATTCGTAAAACGGTGCCGGAATCTTGGCTAGAAATTACCATCAAAGAAGGCCGCAATCGGCAAGTGCGTCGTATGTGCGCAGCGGTTGGTTTGCCGTGCTTGCGCTTGGTGCGTATTTCCATCGGTCCGCATCGATTGGATGGTTTGATGCCAGGGCAGTGGCGCGAAGAAGGCGCATAAAAAACCGATAGTGTAGGAGGGCCCTCTGGGCCCGATTTTTATTATGTCGGGCCCAGAGGGCCCTCCTACAATAATGGGTTTGAAACATCATCCCAATTCGTAATATTCCAATACGGATAATCCCTTGGGTTTTGGACGAGCACGATTTGCTGCTCTCGCGACGCAGGAATTTATACGCCCAACAATTGATGGTAATTCTTGTACGTTATCTAGCCTCAACAGGAGATGCATATGATTAGGCATTAACACCCAAGACAATATGTCGGCATGGCCTTGAATGACTAAACGCATAAGCGCTCGTGATCCGGCGCGCGCAGATACCATATTTTGAAACAAAGGTTCTCGACCGACACAAGATACGCTGATGAAATAAATCTGTTGCGATCGTGAATAGCGCCCTTTGCGAAGAGCGGCATGGCCTGATTGTATAGTTGAATTGCACATACATCATCATTGCTGATGTTGGCTCTGACAAATATAGGAAAAATCGTATTTTATTGTAGGATAGCCTTCTAGGCTCGATCAAATCGAGCCTGGGAAAAATCGTGGCTAGCGAAGGTCGCGCCCAGAGGGCCCTCCTACAATGAGTTTGATTAACGCACAGTGACCGGCTCACCGGCCAATACCATCAAGCTTAGGCCTAAAAGGATAATGGCTAAAATAATAATATCGGTTTTTAAGTACTTCATAGTAGGTTCTCCTTAATGCCTACCATAGCGCGCCGTGTCGTCAGTTATTCAAGAATAATTCTTGAATTGGGCAAGAAAATTTCTTGCTTTATAGGCAAAAACCCACCATTTGGCGGGTTTTATTTAGATGAGGCATGATTACTTGGCAGGCGCGCGTAAAAATTCGGTACTGTCATCATCAAAGCGAACACCTACAATGCCGCCTTCTGAATCGCGCCGAAAACTCACATAGCTCCAGCCATAACGGCCATCACCGCTTTTGACCCGAAAAGTATCGTAATTCCAGTGTTCTAAATTGCCGGCATTATCAGGCATTGGGCCTAGCGCAACTCGCAGCACACCATTTTTTTCTTCAATGTTTAAATCGCCATACATGGCACTTTCATAGTGGCCGGCATAGGCGCTTAAAGCAGAACTTGGCGTGGTGTTCAGTACGCGCTTGGCTTCATGTTCAGCGTGTGCATTTTTCCCCTGTGCGCTCAGCTCGGCATACAGCGTTAAGAACTCGGTGCTCCAATCACGCGCCGGCAGGCCGGAATACGCATCCAAAACACGCCACATTAAGGCATGCCGAAACTCAGCGTGATCAACATTGCCGAAAATCGATACACCAAGATGTTCATCCGGCATTAAACCTATGATGGCAGTACGGCCATCCATTGAGCCGGTATGCATAGCCACAAACTTACCCTGATAATCTTGTTGGAACCAGCCCAGGCCGTAGCTCATCCAATGCGGCTTAGTAAGCGAAGCGGTGGGGTAAAACTCTTCGGCGGAAACCATCACCTGGGGTTTTAGCAAGCGATGGAAATTTTCAATTGAAAGCAAACGCGTATTTTCTGCGCAACCTTCAGCCAATAAAAACGCCAACCATTTGCTTGAATCGGCAGCGGTTGTCCAAGCCGCTCCGGCCGCGGGCACAGCGTCTACCGGACTTTCTGATATTTTGCGAATTTTTCCGTCGATATCAAAATGTGCTGCAGAAACATTTGGATAATTCTTGCTCAGCATCAAGGCGAGGGTAGGTTGCGACTGTGTCATGCCTATTGGCGCCATAATGCGCGTTTTAACAAACTGTTGCCAAGAAATTCCGGATGCTGCTTGCACTACTTCACCAGCTACTTGGTACATCACATTTTGGTAAATAAAGCCGGCGCGCAGTGAATAATCCAGTTTAATGTTGCGCAAGCGTTCAATAATCTGCCGCGAGGTCATATCGCCACGCACCCAAAGTAAATCGGTATTGCGTAAGCCGCTGTTGTGGGTCAATAAGTCACGAACAGTCAGCTCGCGGGTAACGTAAGGGTCGGACAGTGCAAACCACGGCAAGTGCTTGGTGACCGGATCATCCCACGCCACTTTGCCCTCATCCACCAACATCGCAATTGCTAATGCTGTCATCGCTTTGGTGGTCGACATCATGCCGAATTGAGTGTTTGCATCCACTGCGCCGGGCTTGCCTAATTCCCGTATACCGAAACCTTTGCTGTATACGGGAACGCCATTTTTGACGATAGCAATTGATAGTCCAGGGATTTTCCAGTCTTGCAGACCTTTGTTGATGTAACTGTCGAGTTCGGTATTGATGCGTGAAATCTGGCTAGCAGACATTGGTGTTTGCGGCGCAGGGCAGGCTTCTTTTAGCTGTGCATTGGCGCTTATTGAGCTTAGTAAACAGAAAGCAAGAACGGGTAATCGCATAAAAACCCCCTAAAAAATATCTGTGATGAACTTGAGATTACACTATCAGCTGCCACGCGGCTTGGTTTTATGCGTAGCTGGCGCACTCCACGGATCTTCCGGCCACGGGTGGCGCGAGTAGCGAATTTTCATTTCCTTGCGCACTTCGGCATAGGTGCTATTCCAAAAATTGCCTAAATCTTGGGTAATTTGTAAAGGCTTGCCTGCGGGCGAAAGCAAATGCAGTGTGACTATTATTTTTCCATTCGCCACGGTGGGCGATTGCGCTAAGCCGAATAGCTCTTGCAATTTCACCGCCAACACCGGATGGCTACCAAGCGCATACGAAATGCTGCGCTCAAGCCCAGACGGCACGTGTATGCTGCTCGGTGCAAGCGTATTAATTTGCTGGCGTTGCGACCAGGTGTACAAAGAATATAATGCCTCGCTTAACTCGGCGCTACTTAATGCATCCAAGCGCGACTTGCCGTGCAAGCTCGGTTTAAGCCATGTGTTGATATTTGCTAACAACGCCTGATCCGAACAATCATCCAGAGCCAGTTCGGGTAACCATTCACGCAAACACAATACGCGTTGTTGGAATTGTGTGGCGACAGTGCTCCATGGCAAAATAGCTAGGCCTTTTTGTTTTAACAGGTTGCAAAGCGCTTCGGCGGCTTGCTCTGGGTCAACTTTGCCAGCCGGTTTGCTCGACAACACAATCTGCTCATAGCGTGTCTCGCGGCGCGCGATTAAGGCATTTTGTTTATCGTCCCAGCGCACCACATCTTGTTCAATAAAACGCTCAGGAAAATCGGCCTGCAAGCGGTGTTGGTCAATCGGTGCGGCGCGTAAAATTAAGGCTTCCTTACTCTCGAATTTTAACTCACTGGCACACAACCACGTTTCGCCATACAAAGGGCTGTCGGCATGAATGCGGGCCATTTTGCCGCTGGCTAATTGATAGCGCAATGGATCGGTATCGTGTTGCTTGGCAATGCGATCAGGAAACGCATGCAGCAACACATCGCCTAACTGATGCGAAGAAGCGCTGGCTGGTGGCATGTTTTGGTAGTGCACGCGTTTGCGCCATTGTGCGGCTGTGGCGTCTAGTTGTTTTAAAGCTGAGATACTGGCGCTCGCTATATTTTTTCTGGCCCGATAATCCGCCAAAGCCTGCCAACGCGCTTGCCAATCATTACCGCGATAAGCAATCAGTGGGTCGCGTGCTTCAATCAAGGCAGCCAAATCGCAGGCTATTGCTTTCTCTGTTTCATCATGCGCGGCGAGCAGCATAGCCGCTAAACGCGGGTGCGTGCCTAAACGCAGCATGTTTTTGCCTAAGGCACTAATTCGAGATTGCGTATCAAGTGCGCCCAGCGCTTGCAATAAATCATTGGCGGCATTCAACGGGCCGCTGGGTGGCGCATCCACAAATGCCAAGGCGCTACTTCCCCAGGCTGCTAATTCCAAGGCTAAGGCGCTCAGTTCGCTGTGTTGAATTTCAGCGCGACGCATTGGCTCTAAGCGTTGCGAGGCGGGCCACAAACGATAACACCAGCCAGCACTCACTCGCCCAGCGCGGCCTGTGCGTTGATCGGCGGAAGCCTGCGAAATATTGACCAAATCCAAACGCGAGAATCCAGAGTTTGCATCAAACCACGGTTCACGCGCCAAGCCCGAATCAATCACCACGCGCACGCCCGGCAAGGTTACGCTCGATTCAGCCACATTGCTGGCCAGCACCACGCGCCGAACACCGCTTGCTGCCGGTTGCAACGCACGGCTTTGTTGCTCTATCGGCAAATCGCCGTGTAGTGGCAAAATCTCGAGTTGCGTTGCGGCAATCGACTCGAGCAGATTTTGCATAGCTTGAATTTCGCGGCGGCCCGGCAAAAAAACTAATACATCACCGCTGTGTAGCAGCAGCGCTTGTTCAATGGCGCGCTTGCATTGGTGGTTAAGGGCTTCGTCTTTGCGGGCTGGAAAATGTTGCACATCAACCGGAAAGCTTCGCCCAGCACTCGATAGCCGCGGCGCATCCAGTTGCTTGGCTAAGCGCTCGCCATCCAGCGTGGCCGACATCACCACAATGCGTAAATCTGGCCGCAGTTGTTGTTGAATATCCAAGGCCAGTGCTAAGCCTAAATCACCCGCTAAATGCCGCTCATGGAATTCATCGAACAGTATAGCGGCCACATCTTCTAGCATCGGGTCGTCTTGAATTTTGCGGGTTAGCAAGCCTTCGGTGAGTACTTCAATCTGTGTGCTGGCGGAAATTTTTGATTCAAATCGAATACGGTAGCCCACCGTCTGGCCAACTGCTTCGCCCAATTGCTGGGCCATAAAACTGGCAGCAGCGCGCGCGGCAACACGCCGTGGTTCGAGCACCAAAATCTTTTTACCTGCTCTCCAAGGTGCATTCAACAAGGCCAACGGCACTTGCGTGGTTTTACCGGCACCGGGTGGCGCCTCCAAAACCAAGCGTGAATGGTGTTCGAGCGAGGCCATTATTTCGGGCAGCAGAGATTGAATCGGAAAATCGGGCATACGCCATTCTAATATATTGGGCATACACAGGGGTCTGCCCCTACACGTATGCGACAGGTACAATATAGGCATGGAATTATTTGATATTGGTGCCAATCTTGGCCACGACAATTTTGCGCAGGATTTACCCGATGTGTTGGCGCGTGCTCGCGACGCAGGCGTGGTGCAGATGGTGGTTACCGGTGCCTCGCGTGAGGGTTCGCCGAAAGCTTTGCAGATTGCCCAGCAACACCCTGGATTTTTGTATGCCACCGCTGGTGTGCATCCGCATCATGCACTTGAATATACCGAAGAGTGTGATGTTGAAATGCGTGCGCTGCATGCGCATGCCGAAGTACTCGCGGTGGGCGAATGTGGCTTAGATTATTTTCGCGATTTAGCCCCGCGCCCCGCTCAGCGCAAAGCCTTTGAGCGGCAGCTGCAATTGGCGCTTGAATTGCAAAAGCCGTTGTTTTTGCATCAACGTGATGGCCATGACGATTTTATGGCGATGATGAAAAACTTCAATGGCAAACTCGGCAAAGCGGTGGTGCATTGTTTTACGGGCACGCGAAAAGAATTGTTCGATTATTTAGACGCGGACTACTACATCGGAATCACCGGCTGGTTGTGCGATGAACGGCGCGGGCTGCATTTACGCGAAATCGTCAGCAACATTCCAGCTAACCGTTTGATGATTGAAACTGATGCGCCGTATCTATTGCCGCGTTCGGTTAAGCCGATGCCTTCGCATCGTCGTAATGAGCCGATGTACCTTAAACATATTGTGGAAGAATTGGCTAAAGATCGTGCTGAATCCGCTGCGCAAACCGCTTTGCACAGCACCGAAACTGCGCGCGAATTCTTCGGCTTGGCGGCGCACTAATGTTGGAGATTAGTGAGCGTATCCATATTCCTGACGGCGAGCTGATTGAACGCGCGATCCGCGCCAGCGGCCCGGGCGGCCAGCATGTCAATAAAGTATCTACCGCTATTGAGCTGCGTTTTTTTATTTGGGGCTGCGCCGCCTTGCCGGAAGAAGTGAAGCAGCGCTTAGCCAAAAAACGCGATCAGCGCATTACCGAAAGCGGTGAAGTTATCATTCATGCACAACGTTTTCGTAGCCAGGAGCGCAACCGCGAAGATGCCCGCGAGCGCTTAGTACATTTAATTCAAGCTGCCTTGGAAGCGCCTAAGCCGCGCCTTGCCACCAAACCAACGCGCGCCTCGCAACGCCGACGCTTGGATGATAAGCGCGCAAATGCGACACTAAAACAGCAACGCCAAACTACCCGTTCAGAGAGTGAAGAATAATGCCAACCGTTTTAGCATTGCCGCCATCGGCACCGCGTGCAAATACTCCGAAATGGTTGGTAAAATTTGCGACTGCCGTGCTAGACCTGATTGGCTGGAAAATGGTTGGCGAATGGCCTGATTTGAAAAAAGCGGTGGTCATTGGTGCGCCGCATTCTTCGGCTTGGGATGGCATTATTGGTTTATTTGCCAAAGTGGCAATGGATTTACACGTGGTTTTTATGGGCAAACAAGAAGCTTTTTTCTGGCCATTAGGGCCCTTATTGAAATGGCTGGGTGGCGTGCCGGTTAATCGCAAAGTACCGGGCGGCATTGCTGAGCAAGTCGCCAAACAGTTAATTGAAGCCGAGCAAATGTGGTTTGTATTGGCGCCCGAAGGAACCCGAAAAGCCGTGACACATTGGAAGACCGGTTTCTGGAAAATCGCCAAGCAGGCAAATTTGCCGGTGGTATGTCTATATTTTGATTATCCAAGCAAAACCATTGGCGTAGGCAAAGTATTTGAACTAACTGATGATATGGACGCGGATATTGCTAATATTCGCGCTTGGTATAAGCCGTATCAAGGGCTACACCGCGGCGTTTAAGCTTTACTTATCACTCGCATAAGGCTATGGTTTAATTTTTGCGGAACACCGCCATGCGCACAGCTTTTCGTTGGATTATTCGTCTGATTCTTTTGGCAATGCTTGCCATTGTGCTATTCATCTTGCATACCCTGATGTTTAAGCCGCTAAAAGCGAACTGGTTTTATGAGCGGATATTCATGGAATATGGCGTGGATGACCCGCAAATGCTCAGTTCAATGCGCATGCTGCCGAGCTGGATGGATTGGTATAGCGATGATTTAACAGATTTAAGCCTAGCGCACGAACAAAAAATGCAAGCCAAGCTCAAGCAAGATTTAGCCACCTTGCAAACATACGACCGCAGTGGCATGAATGAAGCAGATGCTTTGAACTACGATATGTTGAAGTACTTTCTGGACATACAAGCCGAGGGTGAAAAATTCGCGCATCACAATTATCCACTCAATCAGCTGTTCGGCATTCAAAACGAATTCCCCACCTTTATGGCCACTCAGCATCCGGTGGGGTCGGTGAAAGATGCTGAAAATTATCTGGCGCGCCTGAATAAAGCGCCACTGATGGTGGAACAGGTGATGGAAGGCGTGTTGCTGCGTGAGCAGGAAAAAATTCTACCGCCAACTTTTGTGGTTGAAAAAGTACTAAAAGAAATGCGTGCGTTTGTGGCAACAACACCCAAACAGAATATTTTAGTGAGCTCATTGGCTGAAAAGTTTACTGAGCTAAACAAAAACGAAATTTCCAAGACCGATCAAGATAGGCTGCTGGCTGAAGCGGAAACAGCCGTGCGCGACAAAGTGTACCCGGCGTATGGCAAATTCATTCGCTATTACCAACAATTGCTACCGAAAACTACCGGCAACAACGGCGTATGGGCATTGCCTAATGGTGCTGCGTTTTATGCCTATTCGGTGAAAATGCACACCACCACCAACATGACGCCAGAGCAAGTGCATTTGTTGGGTTTGTCTGAAGTGGCACGCATTGAAGCGGAAATGGACGCGATATTGCGCACCGAAGGCCTAACATTAGGCAGCGTGGGTGCGCGTGTGCAGGGCATTTCTAAACGCCCCGATCAGCTCTACCCCGATACCGATGCCGGAAGAACACAAATAATTAATGATTTCCAAAATATTATTAATGAAATTAATAATGGCTTAACGCCCTATTTTAATAACCGCCCAAAATTAGGTGTTGAGGTTGAACGCGTACCGGTATTTCGTGAACAAACCGCGCCCGGCGCGTATTATAATCCGCCGGCTTTTGACGGTTCACGCCCAGGCGTGTTCTCGATCAATTTGCGCAATACCGCTGAAGTAGCAAAATTTAGCATGCGCACACTCGCTTATCACGAAGCAATTCCCGGCCATCATTTCCAAATTGCGCTACAGCAGGAATTGAAAGGCGTACCCACCTTTCGCAAAGTATTGCCATTCACCGCCTTTGCAGAAGGCTGGGCTTTGTATAGCGAGCGTTTAGCGTGGGAAGCCGGCTTTCAAAAAGCGCCACTCGACAATCTTGGCCGCTTGCAAGCCGAAATGTTCCGCGCGGTGCGCTTGGTAGTGGACACCGGCATGCACTATAAAAAATGGACGCGCGAACAATCGATTGCTTATATGCTGGAAAAAACCGGCATGCCAGAAACCGATGTAGTGGCCGAAATTGAACGCTATTTAGTTATGCCCGGCCAAGCTTTGGCGTATAAAGTGGGTATGAATAAAATTCTTGAATTGCGCGAACGGGCGAAAACCGAACTCGGGCCAAAATTCGACATCAAAGCCTTCCACGATGTGGTGTTAACCGGCGGCAGCATGCCATTGGCTTTGCTGGAGCAACGGGTGGATCAGTGGATTGCGAAGCAGAAATAACGCAAACGAAAAAAACCGCTTTCGGGCGGTTTTTTCACCAGCTTTCCGTCACGTCAAATACCACACTTCCACTGGCCCAACGTGCTTGAAGGTCATGGCGTTGCCACGTCGATCGAGTGATTTGCCAACAGGAAGTCGAATCCAACCTTCCGATACACAGTACTCTGACACGTTGGTGTACTCGTTACCCTTGAATCGGACGCCAATGCCTCGCTCTAATGCGGCTTCGTTGAAAAAAGGGCTGCGCGTGTCGCTGGCTAAGCGATCTGGCGGTGTTTCGGTCTGAATATCGGTCATGGCTTTGGCTTTATGTGAACAGAGGCTTATTTTACCGCGATGCATTGCCGTTGTCGAAAGGCCTGATGCCAGCACCTGCGATACACTAGCGCCTATGTCTATATTTTCATTATTTATTCGTGCAAAAGCGCGTGCGTTTTTAAGCTTAAGCGCAATTTTCCTGCTTGCCGCATGTGCCAGCAACCAAACCCGAACTTTACCAACGGTGGTGGTGTTACCGCCTCCAGTGGTTATTCCTGTTCCCAAAATCCGGATTGGCATTGCCTTGGGCGGTGGTGCGGTAAAAGGCTTTGCGCATATTGGTGTGATTAAAATGCTGGAAGCCAACGGTTTTCAGCCTGAGTTTGTGGCTGGAACCAGTGCCGGCAGCGTGGTGGGCGCTTTGTACGCCAGTGGCATGAATGCGTTTCAGATGCAACAAACCGCATTCGAGCTTGATGAATCGGCAATTCGCGATATTAGTTTGTTCTCTGGTGGCTTGGTGAAAGGCCAGAAATTGCAGGATTATGTCAACAAAATGGTGGCCAATAAGCCCATTGAACGCATGAAAAAGCCGTTTGCGATTGTGGCAACGCAATTAGAAACCGGCCAGCGCACGGTATTTCGGCGCGGCAATACCGGCCAAGCGGTGCGTGCATCCAGCAGTATTCCTGGCGTGTTCGAGCCCGTAACTATCGGCCGTTATCATTATGTTGATGGTGGCATTGTTAGCCCAGTGCCGGTGGATGCTGCGCGGCAGCTTGGTGCTGACATTGTGATTGCAGTGGATATTTCCAACAAGGCCAATGGTAAAAATCCTGATGGCATGCTCGGCATTATTAATCAGTCGATCACCATCATGGGCCAAAAGTTAGGTGCACAAGAATTGGCTCGCGCCGATGTGGTGATTCGCCCGCGAGTGAGCGAGATTGGCCCAGCGGATTTTGAACAGCGCAATCAGGCCATTTTAGAAGGTGAAAAAGCCGCTTTAGCTGCTATACCGCAAATTCGCGCGCGCATGGCGCAGCTGCAGAAAACGAAGATGACCGAGCAAGCACGTTTGAGTAAACCGATACCGAAGAAACCGGTAATCGTCTGTGAGCAGCCATCACAATTTGAAAAAATGTTTGGCAAACAACCCGATTGCAGCGCAATCGAATAACTAAGTTAGCGATCTGAGTGTCCGGATTCGAAGTAACCGCGCGACGGAATCGTGCCCGGTTTAACCAATTCAGCAAATGCCTGTGCCGCTGGCGAGAGCAGCTTGCCTTTACGCATCACCACACCATAACTGCGTGACGGGAAATATTCTTTCATATTGCGCGCCACCAAGCGTTCTTGATCTTGCTCATTCAAGCAAATGCCGGTCACAATTGAAATACCCAAACCCATCGCCACGTATTGTTTAATCACTTCCCAGCCGCCTACTTCCAAGGCAACGGTATATGGCACACGGTTTTTCTGGAATACCAAATCCACCAAACGCCATGTGCTGAGCCTTTTGGGTGGCAATATGAGGCCAAATGGCGACAAATCAGCCAGTTTTATTTCGGCTTTCTTCGCCAAAGGGTGGTCTTTGGGCATAATCAGCATTGGGTCGAAGCTGTAGGCTGGGTTGTAGACTAAATCGCTCGGTACATCTAAAACTGAGCCCACGGCTAAGTCACAGCCGTCTGAGCGAAGTAAACCTAAGCCATCTTGCCCAGTCACGTTATGTAAGAATAACTGCACTTTAGGGTGCAGTTCGCGGAATTTAGACACAATTTCAGGAAGTAGATACAAAATCGTTGAACTACCGGCAGCAATATGTAGCTCGGCATTTTCCTGATTACCGACTTTTTCATGGAAATCGCGGTCAATACGATCCAGGCCCTCAACCAAGGGTCGGGCCAGTTCATACAAGGCGGTGCCTTCTTGGGTAAGCGTCCAGCGTCGGCCAAAGCGTTCAAACAAGCGTGTGCCGAATTCACGTTCAAGTGCTTGTAATTGCAGGGTTACGGCCGGTTGGCTTAAAAAAAGGGATTCCGCCGCGCGCGACACCGAGCCCATTCGCGCCGTTTGGCAAAAGGCGCGCAACGGCTTGAGCTTATCGCCCTTATAGTAGAAGCGAGTCTGCACTTTTTTCTTTGGTGGCTGGGTCATAAATCACCTATATTTTACTAAGTATAACAATTGTTAATATTATTTATTTAAATATTTAGTTTGTCAAATAATTGCTATCAGAGTACTTTTGTGCAAAGGAGATTTTCATGTCTTTAGCCCAAAAATGCGCAAAATCTGCTCAGAGTCAGCTGACCCACTCGCTCCAGCCTGCAGTGCTTGATAGTGGCTTGCTGAGTCAAGAGGCTTTGGATTTTCTGATGCAGTTGCATCAAAACTTTGAACAAGATCGTCAGCGTTTGTTGCAAGAACGCCAACAAGCCAAGGGAAATTCACCTCAATTCAATGAGGATACCGCAAAAATCCGCCAATCGGCGTGGAAAGCCGCAGCCATTCCAGAAATACTGCACGATCGCCGCGTGGAAATAACCGGGCCAGTGGATGCCAAAACGGTCATCAATGCCTTGAACTCGGAAGCCAATGTGTTTATGGCCGATTTCGAAGACTCCACCTCGCCAACCTGGGCCAATATGCTCTGTGGCCAAGAAGTGCTATTTCGTGCGGTTCGCAATGAATTGTCTTGGTCGCTCAATCAAAGTGCGCCAGAGCCATCGGTGTATCGTTTAAGCCCAACACGTAAAACCGTGTTGATGGTTCGGCCTCGCGGTTTGCATTTGAATGATAAAAATGTGCAAGTTGATGGCCAACAACTATCCGGCTTGTTGTTTGATCTGGGTTTATTCGCTTTTCATAACGCCAAGGCCTTAATGGCGCAACAGCGTGGGCCATTTTTTTATATTCCAAAACTGCAATCCTCAGCAGAAGCGCAATGGGTAAATAGCGTGTTGGAGCATATCGAAACCGAGCTGGAATTGCCGCTTGGTCAGATTAAAGTGACTGTGCTAATTGAAACATTGCCAGCTGCATTTCAAATGGATGAAATTATTCATGCCTTGAAAGATCGTGTGGTGGGGTTGAATTGCGGCCGTTGGGATTATATTTTTTCAGCGATTAAAACCCTGCACCACCAGCCCGGATTTATGTTGCCAGAGCGCGGCCAGATTGCAATGACTAAACATTTTCTGAGTAGTTATGCACAATTGCTGATTCAAACCTGCCATAAGCGCGGCATTTTAGCGATGGGTGGCATGGCTGCACAAATTCCAAACAAGCGCGATGCCGAAGCCAATGAATTGGCTTTTGAAAAAGTTCGCAGCGATAAACAACGCGAAGCCGATTTGGGCCACGACGGCACTTGGGTCGCACATCCGGGCTTGATACCGCTGGCACGTAAAATCTTCGATAAAGCCATGCCAGGTGCTAATCAAACCGACAAACAACTTGATGTTGAGGTTAACGCCGAAGATTTGCTTAAAGCATGCCACGGCAGTATTTCCCAGAAAGGCTTCAATAATACGGTAGAAGTCTGTGTCCGTTATTTAGCGGCGTGGTTATCGGGCGTGGGTTGCGTGGCCATTCATGGCTTGATGGAAGATGCCGCCACCGCCGAGATTTGCCGCAGCCAGCTTTGGCTTTGGATGCACAAGAAAGACTTACATTTAAGCGATGGCACACCGGTTTCTTGGGCGTTATTCGAAGCGGCATTATTAAGCTTGCCGAATAAATTAGCACAGGAAGAAATTACTGGCCACAATCAAATTCAGCGCGCCATCAGCTTGCTCGATCAGCTGGTGCGTGCACCCGAATTAGAAGATTTTTTAACCTTACCCGCATATCAATACCTATAATTTTTTGGAGAACACACACATGAACACACAACTTTTAAACGCCGAGCAATTGCAGCAACATTGGAACGATGAATCGCGCTGGACTGGCATAACCCGCGGCTATACTGCAGAAGAAGTAGTGCGTTTGCGCGGCACGGTTGCCATTGATCATAGTTTGGCGCGTCTTGGTGCGAATAAATTATGGAGCAGCCTGCACAGCATGGATTTTGTTAATGCACTCGGCGCGCTAACTGGCAACCAAGCTATGCAACAAGTGAAAGCCGGCCTGAAAGCCATTTATTTGTCTGGCTGGCAAGTGGCCGCCGATGCCAATGTGGCTGGCGAAATGTATCCTGATCAATCACTGTATCCAGCTAATTCGGTGCCATTAGTGGTTAAACGTATCAACAACACCTTATTGCGTGCTGATCAATTGAACCACGCCGAAGGCAATGACGATATTGATTGGTTGCAGCCTATTGTGGCCGATGCCGAAGCGGGGTTTGGCGGCGTACTGAATGCTTTTGAATTAATGAAATCGATGATTGAAGCAGGTGCTGCTGGTGTGCATTTTGAAGATCAGTTGGCATCGGTAAAAAAATGCGGACACATGGGCGGTAAAGTTTTAGTGCCAACGCAAGAAGCCGTGCAAAAATTAATTGCTGCACGTTTAGCCGCAGATGTTATGGGTGTGCCGACTATTTTAGTGGCCCGTACTGATGCTGAAGCGGCCGATTTAATCACCTCTGATATTGATGATAACGACAAAGAATTTTGCACCGGCGAGCGCACCATTGAAGGTTTTTACAAAACCAAACCGGGTATTGATCAAGCCATTTCACGCGGCTTAGCGTATGCGCCTTATGCCGATTTGGTGTGGTGTGAAACCGGTAAGCCTGATTTAGAATTTGCACGTAAGTTCGCTGCGGCGATTCATGCAAAATTTCCGGGTAAATTATTAGCCTATAACTGCTCACCAAGCTTTAACTGGAAAAAGAATCTAGACGATGCCACCATCGCTACGTTCCAAAAAGAACTAGGCGCCATGGGTTATAAATTTCAGTTCATCACCTTGGCAGGCTTCCACTCCTTGAACTATGGCATGTTTGATCTGGCGCATGGTTATGCTCACCGTCAAATGAGCGCGTTTGTTGAACTACAGGAAAAGGAATTTGCAGCAGCTGATCGTGGCTTCACCGCTGTTAAACATCAGCGCGAAGTGGGCACAGGGTATTTCGACTCGGTAACCCAAACCATTCAAGCCGGCACAAGTTCTACAACGGCATTGAAAGGTTCAACGGAAGAAGAGCAGTTCACCCAAGCTGCCTAAACGTCGTTAATATTGATGTCATGAATATGAACAGACGCTGGGCAATGCCCGGCGTTTATGGTTTCTTCATACTTCTCTGGGCATTTCTCTGATTTAATGGTGCTCTGAGATTGTGTTGCTTAATTGCAAGGCAATCGTTTGCCATTCGGTAGTTACATCACAAGGAGCTTCATTATGAAAAAAACACATTCCCTAATTGCACTGTCTTTGTTTGCTTTCATCGCTGGCGGCTGTGCCACAAGCCCAGATGATCCTAATGCCAAAGCGAAAACAGGCGCGCTAATCGGCGCAGCGGCTGGTGTTGCAGCCGGCTTGCTCACTGGCGATAACGCAACAGAGCGCCGCCAACAGGCGATGGTAGGCGCTGCATTGGGCGCTGCCGCGGGTGGCGGCATCGGCCATTACCAAGATAAACAGGAAGCCAAGCTACGCCAGCAGTTGCAGGGTACCGGCGTCGATGTAATCCGTAACGGTGACAACATTACCCTCGATATGCCTAGCGGTATCACCTTTGCTTTCAATAGCTCAGATATAAATTCACAGTTCTATTCAGTGCTTGATAAAGTAGCAACAACATTGAACGAATATAATCAAACCACTATCAATGTTGCTGGCCACACCGACAGTATTGGTAGCGACAGTGCCAATCAAGCGCTATCTGTGCGCCGCGCTACTTCCGTGGCGCAATATTTGCAATCGCGCGGTATATCCAATCAGCGCTTACAAACTACTGGCTACGGCGAATCCCGTCCGGTTGATAGCAATGATACCGATGCAGGACGTGCCAATAACCGACGTGTTGAAATCACCTTGGTGCCGATTACACAATAAGCGCTAGAATTTTTTAGTAAGAATAGGCCCGCATTGCGGGCCTTATTCTTTTGTGGGTAATCCTGCTGCCAGCCACGCCAACATGCCGCCTTCAACATTGATGGCGTTATCTCCCAGAGTCTCGCAGACCATGCCGCTACGCCCGCCACTGCGGCAAATAATCAACAATCCTTCAGTGTGTGGATCAATATCAGCAGTGTCAAATGCAGTAAGCCCATCTCGCTGAATGTGCGACAGCGGGATGAGAATTGCGCCAGGCGCAGAGACTTCATTGAACTCATCAAGCTCGCGGACATCAACTAAAATCGCGCCACCTTTTTGTAGCGTGGCGGCTTGTTGAACGGTTACGGATTTCTGCATAGAAAATATCCTCTTAATAAATGCAAACATGATTAATCACAGAGTTTTTTGTGGTCGGGAAACGCATCAGTTCCCGAGGGGCAATAAATATCATGCAATGTTTGAATAATTTGTGTGACTGCACCATCGGCAACACGATAAAAAACCGTTTGCGCCTGCTTGCGCGTTGCCACCAATGACTTCTGGCGCAATATCGCCAAATGCTGTGACAGTGCCGATTGACTTAATAGTACCTGCTCATTGATTTGGCTGACCGTGCATTCGCCTTCAATCAGCATGCATAAAATGCGCAAGCGTTGCGGATTGGCTATGGCTTTCAGTAAATGGGCGGCTGCTTCTGATTCCGCTTTCATAGCATGGATAGAAAAAGGTTTAATTGAGGTATTCATGCACATATTATGTGGGCACTTGACAATATTAGCAATAACTAATTAAGATATAGCTAATATTAAGCAATTTAACCTAAAAGGAGTTTTTATGAATCTTGATCGCGCAGTGATGGCTTTTGCGGGCATTATGATTTTAATCAGTATGGTGCTTAGCTATTTCGTATCACCACTTTGGATGTGGCTCACCGCCTTTATCGGCTTGAATCTTTTCCAAGCCAGTCTTACAGGATTTTGTCCAGCGGCTTGGCTATTCAAAGTGCTTGGCGTACCCGCTGGCAACCACTTTAAATAAGAAATGCTGTAAAACATACTGAGTAAATTATGAACAAAATAGCTATCGGCTTGGCTATGGGCATTGTGTTAACGGCGTGCTCATCCGCGCCGGACTCAGCGCCCATCATCAATACCACAGACATTAATACATTTACTTTGCAGGCACAAAATGCTGCGGGCACGAGCGCATGGGATGGCACAATTGAAGCTGTGCAACAGGCCACACTTTCAGCCCAAACATCAGGGCGCGTTGCTGTGGTTTTGGTTGATGTCAATGATCAAGTCAAAGCAAATGCGTTGCTGGTGCAGATCAGCGCAGTGGAACAGCAAGCGGGAGCAAACACTGCGCAGGCGCAATTAAATGCGGTAAAAGCACAGGCTGTTGCTGCCCAAAATACCTATCAGCGTTATGAGTTGCTAGCCAAAAAACAATATATCTCTAAACAACAATTAGATCAGGTATTAAGTGACCGTAATGCTGCCAACGCCCAAGTTGCGGCATTGCAAGCGCAAGTGATTCAGGCTAATCAACAAACCACCTATACGCAAATACGCGCACCATTTGACGGTATAATTTCCGATCGTTTTATTGAACCAGGCGAATCAATCAGCGTAGGGAAAATATTGTTATCGATATTTAATCCTGAAAATTTACGTATTGAAGTACAAGTGCCACAAAGTACTGCAGAGGTGATTCGTGTTAATCCTAAAGCGGTGGTTGAGCTCGCAGACGGCGCACGTATTCAAGCCAAGGAATTAATAGTGTTTCCTAGCGCTGATGGTGATTCGCACAGTGTAAAAGTGCGAGTACTTTTACCTAAAAATATGGCAAAAATAAAGCCCGGGCAAGTGGCAAAAGTTGTATTTGATGTTCCAGCAAGCCAAACTGTTTTATTGATACCCAAGACCGCCCTATGGCAGCGTGGCGAATTAAGTGCTGTGTATGTAGTGACCGATAGAAATATATTTCTGCGTCAAGTCAGATTAGGCGAAACGCGCGGCGAATCAATTGAGTTAATTTCAGGTGTTAACAGCGGGGAACGTATCGCTTTAATTCCAGCACAAGCTGCAGAACTGTTATTGCAGTTTAAAGCCAAGGTAGCGCCGACCAATGATTGACAAGCAAGTACTCGGTATTTCGGGTAAGCTTGCCGCCCGTTTTCAGAATAATCCACTCACACCCATATTGGCGATACTGGGTTTATTGCTCGGCATGGTGGCTGTGCTCATCACGCCACAAGAAGAAGAACCACAAATTGATGTGACCATGGCCAATGTATTCGTGCCATTTCCTGGCGCGTCGAGCAAGCAAGTCGAGCAATTGGTTAGTTATCCCTTAGAGAAAAAACTGTCAGAAATCGAAGGCATAAAACATGTTTATTCGGTCTCAAACCCTGGACTAGCGGTGTTAACGGTGGAATATATCGTAGGCATTGAGCGCCAACCGGCCATTGTGCGTTTATACAATCAGGTATTTTCCAATCAAGATTGGTTGCCACCCGGTAGCGGTGTGGGGCAACCAATGATTAAGCCTAAAGGGATTGATGATGTGCCAGTGATGGCATTAACGCTATGGAGTGATGACAGCACAAAGACAGCTTATGATTTAGGCCAGTTGGCGCACAGCTTAGAAACCGAATTAAAACGCGTGCCCGGCACACGTGATGTGTATACAATCGGTGCGCCGAATCAAGGTGTTTCGGTGGTGTTAGATGCTGGAAAACTTGCCGCATATCAACTCACCGTAGCTGAAATTTCGCAAGCTTTGCAAGCCAGCAACCAAGCACAACATATTGGTAATCGCATTAGTGCTTCCGGTTCAAAGCCTGTGCAAGCGGGCACTTTTCTAGCAAGTTCTGAGCAGGTCTCACAATTAATCATTGGTGTGTCAAATAATAAACCAGTGACTTTGGCTGAAGTGGCGGAAATTTCTCAAGGCTTTGAACCGAACAATACCTATGTCTGGCATGGCGCGCCAACTCAGAAAAATGGCCCGAAGCTTGGCAGTGCGCCAGCGGTGACTATTGCGATTGCTAAAAAACCGGGTAGCAATGCTGCAGCGATAACCGAAGCCATTACAGAGCGAATACAAGATTTGCGCGGACAAATTATTCCGGATGATGTGCATGTTGAAGTCACCCGCGATTACGGGCAATCGGCCGCCGATAAAGCCAGCAAGCTGATACAAAAATTATTTTTTGCAACTGGTTCTGTTGTGTTATTGGTTTTATTTGCGCTCGGTTGGCGTGAAGCGATTGTGGTTGGCAGCGCCGTAATTCTGACATTAGCGATAACACTTTTTGCCTCATGGGCTATGGGTTTTACACTTAATCGGGTGTCATTATTTGCACTCATATTTTCTATTGGTATTTTGGTTGATGATGCTATTGTGGTGGTTGAAAATATTCACCGTCATCGAGCTTTAGGTAGTAAATCGTTATTTGAAGCGATTCCTTTAGCGGTTGATGAAGTCGGTGCACCGACTATTTTGGCCACCTTTACGGTTATTGCGGCCTTGTTACCGATGGCTTTTGTCAGCGGCTTGATGGGCCCGTACATGCGACCCATCCCCATTAATGCCTCGGTGGGTATGTTGATATCGCTATTGATAGCCTTGATTGTGACGCCATGGCTTTCACTCAAATTATTAAACAAACAACATACTCACGAACCTGAAAAAAAATCTAAATTAAACCTTATCTCAAATAGAGTGATGAGTCGTTTTATTATTGGCGAGCAAGCGCCGAAAAAACGTAAAGCTTTATGGATTGCAATTTTAAGCTTACTCATTCTTTCCGCCAGCTTGGCCGTGTTTAAATTGGTGGTGTTAAAAATGCTGCCGAACGACAACAAATCCGAGTTGCAGTTAGTGGTGGATATGCCTGAGGGCAGTACTTTAGAACAAACCAATGCCTTGCTTGGGGAATTGGCCGCCAAAGTTGATTTAGTGCCTGAAGTGCTTAACTATCAAGCCTATGCAGGAACTTCTGCGCCCGTCACTTTCAATGGCTTGGTGCGCCAATATTTTTTAAGGCAAGGCCCATTGGTTGGCGACTTACAAATTAATTTGCTTGATAAACATCAGCGTAAACGTAAAAGCCACGACATTGCATTAGCGCTGCGGCCTGAATTGCAAGCGGCTGCTCAGAAATACAATGCGTCGGTAAAAGTAGTTGAAGTACCACCAGGGCCGCCGGTGATGGCGCCTTTGCTTGCCGAAGTGTATGGGCCTGAGTATGCAACAAACAAAGTTATTGCTTTGCAGTTAGCTGAGCGAATGAAAAAAACGAAAGGCATTGTTGATATCGATACCAGCGTGGCGGCGCCAGCCATGCGCGAGGTCTTAATAATTGATCAAGCGCGGGCTGTGCGTCTTGGTGTCAGCCAGCAAGTCATTAGCCAAACCTTAATGACTGCGATTGATGGCGTGGATGTCAGTTATGTGCAAGATGAGCGCTCACGCTATCCCAAAGCAATTCGCTTGCGTTTACCGATTTCGGCGCAGGTTGATATGGCACGCATTTTACAATTGTCGGTTAAATCCAATACCGGCCAAATGATCGCGCTGTCGGAATTGGTTAGTGTGCATAATGCAGGCTGGGACGCCGCTATTTATCATAAAGATTTAATGCCGGTGGTGTATGTCAGTGCTGATGAAGCGGGCCAATACGATAGCCCGTTATATGGGATGTTTGCAGTGGTTGGGCAATTAGCGGATAGTGAAAACCCAAGACAAAAGCTACAACAATTTTTTATTAATCAGCCCAGTTCAGAAAATAGCTATAGCGTGAAATGGGATGGCGAGTGGCAGATTACCTATGAAACATTTCGTGATATGGGCTTGGCCTATGCGGCAGGATTATTATTGATTTATTTATTGATTGTTGCGCAATTCAAAAATTATTTAGTCCCGCTCATCATCATGGCGCCAATTCCTTTGACGGTTATTGGGGTGATGCCAGGCCATGCACTTTTGGGTGCACAATTCACTGCGACCTCGATGATTGGCATGATTGCGCTAGCTGGTATTATTGTGCGTAATTCAATTTTATTGGTGGATTTTATCAATCAATCCATTGCTGAAGGCAAAGAGTTGGGCGTGGCTGTGATTGATGCAGTCGCCGTTAGGGCAAAGCCGATTGCATTAACCGGTATGGCAGCCATGATGGGGGCATTCTTTATTTTGGATGACCCGATTTTTAATGGTCTGGCCATCGCCTTAATTTTCGGAATTTTGGTCAGTACCGTTTTAACTTTGGTGGTAATTCCTTTGTTGTATTTCGTCTATCTTCAGCGCAGAACTAGCACTGAAATTTAAGATTATTTTTATGACCTCTGGCACATGTCAGTAAGCCCAATTACCGGAATACTGAGTCAATATTTTCAGCTAGGCATTGCATCGGTGAAATCCATCATATGGACCATAATTATCACAGCGCTTTTACTGGACACTATGACGGCCCATGCCAATTTAGTTAGCGATGACATCGCAGCGAATTTGAAACAGCAGGAATTGCCTGGCGCAGTATGGGTGTTAGTGCAAGATCAAAATAAAATTGAACTCGGAAGCGCTGGATTTAAAAATGCCAGCACCCAACAAGCCATGCAAGCATCCGATCGTGTGCATGTTGGCTCAATTGCAAAATCTTTTATTGCGCTGGGGATTTTGCATCTGGTTACCGAAGGGAAACTCGACTTAGATACGCCACTTTCGCAAATATTGCCGAATATCAAGCTCGACAATCCATGGGCGGCGTCTAGCTCGGTAACTGTAAGGCATTTATTAGACCAAACGTCCGGGTTGGATGATGCGCGCTTTTGGCAGGTGTTTAGCTTAAATGCCGATCCAGGCAGTCTATTGGTTGATTCGTTTCACACCAGCCACGATTTGCTTCGTGTCCGCAGTCGGCCGGGTGCTCACCATTCCTATTCGAATATGGGCTATACCTTGCTCGGGATGGTGATTGAAGCGCTAACGCATGAGCGTTATGAAGATTATCTTGACCGTGAACTGTTAATACCATTGGGCATGCAAAACAGCACGTTTCATTACGTTAGCCAATTAGGACCGAAAGCAGATTCACGCTTGGCTATGGGGCATTTCGAAAAAAGCCAACCGCATGCTGCAGCGCCAATGTATATGAGGCCAGCTGGCCAATTCACTACTACCGCAGCAGACATGGCTAAATTTCTGTTGTTTTTGATGAGTGATGGAACGATTGGTAATAAACCCTTTATCGATGTTTCCTTACTGCAAGCAATGAGCATGCCGCAGGGCACCGATGCTGCAAAAGCAGGATTGCGTGTTGGCTACGGGTTAGGCATGTTTCGCCGTGACCGATTGGGTGTTGTGGCGCCTTGTCATGGCGGGGGAACGGTCGGTTTCAATGCCATGTTCTGCATCTTTCCAGAACAACAGAAGGCATTTTTTGTGGCCATCAATGGCGATAGTGAAGGTGCGGACTATACGCGCATAGATGCCGTACTGATTCACGCTTTAGCTCTTCCGTCCGTGCCCGCTGTAACGCAAGTTAGACTACCTATCGACATCGAGGATTATTTCGGTTTCTACATGCCTTCGCCAAATCGAATGCAAAAATTTGCCTTGTTAGATACCGCATTCGGATTCACCCGAATCAGCAGAAACGGAAATGCATTGTTAGCAGAGCCGTTCCAAAAAGACGCGCAGTTGTTGTTGCCAGTTGCCGGGGGCCGTCTTTTCCGCACTACCAATCGCCTTGAAGCATCGCATGTGTTGTTCACTGACGCGGAGGGCGTGCAAAGGATGAGCCGTGGTACGCAAAGTTATCAGCGCATGCCGCTATGGAAAATAGGCTTGTTTTGGGCAAGCTTCGCAATCGGCTTGCTGGGCATCTTCTTGCTGCTAGTCAGCGGGCTAGTGCGAACCGTGTTGCGGAAATGGCAACGCCGTCATCCGGCATTGATTCCGTTTCTGGGTATTGTGGTGTTGGCGGCCCCTGTTCCATTGTTCTTGATGCAGTCTTTCCTTGCTATCGGCGATATCACGCAAGCTAGCATTTTGTTGCTCATCGTGACGGCAGTCTTGCCATTATCGATGCTTTTCGGAATCTGGCAGTCTTTTCGATTGCGGCCACAAAGTATTGTTGACCGGCTGGAATTGCTTGCCATGATTTCGGTATTGCAGTGTTGCTTGCTATTGGCCTATTGGGGTTTATTGCCCTTACAGCTTTGGGCTTAAGTACGTTACACGCGCCTTTTCGGCATAGCCAAAGCGCGGTCTAATTGCCGATATTGAATAGCTTCGGTGAGGTGCGGGGTTTCGATATTGGCTGAATGCGCTAAATCTGCAATGGTGCGAGCAACGCGCAGAATGCGGTAGGTGGCTCGTGCCGAGAGCTGCAAGGCATTCATGGCTTGATCAAGCAGATTTTGGTTGGCGTTGCTAAGCTGGCAATGCTCTTTCAATTGCGCTTGTGATACGTGTGCATTGCAAATTTGGGTTCGTTGCATTTGAATATTTCGTGCCTGAATAACACGTTGCCGAATGATTGCGCTGGATTCGCCCAGAGGTGCATTTAAATGCAATTCTTCATGGCTTAAGCGGGTCATCGCTAAGTGAATATCGATGCGATCCAGCAAAGGCCCAGACAATTTTCCGCGGTAGCGCTCAATCGCATCTGCAGTGCAGCGGCAGCGCCCCGAATTATCACCAAACCAACCACATGGGCAAGGATTCATGGCCGCCACTAATTGAAAGCGCGCTGGAAATTCAGCGGTGTTCGAGGCTCGCGAAATACTAACCGTGCCCGACTCTAAGGGTTGCCGCAATACTTCCAAACTTTTGCGATCCCACTCGGCGAGCTCATCTAAAAACAACACACCGTTGTGCGCCAATGAAATTTCACCGGGCTTTGGCATGGTGCCACCACCGGCTAAAGCCACCGCGCTTGACGTATGGTGCGGGCTACGAAACGGCCGCTGCCGAAAACGGCTTAAATCCAAACCGCGCCCAGAAACGGAAGCAATGGCGGCGCTTTCAATGGCTTCTTCATCGGAGGCCATTGGCAGAATGCTGGGCAAGCGCGAAGCCAGCAAGGTTTTGCCACAGCCCGGCGAACCGATTAGCAGAATATGATGTCCACCCGCGGCAGAAATTTCCATCGCGCGGCGCGCGCTGTGTTGGCCACGCACATCAGACATATCTAACATCGGTGCTTCAATATAATCGAGTAGCATGCTGGCTTTTGGCAGCGTTTTATCGCCACGCAAATGATTAACCACTTCCATCAAAGTGCGCGCGGTGTAAATGCCATCCGATTGCGCAAGGCCTGCTTCAGCGCCATTGCCCAAAGGCACCACAATTTTACGCCCTGCTTGTTTGGCGGCTAGTGCGGCTGGCAATACGCCATCAATTGCACGCAGCTCGCCGGTTAAGGCCAGTTCACCGATGAATTCATAGTCGTTCAATGTTTGTGCATCAAACGCACCATTGGCAGCTAAAATGCCCAGTGCTAGTGGCAAATCGAAACGCCCACCGTCTTTCGGCAAATCGGCGGGGGCTAAGTTAACCGTAATCCGTCGGTTTGGAAATTCCAATTGCGCACACGAAATGGCAGCGCGCACACGGTCTCGGCTTTCACGCACCGCCGCTTCTGGCAGGCCAACCATATTCAAAACCGGCAAACCGGCCGCCAAATACACTTCCACACGCACAGCCGGGGCTTGCACGCCAGAGCGTGCTCGGCTATTCACCAATGCTAGAGACATAACAACCTCGGGAAAAATTATTCGGCGGCGTCTTGCGAACGCAGGCGGGCTTCCAGTTGTTCAACGGCGCGTTCTAGCGCGTCCATTTTTTCGCGAGTGCGCAAAAGCACCGCGCGTTGCACATCGAACTCTTCGCGGGTAACCAGTTCGAGTTTGCGTAAACTCATTTGCAGAGTGGCTTTGATGTTCTGTTCTAAATCATCGCGCGCTTGGTTCATGCTGGGTGGCACTAAGTTGCTAAGGCGGCGGGCTAAATCATCGATGGCGGCAAGATCAATCATGGCGGTGCTCCGTTTGAGGTGTACTCAGTGTGCGCGCTTGTTTGTGGCGAAACAGTCATCGAAAATGCCAAGTGCTGTAAAGATTTTCCTATAATTTGGTCGGAAAGCCCACCGTTTTCTGTACTAATTCGCTATTCTGTGGAGAGTTAAGGAGAATGCGATGAAAATGGTGATGGCAATAATTAAACCATTCAAGCTCGATGATGTGCGCGAAGCGCTAAGCGATGTGGGCGTAACCGGTGTGACGGTGACCGAAGTGAAAGGCTTCGGCCGCCAGAAAGGCCATACCGAACTGTATCGCGGCGCCGAATATGTGGTCGATTTCTTGCCAAAAATTAAATTGGAAGTGGCGGTAACCGATGATCAATTAGATCGTGTGGTGGAAGCCATCCAAAATGCCGCCAACAGCGGAAAAATCGGTGACGGCAAAATCTTTGTGTACGAACTCGAGCGTGTGGTGCGCATCCGCACCGGCGAGATGGATGGGGATGCGTTGTAAGTAAATTGTAGGGGCGAACCCGAGTGTTACCGCAGATAATCAGGGCAGACACAGCGGTCTGCCCCTACAAAAATGCTTTGCGGATTATTGTTGTCATGCGGGCGCAGCAAGCAGCGCCCCTACATTATTTCAATTCGCTCAACCAATCCCTCGCCACCAAATACTCATTGAGTTTGGCCTCAGCGCTGCCGGCTTCTGGCGTATATTGATATTCAAAACGCACGCGCGGTGGCAGGCTCATCAAAATCGATTCAGTGCGGCCGCCGCTTTGCAGCCCGAACAGCGTGCCGCGGTCCCAGACTAAATTAAATTCTACGTAACGCCCGCGCCGATACAGTTGAAACTCACGTTCGCGTTCGCCATATGGTGTGTTTTTGCGACGTTCCACAATCGGCATATACGCATCAATAAAACCATTGCCAACCGCGCGCAAATAGTCGAAGCTTTTTTCGAAACCGTCGGCGTTGAAATCATCAAAAAATAAACCGCCCACGCCGCGCGTTTCGTTGCGGTGCTTTAGGAAGAAGTATTTATCGCACCACGCTTTGTGTTCGGCATAGCGGGTTGCGCTGAACGGTGTGCACAGATCATGTGCAACAGTATGCCAATGGCCGATGTCTTCATCGAACGGATAAAATGGCGTTAAATCGAAACCGCCGCCAAACCACCAAATGGGCTCACCGTTTTCAGGCGTGGCCTGAAAGAAACGTACGTTGGCGTGCGAAGTGGGTACGTACGGGTTATTCGGGTGAATCACCAAAGACACGCCCACCGCTTTCCACGGCGCGCCGGCCAATTCCGGGCGATGCGCGGTGGCTGAAGGTGGCAAGGTATTGCCGGACACTTCCGAATAGCCAACGCCTGCTTGTTCGAACACCGCGCCGTCTTTCAGCACACGCGAACGGCCGCCACCACCTTCGGGGCGCTGCCAGCTGTCTTCCGCGAAGCGGGCGTCGCCGTCACTGCGCTCCAAAGCTTCGCAAATGCGCTCTTGTAGGGATTTTAAATAGGTGCTGACGTCATCTAAAGGGCTCATGGTATAAATCTGTTTGTGCTCGGGTTTATGATACCGCGCCTAAGACGATTATAATAAACAATGACTTTTCCTCAGTGTTTGCCCGATATCCATTTCCGCGACCATTGCATGGATGCGATGTCGTTTCGTTTTTTTGGCGAAGGAGCCCTGCCGTGTGTGTTTCTGGCCGGCAATAGTGCATCGGAATGCTGGCATATGGGCCCAGATTTTGCTTTCGTGAGTTTGTGTATCGTTGAATCCGGTGATTTGGTGGCTGATACCAAACGCGCCTATGCTGAGCTGATATTGCAGGTTCGTGCGTCAAGCCACCCATATTTAATTCGTATTTGGAATTATTTCGCCGACATCAATGTGGGCGATGAAGATGCCGAACGCTACCGACAATTTTGCGTAGGCCGAGCGCAGGCAGTGGATGCCGAATTCAATAATCCGCCGCCGGCCGCCACTGCTATTGGTTACAACGGCGAAAATGTTGGATTATTTGTGATTGCGCTATGTTCAAACACAAAGGCCTTGGCTTTGGAAAATGCGCGGCAAACGCCAGCATGGCAATATCCACGTCAATATGGAAAAGTGTCACCCGGATTTTCACGCGGCGCATTGTTGAATGTTGAATCAAGCTCTCCGATTTTATTGGCTTCGGGCACAGCGAGCATCGTTGGTCATGCATCAAAGCATGTGGATGATGTAGCCGAGCAATGCCGAGAAAGCTTACGCAATTTGCGTACTTTGCTGGATGAGGGCGAGAAACAGAGCGGTGCGCGCTTTGATTTTTTTGCTTGCCAAGCCTTGCGGGTGTATGTGCGCGACCCAGCGCAGCTCGCAACCATTCAGGCTGTGTTTGAACAAAGCGGCATTCCAGCGGGAAACATCGTATATGTACATGGCGAAGTGTGCCGGCGTGAATTGGCGGTGGAGTTGGAAGGTGTGTTTGCAGCGATGTAGGGTGGGCCTTGGCCCACCATGATGTTGGTAGGGGCGAATGATTTTTCGCCCTTACACATTTTCAGAGTAGAAATTTGTAAGGGCACTGCATGCCGTGCCCCTACGTCATTTCCCTTTCAAATTCGCTTCAAATAATTCATAAATCCGCCGGTATTGGTCATACCAACTTTCTGGCTGCGCGTAGGTGTGCCGTTCCAGCGGATACGAGGCCATTGTCCAATTGCCTTTCTTCATTTCGATTAAGCGTTGCGATAAGCGCACTGAATCTTGGTAGAACACATTGTCGTCCATCATGCCGTGGCTGATCAGTAATGCGCCTTTTAGATTTTGTGCGTATTCAATCGGCGAGGATTTTTTGTAGGCTTCTGGATCAACATCCGGGGTGTTCAAAATGTTGGCGGTGTATTCGTGATTGTAGGTGCTCCAATCAGTGACAGGTCGTAAAGCAGCTCCTGCCTTGAACACATCTGGCGCGCGGAACAATGCCATGAAGCTCATGAAACCACCGTAACTGCCGCCGTAAATACCTACATTGGTTTTATCGCCCTGATAATTGGCAACCATATAATCGACGCCATCGAGGTAGTCATCCAGTTCCGGGTGGCCCATTTGCCGGTAAATGGCGGTGCGCCAATCGCGGCCATAACCTTCCGAGGCACGGAAGTCCATATCAAGCACCACATAGCCTTGTTGCACCAATAGATTGTGGAACATCTGTTCGCGGAAATAATTTGGGTAGCGGTTGCTGACGTTCTGCAAGTAGCCAGCGCCATGCACAAACATCACAATCGGGTATTTTTTACCGGCTTCAAATTGTGCTGGTTTATAGAGCTTGGCCCAGATGATGCCGGCGCCATGTTTGGATGGCACTTGTACATATTCGGGTTGGATAAATTGCCGCGCTTTAAATTCGCTCGTGCGGGTGTCGGTGAGTTTTTTTGTTGCGCCAGATTGCGTATCCAACAAGGCCAATTGCGGTGGCATATAGCTTGATGAGTAGCGTATAGCTAACTGTTGATTATTGGGCGATAAGGCAAAATCTTCCACGCCATCAAGCGCGCTGATTTCCTTCACGTCTGTGCCGTCGGCATTGACCCGACACACTTCGTAATCGCCTGGCCATTGGCGGTTGCAAACAAAATACGCCTGTGTGCCAGCGCTGTTCCATTGCACTGAACTCACTTCAAATTTGCCAGAGGTAATCACTTTGGCGGCTTTGCCCTCACCCACATACAAATGGCTGTAGCCGCTTTGCTCAGATAAATACCAGAATTGATTATTGGGCAGAAAGCCGTATTCGTTAAAACTCCAGTTAATCCAGGCCGCATCCGTTAAGCGATGCCGCGTGTTGAGCTTGCCATTGGCAAAATCAGCACCCACCAACCAGCGGTCTTTGTTATCCACGCTGCGAATCATCAGCGCAAGCTTGCTGCCATCAGCGCTCCATACGGCGGGGAAATCCATACGTACCGCACGATTGCCTTTGTGTGCCTCAAGTTTTTGGGCTTTACGCAGTTCGGATAAGGGGTCAGTGGCAATGCCGGGCAGTGCGGCAAAATCCAGTTCGCGAACCTGCTGTGTGTTCACATCAACCAACCAAAGCTTTTGTGCTAAGGGCATATTGCGGCTCACCCGAGTGCGCACGGTTTCGAATTCCTCGAAGCCGCTTTCGGTCACATACTTCGGCATTTTGCCCGCTTGGCCTTCATCGCTGCCTTTTTCGGTGGTGATGACAATCGCATAGCGTGCATCTGGCGATAAGGAGCTACCGCTAATATCAACATTGTTGCCCAAATAGGTTGCCGTTACCGCATCGCTGTTGTCGCTCAAGCTCCGACTCTCACGGTCTTTTTTGAGTGCTTCGCGTTCGGCTTTTTGCCGGGACAAGGTGGCGATTAAACGCAACTCATGGGCGCTAGCGTTACTCACTGGGGGTATTTTATTTGGGTCACTCTCCGCTTTCAATTGCAGCACTGGTTCAATTAAGCCATTGCTGCGCCAAGCGAACCAATCGTTGCCACGCTGAAACAAGATGCTTTTGTCATCCGATGAAAATACTGCCGACGATTCGTTTTCAGCTGATTTAGTAATCTGTGTTAAGGCATTGCTGCTGAGTGTGCGAACAAACACGTCGCCTTGCCGAATAAATACCGCACGTGAGCGCGTGGCATCAAAACTTAGGTTGGCTTCATCAAGCTCGCCCCAAGCTGCGCTTTCAACGCGCAGCGCTTGCCCGCTTTGAGCGCTAAGTTGGTAGGTTGCACGCACTGGCGAATCGTTCAGCTTTTGTCGATAAAACACCGATTGTGAATTCGCCGACCACCATGCCGACTCTATCGGTGTGCCAATCCAATCTGGGTGCGCCATGGCTTGGTCAAGAGTGATTGGCGTTTGCGCCATACTATTGGCGCTAAATAGAACGGTGCTCAGGGCAAAAATTCGTCTTAAAAACATAAAAATTCTCAGTTCAACAAGATATATAGAGTATCAAACTCTAAAGCCCTTTCCTGAATTGACAATGTAGAGGACAATTACGCAAAGGCTTCGGACTGTTTATGCGCGTTTTTGTGTACCAATCTCAGAAAAAACCAGGTACATATTTGTATCTCAGCGCACGTGACGGTTTTAATCAGGTGCCTGATTTTATTCAAGGCCCATTATTGCCTTGGCAGCCAGCCTTAGAATTCGATCTTTTTGAAGGGCGTAAGCTGGCCCGCATTGATGCCGAGGTTTTAAAACGCAATCTACTTGAGCATGGCTTTTATTTGCAGTTTCCACCCTCAGTCCTCGACCCTCTAGTGGCGGGCGGAGTGGGCGATGGTTGAGTTTCTGAGCTTAAGCGCTGAGCTTGCGCTATTGCATGCCTTAATAGTGGAAATACTCAAGTTTGGTATGCAGCCCAAGCAATGGTGGCTTTTGCCTGCGCTCAAATCGCTGCTTGCCTTGAGTGCTTTATGGCTGGCCTTGCAAATTGTTGTGGCAGCTTTGTTAATCTGGCCGATTCAGGCAGTGCAACAAACCCATGGCTTGTGGTCGGTATTATTTTTAGCTTTAGCGCTTGGCGTTATTATTCTTGGCTTGCAGCGCTTATGGCCAAATTGGGCGCAACTTGAGCAAGATATTCAGCAAGGCTGGCCTAGTTTAGATATGTCTAGCCCAAGTTTTGGTTTTTGGCGTAGTGCCTTGGCCGCTACCGGGCTTTTTATTTTGGTGGCGCCACCTCTGTTGATCTGGGTGGGTTGGAATTTTTGGCCAAGCGGTAGCAGTTTATGGCTAATTGGCTATGGCGTGCTTGCCGTAATTTTGCACGCGGTTGCAGTAAAGCATAGTTTGCCACGCCATCAAGAAAATAGTGAATCAAGCATAGTGAATTCACAGCAAGCACCTGTGCTCAGCCTTGACCCGGATGTGGCCTTGATTGAAGCGGTGCAAAACGGCCAAGTGCAAGCAGCCTTAAATGCCCTTGATGCCGGTGCGAATCCACACCAGTTGCCAATAACTGGTGCCAAAGATCAGCGCAGTTTGATGACCATTGCTAGCGCCATGAGCGACTTGCGTTTATTGCGTGCTTTAATTAGCAAAGGCGTGGAAGTGAATGCTTTTTACGCCGGTTTAAATCCTTTGCTGGCCGCCACTCGCGACAGCTGGCATGGCCGTTCCGAAGCCGTTACCATGCTAATTACCAATGGCGCCAATACCCAAGTAGCCGATTCAGCAGGTAATACGCCATTGCATCACGCCATGCGCAGCACCGATGCGGCAGTGGCGGCCTTACTGCTAGATGCAAGTGCTGATAAAGAAGCGGTGAATAGTGAAGGATATACACCTTTAGCATTAGCCTGCCAAGCCGCAAATTGGCGCGTTGCGCGCTATATGCTGGAACGCAAAGCCAAAGTTGAACCTGAACTTGCTGAACCGGTTTTGATAGCGGCCGCGGGCGCGGAAGATGATGAAATCGGCATTCGGCTTTTGCATAAACACAAAGCCAAAATTGATATTCGTGGCAAGCAGCAACGCACGCCTTTAATGGTTGCCGCGCAGGCTGGATTGGTTGAAGTGGTTGCCGTGTTGATTGAACTAGGCGCGCAGATTAACGCGCAAGATGAAACCGGCCTCAGTGCGTACAGTTTAGCGGCGCAAATGGGCGAAACAGAAGTGCTGAGCAAACTGCAAGAATCTGCAAAGCTCAACCGACAATTAGCCGATCAGCAGGGCAAAAGTGCTTTAGATTACGCGCTAGCCAATGGCCGATGGAATGCGGTGGCTTGTATCGACCCCAATTACCCGTTGCCTGAGCATATAAATACCGAATCAAATGTGGGCGCACAAGACTCGGGCATTCAACAACTCCAACAAGCGCTAACGGCTGGCGATTTTAGCCTTGTGGGCAACTTGCAACAGGCCGGCATTCAACCGAGCAGCAAAGAGCTGGCCGATTTAATGTTCAGCTTTAGCCAAACCGAAAGTCGCACAGCATTAGATTGGTTAATGCAGCAAGGTGGGCATATTTTTTGCCGAGATGACGCCGGCTTAACGGTCTATCAGCGCTTGATGCAAACCCAACAAAACCAAAGTGCGTTATTGCAGTATTTTCTGACTAAAAACCAAGCAATTACCGGTTCAGGTAGCTTGGCTGTATTTTTAGAATCGTGTTTGCATCACGATTTCAGCCGGCGCTTCGACGAACAATTAGCGTTGCTGTTATTGCAGCAAGGCGCTGATCCATTTAGTGGCACAGCATTTGCTAAATCGCCACCAATTGTTTTAGCGATTCGATTAGGCTGGCAGCGCTTAAGCCGTGTTTTGCTGGAAATGGGTGTAGATGCAAACAGCCCCGATAGTGCTGGCATGACAGCTCTGCATTTTGCTGCGCAATTAGGCCGAAGCACGCTTTTGCAAGAGCTTATTTTGCATGGCGCGAATCCTGAGCAGCGCGCAAATAATGGCCAAACGCCATTAGGCTTAGCCATTATGCAAGCCGATTCAGCATGTATTGAATGCTTAATGTGGCCGGACTGGCAATTACCTAATCGCAAAATGCATGGAGGCGATTTACCAAGCGCGGTGCTATCAAAAGATTTATCTGCGGTTAAAAAACTACTGCAGTTAAATCTACCGGTAAATAGCCTTGATCAAAAAGGCTCAACAGCTTTAATTCACGCCTGTGGCCAAGGACAAACAGAAATGGTTGCTTTGCTTTTGCAGCATGGCGCCAACACTGCCATTGCAGCGCGCTCTGGTGCATCCGCTGTTTGGGCAGCTATTAGTCAAGCACATGTGGGTGTGTTACAGCAATTACTCATGCATGGCGCTGATGCTAATAAGCCTGTGGCGGGCTACCCACCGCTGAATCTGGCCTGTTTAAGTGGCGCAACAGAGCAAGTTGCGCTGCTGCTTGAATATGGCGCAGAAAATTCTGCTGTTGATAGCCATGGCCAAAATGCCTTGCATGCCTGCGCAGGGTTTCTAAGCTCCAATACCTCGCGCTTAGATGCGGTCATCATGGTGGATATGTTGCTGCGCGCTGGGGTTCCGGTTGCGGCCATTGATAGCCATGAGCAAACTGCATTGCATATTTTATGCGGCGCTGCACTGCAAAAAACACAATCCTTAAAAGAGGGCTTAGTGCTTTCTGCTATTGATCGCCTGCTGCAAGAAGCGCTTAGCATTGATGCGGTTGATTCACGCGGCTTCACCGCCTTGCATCACTGTGCTGCACGCGGCTATGGGCAGCTGGTTGAGCGGCTTATTTCCTCCGGCGCCGATAAAAACAGACGCGACAATCTTGGCCGAAGCGCTCATGATTTTGCGGTGATGGGCGGGTTCTCGGACGTTGCAAATCGCCTACAAGATAGGCCAGAGCGGGTTGATATTACCAGCTTACTAACCAAGAAAGATCAGGCTTAAACCCGCGCAGTTAGTGCAAATACGCTGGGCTTTTCTGCTAAACTCAACGCTAAATGCTGCTTATACATGGCTTATGTTGATATTTGATGAATTTGGAGAAGTTTAAGATGCGTGTTCGTTTGTTAATCCTTGCTGGCCTGGCTTTCATTGCATCAAGTGCAAGCATGGCGCAATCCATGGAATACACCAAAAGACTAAGCGGCAGTCTTGATATTTCACCTCAAGGCAGAGTTAGCACCTATGATCTGCAAACCACCGGCGTGCCATCTATTGATCAAGGCCTAGGTTCCTTAATAGAATCGTGGAAATTTATTGTGCCAGCAAATGCTACTGGGCCAAAAGCCATTAAAGCCGATTTTGTGATTACCGTAATTCGCAAAAATATGAGCGACGAAAAATATGCCGTAAAGCGCGTTGAGCTCTTCCCGCTAAGAACAAGCCCGAAAGCACGTCGCCCGCAAACAGCCGATGAGCTGGCCTATTGTGAGCGCTTAGATGCAACGCCACGCTCAGACATAATTTGTTCGGCAATATTGCCTGCCGGTGATGCGCTTGCAGTGAGCGCTGAAATATATGTGGCCATCAAAAAAACCAATGGCGAGCCGATGGTGGCGATTGAAAGTTTGAATTTGTATTCAGCACAAAATACCAAAATATTATCTAAAAACGCACGCGAAGCTAAAGCAAAATATAGCCAAGCGGCATTAGCCTGGGCAAAGAAAAATAGCCAAGGTTTCTTGCAAGACAAAGAACAATTCCTAACCCGTGTTGAATATGTTCAATCACCGAATACATTACCGTGGCGCCGCCAGGAAAATGTTGCCGATGCGCCCGCTGCGTGGGTGAACGACGACTTTCGCGCTAAAACAAAATATGTCAGCCAAGGTGGTTTAGAAATTATTGTGAAGTAATAAAAACCCCGCTCTCGCGGGGTTTGCTTATTCATTCAATGTGCTTAGTGCTTGTTGGATAATGACGACATCAATCTGTCGGTGTAGGCAATGCCGATTGCCGACAAAATAAACACGCAGTGGATGATGGTCTGCCACATCACGCCGGCTTCGGTGTATGTTGAATTGCTGCTGCCTAAGCCGCCGATAGCAATAAATGTTTTCAGCAAATGGATTGAGCTAATACCGATAATCGCCATGGCCAGCTTCACTTTCAGCACGCTAGCATTCACATGGCTGAGCCATTCTGGTTGGTCTGGATGGCCTTTCAAGTTCAAGCGTGAAACGAAGGTTTCATAGCCACCAACAATAACCATAATCAGCAAGTTGGAAATCATCACCACGTCAATCAGGCCCAACACCAGCAGCATAATGTCTTGCTCGCTGAGGCTGGTGGCGCCTGCGACTAAAAGATAAAGCTCTTTGCCGAACAGGATGACGTAAACGCATTGCGCGATAATCAGGCCAAGATACAGAGGAACCTGCAACCAGCGCGAACTGAAGATTAAGGATTGCAAAATATTAAGTTTAGGCGCGTTTTGATTATGCACAGATTTATCCACGTTTCATTGCACCAAAAAATTCGTCGTTCGATTTAGTCGTTTTCATTTTATCAAGCATAAATTCGGTCGCCGCTAATTCATCCATCGGGTGCAGCAATTTGCGCAAGATCCAAATTTTTTGCAGCATGTCTGGGTCAATCAATAAATCTTCGCGGCGAGTGCCGGAGCGATTGATGTTGATGGCCGGGAATATGCGTTTCTCAGCAATACGACGATCCAAATGCACTTCCGAGTTGCCGGTGCCTTTGAATTCTTCATAAATAACTTCATCCATTTTCGAGCCGGTATCTACCAAAGCCGTGGCAATGATAGTTAGCGAGCCGCCTTCTTCCACATTACGCGCCGCACCAAAGAAACGTTTCGGGCGATGCAAGGCGTTAGCGTCCACGCCGCCGGATAATACTTTGCCGGAGCTTGGCACCACCATGTTGTATGCGCGTGCTAAACGGGTGATGGAGTCAAGCATAATCACCACATCGCGCTTGTGTTCAACCAAACGCTTGGCGCGCTCGATGACCATTTCTGCGACTTGCACATGGCGCGCGGCGGGTTCATCGAAGGTGGATGAAATCACTTCGGCACGCACCGTGCGCTGCATTTCTGTTACTTCTTCTGGGCGCTCGTCAATCAACAACACAATCACATGCGTATCTGGGTGATTATGGATAATGGCTTGCGCGATGTTCTGCATCATCATGGTTTTACCGGCTTTCGGCGGCGACACAATCAAGGCGCGTTGGCCTTTGCCTTGTGGTGCCATCAAATCCATAATACGACCGGTAATGTCTTCGGTTGAACCATTGCCGCGTTCCAGCACAAAGCGTTTGCGCGGAAAAAGTGGCGTTAGGTTTTCGAACAAAACTTTATTTTTGGATTGTTCCAACGGCTCGCTGTTAATGGTATCTAGTGTGTTCAGTGCCACATAGCGTTCGCCATCTTTTGGATTGCGAATGCGGCCGGTGATGTGATCGCCGGTGCGCAAATTGAAGCGCCGAATTTGGCTGGGTGAAATATACACATCGTCTGGGCCGGCCAAATAGCTGGCATCGGCAGAGCGCAGAAAGCCGTAGCCATCTGGTAATATTTCTAATACTCCTTCAGCAGCTACGCCATTTGGGTGGCGAGTTAAAACTTTCAGCAACGCGAAGGTTACATCTTGGCGGCGCATTCGCGCTACGCCTTCGTGCAAGTTCAACTGCTCTGCCATTTCCAACAATTTTGGCATTGGCATGCGCTTGAGTTCGGTCAAGGTGTAATTCGGGAAATCTGCTGGCAATTGCGGCGGCTGGTAGTGCGTGCGTTCTTCGCCGTTCTCAGCGTCGTTGCGCGGTTGTGTGCGCTCACGATTTTGATGGCGGTCGTTGCGGTTTTGGAAGCGATCGCGGCGATTATTATTGTTTTGGTGGCGAGGGCGTTGCTCTTGCCCGGTATTGCTTTGCTCGTCTTCGCTGGCCACAACATTGGCTGATGCATTAGCTGCATCAGGCGCATTGTTTGCTGAACTTACATTGGCAATAGGCGCGCTTTCGGCATGCTGCACGTGTTGTGCAGGCGCTGTTTGCGGCGCTTCCACGCGAATTTTGCGTTCGGCTGGCGCCGGGGGGTCCACATGGATAACCACTTCCGCAGGCGCGGAAACTTTGGTTTTGCCGGCTGCTTTAGCAACACGTGGCTTACGTATTTTGGTGGCGGATGGTTCGCCTTCGTTATTTTCGATTTCTGACACAGAGGATTCCTCGCGAGTGCGAGCTAGGGGGAAAAGAAGAGGTGTTTTTGAAAATTCAAGCGCATGGCGCGATCCCAAATACGTTAGCACGGCATGTGGCTTTGGGCAAGCACCCAAGAGAATGCCTCTTGGGTGTTGTGATTTGTTTAGATATTGCTGTCAACAAACGTAGCGAGTTGTGCCTTGCCAACGGCGCCCACTTGAGTTGCTTGTACTTTGCCATCTTTGAACAGCATCAAGGTTGGAATGCCGCGCACAGCATATTGGCGCGGTGTACCTGGGTTTTGATCAATATTGATTTTGACCACTTTAACTTTGCCTTCATGGCTGGTGGCGATGTCGTCAACCAATGGGCCAATCATTTTGCACGGGCCGCACCATTCTGCCCAAAAATCCACCAATACCGGCGTGGTTGATTTCAATACGTCAGCGTCGAAGCTGGCATCGGTTACATGCTGGACTTTATCACTCACAAAACACTCCTTAAAAATTCTAGTCGAAAACGTCAATACAGGCTTTAGGGTAGAATAGGGGCGAAATCGAAAAACTCAATCCAATTCGCCCGAATATGTTGCGCAGTGTGCGCTGTCTGGGGGCGCAATGCAAGCGGCGCGAAGCCCGCGGAAACCCAAGAATGACTGATAAACCACTGACTGACATAGCATTTTCAAATTTTGATATTACCCCGGCCTTGTTGCAAGGCCTAGAACAAGCTGGTTTCTCACGTTGCACCCCGATTCAGGCTATGACCCTGCCAATCGCCTTACAAGGCCGCGATGTGGCCGGCCAAGCACAAACCGGAACGGGTAAAACTTTAGCATTTTTAGTGGCCTGTATGAACCGGCTGCTTACTAAACCCGCTTTGGCCAATCGCCGTGCTGCCGATCCGCGCGCGATGATTTTAGCGCCAACCCGCGAACTTGCCATTCAAATAGCTAAAGATGCCGAAAAATTTGGTTCGCACTTGGGCTTGAAATTCGCTTTAGTGTATGGCGGTGTGGATTATGAAAAACAAAAGCACACACTCGAGCAAGGCGCCGATATTATTATTGCCACACCAGGCCGCTTAATAGATTATGTGAAACAAGGCGTGGTGTCTTTGCATGCTTGTGAAGTGTGTATTTTGGATGAAGCCGACCGCATGTTCGATTTGGGCTTTATCAAAGATTTGCGTTACCTAATGCGCAAATTGCCGCGCCTTGATGAGCGCCAAACCTTGCTGTTCTCGGCCACATTGAGCCATCGCGTGCTTGAGCTTGCCTACGAGCACATGAACGATCCTGAAAAAGTATTAATTGAAACCGAAACCATCACCGCCGCACGGGTTCGGCAATTATTGTATTTTCCAGCAATGGAAGAAAAACTACCTTTACTGATTAGCCTGCTTTCGCGCATCGAAGATGGCCGCTGCATGGTGTTTGTGAACACCAAAGTCTGGGTTGAGCGCGTTGCGCGTGCCTTGGAAAAAGCCCATTATCGGGTTGGTGTTTTGTCGGGTGATGTGCCGCAAAAGCGCCGACAATCCTTGCTGGCTAAATTCCAGCGTGGCGAATTAGAAATTTTAGTAGCCACCGATGTGGCCGCCCGCGGCTTGCATATTGATGGCGTTAGCCATGTGTATAACTTTGACTTGCCGTTTGATGCTCCCGATTATGTGCACCGTATTGGTCGTACTGCGCGCTTAGGCGCCGAAGGCGATGCCATTAGTTTTGCTTGCGAGCTGTATGCGCAAGGCTTGCCAGAGATTGAAGCCTTTATCGAACAAAAAATCCCCACTGCGCCGGTTACCTCTGAATTATTAGAAGCCATACCGCGGCAGCCTCGAGCCAAGCTTGAAGGCGCCGAAAGCATTGCCGATATTTATGCCGAAGTGAAAGCCCTGCAGCCTGCAAATAAGCGTGGTTCATCAAGCGGCTCTGGCTCAAAATCGGGTTCTAGTTCAAACAAACCGCGCCCACCGCGCAGCGACAAACCTGCCTACAGTAAGCCTCACGCTGAGCAGCCAAAGCCAGCTGCATCCGTTGATGTTGCCAATGCTGAACCATCCACTCGCAAACCACGCCGTCCGCGTCGTAAGCCGGTGGATTGGACCCAGCAGAGCCCAGCGTCGGTGGCTGTGGCTAATGCCAGCAATCCGAAGCCATCTGCTATCAAGCGTTTGGGCTCGCAAATTAAATCGTGGTTTAGTTCCTCGAAGTCCTAATAGTGACGGTAAACTAGGTGTAATTTCTAGGAAAGGCACGATGACTCTTTTACGATTTGATGGTGTCAGTAAAAAATACCCAAGCGGCCATCTTGCGCTGGATGAACTCAGTTTTTCGGTGCAAGCCGGAGAAATGCTGTTTATCACAGGCCATTCTGGCGCCGGCAAAAGTACCTTGCTGAAATTGGCGCATCTTTCCGAGCGGCCAAGCAAAGGCGCAGTGTGGTTTAACGAAAAAAATCTCAACAAAGTGCGCGGCAGCCAGGTTGCCCTGCACCGCCGCAGCTTGGGTGTTGTGCATCAGGATCATTGCTTGTTATTGGATAAAAGTGTCTTTGATAACGTGGCGCTGCCCTTGCTGATTGCCGGCATTGAGCCGAAGCAAATTAAGCAGCGTGTGCAAGAAGCGCTTGAGCGTCTTGGCTTGTTAGATCGCGCACAAACGAAATCCACCGATTTATCAACTGGCGAACAACAACGCGTCGGTATTGCACGCGCCATTACCACTCAGCCCACGGTGTTGCTGGCCGATGAGCCAACCGGCAATCTTGATCCAAGCTTGGCCGCCGACATCATGCAGATGTTGGTGAGTTTAACCGAGCAAGGCACCGCAATCATTATTGCTAGCCATGATTTGTCTTTAGTAAAGCGCATGAAAAAACGGGTGTTGGTGATTGATCAAGGCCGATTGATGGACGATATTTCGCCTGAGGAGCTCGCCGATGAATAAGCCTTCGCACTATTCGACATTTTCTGCTTGGCGTAGCCAGCATGCGTCGGCATTTGCTAGCAGTTTTTTGCGTTTGCTAAAACGGCCATTTTCCAGCACCTTGTCGCTCAGTGTAATGGCCATCGCCTTATCTTTGCCATTGGCTTTGGGTTGGTCTTTATTGCAAATGCAGCAGTTATCGGCGAGCGTACAAAGTTCGCGTGCCATCAATGTGTTTTTCAAGCCTGAAATCAGTTTTGAGCAAGCCAAACGCATTGCGGCAACATTCGAAAGCAATGCTTCGGTGGCAAGTGTGCAACTTAAATCGCCGGAACAAGGCCTGAAAGATTTTCAGCAAAGCAGTGAACTTGCTAAAGTAGTTAGCTTGCTTGGCAAAAATCCACTGCCAGTGGTAATGATCATTGAACCTAAGGGCGATGAAAGCAGCCTGCTCACGCAACTTAAAGCCTTGCCAGAAGCCGAACATATTCAATATGACGCGCTTTGGCAGCAGCGTTTAAACGCATGGCTGGCATTTGGCCAGCGTTTATTGATGGCACTTGCGGCCATCTTTGCCTTAGGCGCGTTGTTAGCAGTGGCTAATAATATTCGTTTGGATATTGCCACGCGCGAACAGGAAATTGCGGTGTTGCAGCAACTCGGCGCAACCGATGGTTATATTCGCCGGCCATTTTTGTATATCGGTGCCTTGCTCGGCTTGCTTTCTGGGTTGCTCGCGTTGCTACTATTGCTACTGGCTTGGCGCTATATTCAGCCAAGTATTAGCGCGTTGATTAGCAGCTATGGCAGCGCATTCACCTTCACACCTGCGCCGCTTTGGCTTATTCCTGCGGTGCTGGCCAGTGCCATTGTATTGGGCATTATGGGCGCATGGTTGGCAGCTGGCCATCATTTGCGGGTCACTCGGCCGGTTGATCTATGAGCGCATTAGCCTTTCTGCCCTTGGATTTACAACACCCACATTTGGTGGTGGTGGATGGCTCCAAACTGGTGCGTAAAGTGCTCACCGGCATGATGTCTAAAACACTGCCGAATGCCGTGGTGACGGTTTGCGAAAATGGCGAGCAAGCTAAAAAGATTTTGCTTGAACAACCGGTGCATTTGCTGGTTATGGCCTTGGTTTTATCGGATATGGATGGCACCGATTTGGCGGCGTTTGCACGTGAACAAAGCACGCAATCGTATTTCCCAATTATTGTGGTTTCAGGCGAAGTGCAAGAACGCCTTGAGCAACGCAGCTTAAGCCAGCACGTTACTGATTATTTTGATAAAACCTGGGGCATGGAAGCCTTGGCTTCTTTCATCAAGGGCTATATTGCGCCGGAACAAGAAATTGGTGGCAACGTCTTGTATATCGAAGACAGCCGCGTGGTGGCAGCCGCAACTTTGCGAATGATGAAAAAGCACAGCCTTGAAGTTCAGCATGTGGTGAGTGTGGAAGATGCTTTATTGCTGATTGAAAAAATGCTTGAAGACCAATTGCCATTGCCCGATATTGTGCTGAGCGATGTGTATTTGAAGGGCCATTTAACCGGCATGGATTTGCTTAAACTGTTGCGACAAGACATGGACATCAGCAAAAAACAATTACCGGTGGTGGTGATGACGGGCGATTCCGATCCACGCAATCAGCGCCAGCTATTGGAATTGGGTGCTAATGATTTAGTGCAAAAGCCCATTGAAGAGCGCTTGCTGATTACCAAACTGATGTTTCAGTTGCGCATGGGGCAAAGAAGCCGTCACCTCAAACAATGAGCGAGCGCGGGCGTTTGAATGCATCGTGGCAACGCCGTTTGGGTGCTTATCTGGCTTCTGAGCCAATGCAAAGCTTGGCGCACTACTTGCGCGATGAAAGCGCCCGCGGAAAAATTATTTACCCGCCTAATCATCAACTGTTTGCTGCGTTTAATGCCACCGAGTTTGAAGCGGTGCGTGTGGTTATCTTGGGTCAGGATCCGTATCATGGCGCTGGCCAAGCGCATGGCTTAAGTTTTTCGGTGCCTGATTGCGTGCCAACACCGCCTTCATTAGCGAATATTTTTAAAGAACTCGAACGTGACTCCGGCCTTCCAAAACCAGCTTCTGGCAACCTAACCCCATGGGCTAAGCAAGGTGTTTTATTGTTGAATGCCGTACTGAGTGTTGAACATACTAAGCCCGGCTCGCATCAGCATAAAGGCTGGGAACAGTTCACCGATTTTGTTATTCAAAGCTTGGTTGCAGAGCGCGAAAATTTGGTGTTTATGTTGTGGGGCGCCTATGCAAAATCGAAAGAAAAATTGATTGATTCGCGCCGGCATTGTGTGTTGCGCGCGCCGCATCCATCGCCGCTTTCGGCCTACCGAGGCTTTATCGGCTGTGGGCATTTTTCAACGGCAAATCGCTATCTGCAAAGCCGTGGCATTGCCCCTATTGATTGGAATATTTAGCATATAAGTATTAAAAACAATTAGATAAGTTTATTTATTGAATACCTAACGGCAGATAAATGCAACTTTTTTGAGCTGTTAGCACTCTAACCCCTAGAGTGCTAAACTAATCTTATGAACAAAAATAAAATGACCACTAAAGCTTTAATTAGCCAAAGCCTGCCGATTCCTAGCGCACTGGGTTCTTTGGATGCCTATATCTCGGCGGTTAACCGTGTGCCAATACTCACTGTTGAAGAAGAGCAGCAATTAGCGCGCGCGTTTCGTGACGATGAAAATCTTGAAGCGGCGCGTGTGTTGGTGATGTCGCATTTGCGCTTTGTGGTGTATGTGGCGCGTGGCTACCAAGGCTATGGCTTGGGTATGGGCGATTTAATTCAAGAAGGCAACATTGGTTTGATGAAAGCGGTGAAGCGCTTTGACCCCGACCAAGGCGTGCGTTTGGTGAGCTTTGCTGTGCATTGGGTGCGCGCAGAAATGCATGAATTCATCTTGCGTAACTGGCGTATTGTGAAAGTAGCCACCACCAAAGCGCAGCGCAAATTGTTCTTCAATCTGCGTAAATCGAAAAAGCGTTTAGGCTGGATGAATGCCGCTGAAGTGCGCACCATTGCCAAAGATTTAAATGTGTCTGAGCGTGAAGTGCTGGAAATGGAATCGCGTCTTTCTGGCCGTGATATCACTTTTGATGCGCCCGATGATGATGACAATGATCATGCGCCGCCATCGCCATCAGCGTATTTGGTTGCGGCCAACGCCGACCCAGCGCTTGCTTACGAGCGCGGTAATCATGAACACAACCAAATGGATTTGATGCGTGAAGGTTTGGCCGGTTTGGATAAACGTTCGCGTGAAATTTTGCAGAAGCGTTTTTTGGCTGAAAATAAAGCCACCCTGCACGATTTAGCCGAAGAATATAGCGTGTCTGCTGAACGTATTCGCCAGTTGGAAGCCAATGCCTTGAAGAAAATGAAGGCGCTGTTTGTGGCGTGATGACTACCCCAGCGCTAAGCGCCACCCCTTCATATTGAAGGGGAATAACATGTAGGGGCGAACCTTGTGTTCGCCTTTTTGTTTATGCGTAATACGGAATTATCGTAGGGGCATATCGCGATACGCCCGTATATTTAAATCAAACCAAAACGCACCGCTTTTTCCTGCAATTCAGTTAAATTGCGGGCCTGCAATTTCAACATTAGATTGGCGCGGTGACCATACACGGTTTTGTCGTTAATACCCAAATCGGTGGCAATGGCTTTTGGGGCACATCCGCGTAGCATTAATTTTAAAATATCCAATTCACGGCTGCTTAATTTTGGTGGCACGGTTTTCTTCATAATCCGAATATCGCTGGATACATAGGTAAAGCCATCAATTACCGAGCGCATTGCAGCCACCAATTCTTTAGCTGCCATGGCTTTGGTTACATACGCGTTAGCGCCCATTGAGGTGGCTTTAGCAACCAAAGCCGGGTTATCGTGCATGCTGAGCACCACAATCTTTGGTTTGCCGGAGTAATGCTCCAATTGTTCAATCACGCTGAAGCCGCTAGTGCTGGCTAAGCTCAAGTCAGTAATCAGGAAGTCGGGTTGGTGCTGAATCACCAAATCAATAGCCTGCTTCGGGGTTTCGCACTCGGCAACCACCTCAAAATCGGCTTGGTTATCCAGTAAGCGCTTAATGCCTTCGCGTACAATGCCGTGGTCGTCGAGCAACAAAATTCGAATCATCACCCATTATGGCCGAAATAGGATTATTTCAACACAAGAAAAATTCTTGCCTGCACTGCACCTAACTTTGATAGGCTAAGATCTGCATCTCTAAGATTTATTTATGCTAATAGTACTGCCAAAAATTCAGCTTAGCGTGCCACCCATCGGATTAGCCGCGGGGTTTTTGCTTTGTTTTCTGCTATTAGGATTTTACGGATTCGTCCATTGGAATTTGGCTATTGGTCTGCTATTCAGTATGTATTGGTTTAGGCCACGCAGTGAGTGGTGGGCATACGCACTGTTAGCTATTGCGGCTAATTTGGCACAAGGTTTTGCTGTGTCCATGCAGACTTCTGGCGATCCTTTAATGCAATTCATGCAACGCTCATGGCTGTTGAACTTCATCAACAACGTGCCGCAAGCGTTTATCGGCATGGTTGGCGTATTAATGCTACAGAAGCATTCAATTAGCCCCGAAAAAGCCAGCAAACTCACGCAAATGAGCTATGTACACGTTGTTGCACTGATTACCGCCGCTTTATATACGCTAAAAGATTTGTGGTATGTGCTCGCTGAAGGCAGCGTTGGTAATGTGCAACACGGCGTTTTTGTTGATATGCAACAGATTGTGTTGCCGGATGCGCTTCCGGTGCTGGCCAAGTTCGCGCTTAGCCATGTGATGGGCGCATTTCTTGGCATTATGTTGGTACTGCCAATGGCTATGTGGGTATTTGTGCCGAACCACCATCCAGGCTCAAAACGCATAAGCAATGCAGCACTAATCTATTTATACCTACTCCCGGTATTGCTGTTCTTAGGCAATGCCTCGCTGATTAACCCAAGCAGCAGCTTAGCCGCCATGCTAAAAATATTGCTGTTGGCGGCAGTGGTGGTATTTTCGTTTTCGCACGGCTGGCGCGGCGCAGCGGTGTCGGTATTGGTGGTGAGTATATTGATTGGCGTTTATGATCATTTAAACAACAGCAACACCGATATTATTGAACTGCAGTTGTATGTTGCAGTGATGGGCGCCATGGCATTATTGTTTGGCGCTAGTGTGGATGAGCTTAAGAAAAATGAAAGCGCACTCCTAACGGATAAAATTAAACTGCAAAAAACTTTAGCCGCATTGGCCGATTCCACCCGGCGCAGTATGCAAAGCGAAGAACTGGAACGTAAGCGATTAGCCCGAGAACTGCATGATGATATGGGCCAGATTCTAACCGCCATGCAAACCCAAATTAGCTTAGGCCAGCAGTACAACGAAGGCCAAGACCGCCGCGAGAGCACACAGTCACTCGAGAATCTAACCCAGAAAATGACAACGTCTTTAAAGTCGGTGGTTAATGCTTTGAGTCCAGACGAGCTGAATCAGCTGGGATTATATACGGCGTTAACTTTTGGCAGCCCAGCGCAATTGTGCGAAATGTCGCATATTCATTATCAGGTTGAGTTGCAAGGTAATAGTTTGTTGCTTGATGAACTCGAGCCAGTGACCAGCTTGGCGGCTTATCGTATTGTGCAGGAATCGGTTAGTAATGCCGTTAAATATGCCAGTTGTGGGTCAGTCGTTGTTCGTTTGCGCGTTGGTTGGCGGCAGGAAAAAATTCATCTATTCATCAGCATTGCCGACGACGGTATTGGCCTGAAGTCCTTAGGCCAGATTAAGTATGGGTTCCACAGTATCCGCGATCGCGCGGTGGCACTTAACGGCGTGTTGCACGTGCACAATCTACCGGGTGTGCGGGTGCATGTGTTGCTGAGGCAGTAAGCCTGTGATATCCGTTATAATAAACATTCTGCGCCCGTAGCTCAGCCGGATAGAGTAGTGGCTTCCGAAGCCATTGGTCGGGGGTTCGAATCCCTCCGGGCGCGCCACATTAGACTTATGAACTTTCCCGCACACACCCTACAAAACGCCTTTGGTCAGCTAACCGTTTCCGAATACGGTGGTCAGCTATTAAGTTGGAAAGATGCTGCTGGCATTGAGCAGCTGTATACGCCGGATAATTTGTGCATTGATTATGGCAAGGCCCTGCGCGGTGGAGTGCCGGTCTGTTTTCCGCAATTTTCAGGACGTGGTGTGTTGCCCAAACACGGCTTGGTCCGCACGCGGCCATGGCGGTTACTTGCGAAAACCGAAACCGCACTCATTCTGGCTATTTCTGATGATGCAGAAACTCGGGAAGTATGGCTTACAGCATTCGACTTAATACAAAGCATAATTCTGGACGAGCGCGGCTTAAGCATAGCGCTTGATGTTCATAATCGTAGCGCATTACCAATTGTGTTCACTGCAGCCTTGCACACCTATCTGCGTGTGTCCGATGTGACACGTTGTTCACTGCAGGGCTTGAATAATTACGATTACGAAGATGCCGCCGATGATGGTCGCTTCAAAACCCAATATGGCGATTTACATATTGCGGGTGAAGTGGATCGGGTGTTTGCTGACGCGCCAAAATCGTTGCGTTTGAAGCGCGGCACCCTTCAACACGCTCAGCCAGCATATACGCATTTATGCATCACTCAAGGTGGGTTTAACGATACGGTGGTCTGGTGCCCGGGCCCGGATATAGCCGCCGCTTTTACCGACATGCCGGCCGATGACTGGCAACGTATGCTGTGTGTGGAAGCCGCTGCTGCGGCGCAGCCGGTAACGCTATTGGCCGGTGGCCATTGGCAGGGTTGGCAGCGGTTAAACCCAATCGCGTAGGGGCGATTCATAAATCGCCCGTTTAAACGCACGCACCATTTGGGCAATTTGTGAATTGCCCCTACAGCATTTTACAAATCGCCGTTAGCCGAACGGTGTACCATGTGAGTGAATGCGCCAATCAGGTGCTGGAACGGAAAGATGGCCACCAAAAAAACGACCAAGAAAATTAGCCCGCCATCTGGCGTGACCAGGTCCGATCTGGTCGCTTCGGCCAATAGCAATCCGGGCACGGCGCTTCATGCCGGTTTCCCGATTGTTGGTATCGGCGCTTCGGCCGGTGGGCTGGCGGCGTTTGAGGCTTTCTTCTCGGGTATGCCTAAGAACGCCGACATCGGCATGGCTTTCGTATTGGTGCAGCATCTAGCCCCGGACCACAAGAGCATCTTGAGCGACCTGATCCAGCGCTGCACCCGCATGCAGGTTTTCGAAGTCGAGGACGGCATAGTGGTGCAGCCCAACTGCGTCTATACCATTCCGCCCAATCGCGACATGGCTTTTTTGAACGGCTCGCTGCAACTGCTCGAGCCGTCGGCGCCGCGCGGCCAGCGACTGCCAATTGATTTTTTCTTTCGTTCGCTCGCCCATGATTTAAGTCAGCGGGCTATTGCAATAGTGCTTTCCGGCACCGGCAGCGATGGCACCCAAGGCGTGCGTGCAATCAAGGGCGAGGGCGGCATGGTCATGGCGCAGACTCCCGAGTCCACCGAGTTTGACGGCATGCCGCAAAGCGCCATTGCCACCGGCATGGTGGATTACCAACTGCCACCGGCCGAAATGCCTGCTCGGCTCATCGCTTATTTCAAACACGCCTTCGGCCCGTCCCGCGTGCCCGTTGTCGTCGATACGCCGCAGATCGAGAGCGCACTGAAAAAAATCTTTGTCTTGCTGCGAGCCCAGACCGGCCATGATTTTTCCCAGTACAAACCTAGCACCGTTAACCGTCGCGTCGAACGGCGCATGGCCGTTCATCAAATTGATGTGGTGGAAAGTTACGTCAAGTTTCTGCAGCAGACCCCAGCAGAGGTGGAGGCACTGTTTCGCGACCTGCTGATCGGTGTGACCAATTTCTTCCGTGATCCGGAGGCCTTCAAGGTGCTTGAGGAACATGTCATCCCGAAGCTCTTTGAGGATAAGCCTGCAGGCTCGGCAGTTCGCGTCTGGTGCACCGGCTGCTCCACCGGCGAGGAGGCCTATTCCATCGCCATTTTGTTGCAAGAACGCATGGAGTCGCTCAAACAGCACTTCACGGTGCAGCTGTTCGCCACCGACATTGACAGCCGGGCAATTGCCACCGCCCGCAGCGGCGTCTATCCGGCTAGCATTGCCGCCGACATCTCCGAGGAACGACTGGCGCGTTTTTTCAGCTCAGAGTCCGACGGCACCACCTACCGTGTCCACAAGGGTCTTCGCGACATGCTGATTTTTTCCGAGCATGACATTATTAAAGATCCGCCGTTTTCCAAGCTCGACCTGCTCACTTGCCGCAACCTGCTCATTTATTTGAACCTTACACTGCAAAAAAAGATTATTCCCATGTTCCACTATGCCCTGAAGCCTAGTGGAATGCTGTTCCTAGGCACGTCTGAAGGTGTGGGCGAGTTTAGCGAGTCATTTGTCGTGCTGGACCGCAAGGCAAAACTGTACCAACGCAAAGAGCATGTTCACGGCCGAGAGCGCGGGGCGCTTACGCACATTCTGCCACCCTCAATGGCTTCGGATGCGGGCCCCTCCATGAGAGCAGCCACTCAAAGAACGGCATTGCCAGCCAAACTGCCCATGCGCGAACTGACCGAGCAAGCGCTGCTACGGCAGCTTGCGCCCAACTGCGCGCTGGTCAATGACCAAGGCGACATTCTTTACCTGCATGGCCGCACCGGCATGTATCTGGAGCCGTCACCGGGAGAACCGGGCGTCAGCAATATCCTTAAAATGGCCCGCGAAGGCCTGCGCCGCGATCTGGCCAAGGCCCTGAACCAATCAGCCAGCAAGCGAGAGATTGTGCATTGCCCCGGTCTGCGCGTTAAAACCAACGGCCACTACACTTTTGTCAACCTGACGGTTTGCCCGGTGCCGGTCGGTAATGCGGCATCATTTTCGCCACCAGCATCACTTAAAGCACCTGCAGCACCCGAAACAACGGCAGCGCCTGCCTTGCCAGCCCAAGCGGGGCCTTGCCTATATCTCGCCATTCTTGATGACGTGCCATCGTCTGAACCCATGCAACAGGCGTCGATGCAGGCCATTGCCAACAGCACGGTAGCAACATTGGGTGCTGACGTTGACGCCGAGCATCGCATTGCTGAACTGCTGAACGAATTGCGCACCAAGGACGATTATCTTCAGAGCACCCACGAGGAACTGGAGAGCTCCAACGAAGAGCTTAAATCCTCGAACGAGGAAATGCAGTCGGTGAATGAGGAGTTGCAGTCGACCAATGAAGAGATGGAAACCTCGAAGGAGGAATTGCAGTCGGTCAACGAGGAACTGAACACTGTCAATGTGGAGTTGCAGACCAAAGTTGCCGACCTATCGCGGGTTAATAACGACATGAATAATTTGCTAGCCGGTACTGGCATTGGCACAGTGTTTGTTGACCATCAACTTCGCATACTGCGCTTTACCCCCGCTGCCAGCGCCATTATCAACTTGATCTTGAGCGACGTAGGCAGGCCGGTCAGCCACATCGTTTCCAATTTAGTCGGTTATGACAGCCTTGCCGCTGACGTGCGCGAGGTGCTCAACACGCTAGTACCCAAAGCCGTTGACGTGCAGACCACGAACGGGAAATGGCACGCCATGCGCATCCTGCCTTATCGCACGCTCGACAATGTAATTGAGGGTGCCGTGATCTCGTTTATCGACATTACCGAAACGGTAGAGACGCGGGAAGCATTGCACAAAGCCAATGAACTGCTGCGCTTAGCCGTGGTCGTTCGCGACGCGCACGATGCCATTACGGTGCAAGATCTCGGCGGTCGCATTTTGGCGTGGAACCCTGGTGCCGTCAGGATGTATGGCTGGACGGAAGCCGAGGCACTGCAGATGAATGTGCGGGTGCGAATCCCCGAAGCATTCCGGGATAAGGCGCTGAGCACGCTGCGACAACTGAGCCAAGACGAAGTGCTGGAACCTTACCGTACCCAACGAATCAACAAACAAGGTGCCGTCATGGCGGTCTCGATAATCTCTACTGCCTTACTGGATGAGACCGGTGAAATGTATGCCATTGCAACAACGGAGCGCACGATCAGGGGGGCCGACCTGTGAGTGACAAACCTGAGCAACCTGCAGCGCAACAAGTGTCGTCTTCAAAGGGCGATATCGCTTCGGCAAACTCGCCCCAAGCGCTACGGCAACAAGCAGAAGCTCGTCTGCGAGCGAAGGCTGCTTCCAAACTGGAAAACATCAATGGCCAGTCACAGCTACAAACGCGCCAGATGCTGCACGAATTGCAGGTGCATCAGATTGAACTGGAGATGCAGAACGAGGAATTGCGTGATGCGCAAGTGGCACTGGACTTTGAGCGCGCGCGTTACTTCGACCTTTACGACCTTGCGCCTATAGGCTACTGCACGCTCAGCGAGCAAGGGCTAATCATGCAGGCCAATTTAACCGTTGCCAGCTTGCTGGGAAGCACCCGCAGCGAATTGCTCAATCAGCGATGGACCCGGTTTATTTACAAAGACGACGCGGACCTCTATTACCTGCACAGAAAAAAACTCGTTGAAAGCGGTGAGCCGCAGTCATGCGAGTTGCGGATGATCAAGAAAGACGGCACGCAGTTCTGGGGTCAGTGGGCGGCCACCCTTGCGCCGATGGCTAATGGCAAGCTTGAGTTGCGTACCGTACTCAGCGACATTACTGAGCGCAAGCGCGCGGAGTCGGCGCTGCGTGAAACCGAGCGGAACTATCGGGCCCTAGCAGACGCTAGTTTGGAGATCCCCTACCGCATGTCAGCCGACTGGTCGATGCTGTTGCCACTGGACGGACGCGAGTTGTTTGCGAATTCAGACCGCCCGCTCGCCAACTGGGCGTGGGTGGATCATTACCTTCCAAGCGACGAACATGCCCGCGTCAGGCAGACGGTTAGCGAGGCGATTGCCTGCAAGAAACTTTTTGAGATGGAGCATCGCGTCCTGCGTCCCGACGGGTCCACCGCTTGGGTGCGTTCACGTGCTGTGCCCATACTGGATGACAACGAAGGTCTGGTCGAATGGTTTGGCGCTGCCAGTGACATCACTGAACGCAAACGGATCGAGCAAGAACTGATCAAGACCACTGCCGTCGCGGATAGGGCCAACCGCGCCAAGTCGGAGTTTCTGTCTAGCATGAGCCATGAACTGCGCACACCACTCAATGCCATCCTCGGTTTTGCTCAACTCATCGAATTCGGGACTCCGCTGCCGACCCCAACCCAAAAGCTCAATATCGATTACATTCTTAAAGCTGGGTGGTACTTGCTGGCGCTGGTTGATGAAATCCTCGATCTCGCGGTGATTGAGTCTGGGACGCTATCACTGTCGATGGAGGCGGTAGCGCTGGACGAGGTGATGCGTGAGTGTCAGGCCATGCTGGAACAACAAGCACAGACGCGCGGAATCCGCATGACTTTTCCGCGCTTTGATGTCCCATGTAATATCAATGCGGACCCGAAACGGCTGAAACAGGTGTTGAGCAATTTACTTTCCAATGCCATCAAATACAATAGGCCCAACGGGTCGGTGGTTACGGATTGGGTGCTAAACACGGCTGGGCGTATTCGCATCACTGTTGAAGACACCGGCGACGGATTGTCCACTGAACGACTGGCCTATCTTTTCCAGCCGTTCAATCGTCTTGGAAAGGAGGCCGGCACGGAGCAAGGCACGGGCATCGGCCTGGTGGTATCCAAACGCATAGTTGAAATGATGGGTGGCGAAATCGGCGTGCAAAGCACTGTTGGAAAAGGCAGTGTGTTTTGGTTTGAATTGAATCTGGCCGCCAATCCATCACCAGTCGCCGATGTAACGCAAGCGGCGGCAGTTGCTCTAATGCCCGAACACATCGACATGCCGTTGCGAACTTTGCTATACGTTGAGGACAATCTCGCCAACCTAGCGCTGGTTGAGGCGATCATCTTGCGCCGGCCGGATCTTCGCTTGCTAACGGCGACCAACGGCGATAAGGGGATCGAGATTGCGCGTGCGGTGCTTCCCGATGTCATTCTGATGGACATCAACCTGCCCGGTATCAGCGGAGTCGAAGCAATGCAGATGCTTGCAAAAGATACAGCAACCGCGCACATCCCAGTGCTAGCGCTCAGTGCCAATGCCATCGCCAGCGACATAGCGCATGGCTTAGAGGCAGGATTTTTCCGTTACCTGACTAAGCCGATCAAGATCAACGAATTCATTGATACGCTGGATATTGCATTGGAATTTTCAAGCTCAACAGCGGGCCGCACACCCAAAAAAGTACAGTGATGATGGTTTCGAAGTCCGGCATTTTCAATGCCATCATGTGTGCAGTCTGCGCTACCTAGACTTGTTCCTGCACAATTTGCACAAGCTGTTTAGCAATATCTTCGGGTGACAAAACAAAATCGATGCAACCACTGGCAATGGCGCTTTCTGGCATATCCGGTTGAATTGCGGTACTCAGCTTTTGCGCGATGGTGATACCGCCTACCTGTTGAATGCCGCACAGGGCATCGGCTCCATCGCCGTCATATCCGGAAACAATCACCGCCACCAGCTTGCCGTCCCAGCAGCGAGTCATGGATCGCAGGAATACTGTGATGACATCCGGCCAGCCGCGCGGTTTGGATATCGGTTCCAAACGAAATTCGCCATCAACCACATGCAAATCACGATTCGCCGGAATAATGAATACATGATTCGGTTCAATGCGTAAATTATCCGTTATCAGCTCTACTGGCATGCTGGTGTATTTGGGCAGGATTTCATGCAGTTGAGTGGGCATGCTACGCATGTGATTGACAATCACGATGGCTGCGCCTAAGTCGGCCGGAAGATTCTGCAATAGCCTGATATACGCGTCTAGGCCGCCTGCCGAACCGCCAACACACACAATAGGAAACGAATTCTGGGAAGCCTGCTGCATTCAATAAGCATACTTCTGCCGCATTACACACACTGTGCGGCAGCCCACATAAACTTTAGACGGCAATATATACGTGTAGAGGCGATTCATAAATCGCCCGTTTAAACGCACGCATTTTTCGGGCAATTCGTGAATTGCCCTTACAGTGTTTTACAAATAGCCAGATAATTTTTAACCGTTGTATCAAGGCCTGCATACAGCGCTTCGCTGATTAATGCGTGGCCAATCGACACTTCCAACACATTCGGTACTTGCGATAAAAACATAGCCAGGTTTTCTTGGTTTAAATCATGCCCGGCATTCACACCAATACCGAGCGCTTGTATTTTTCTGGCCAAATCTCGGCACGCCATCAAGGCCTGTTCGGCGTTGCCGGAGGCAAATTGTTCGGCGAATGGACCAGTGTACAACTCAATGCGATCAACGCCAATTTGTTTGGCTAGATTAAGATCGGGTGTGCCAGCATCCATAAAAATTGACACACGAACGCGCCACTGCTGCAATTGTTGTATATAAGGTTTCAGCCGCTCTGCATCTTTTTGCAAATCAAAACCATGATCCGAGGTTAGTTGGCCATCGCCATCGGGAACTAAGGTTGCTTGCGTGGGTTTAGTTCGTTCAATTAAAGCCATCAAGCCCAGATAGCTGCCACGTGCCGGCGCAAACGGATTACCTTCAATATTGAATTCTACGCCGCGCTGGTTGCAAAGTACCGCTAAGGCATCCACATCGTTAGGTGTAATATGCCGCTGGTCGGGGCGTGGATGCACAGTAATACCGTGTGCTCCGGCATCAATCGCGGCTTTTGCAGCACGCAACACAGACGGCTCATCGCCTCCTCGCGAGTTTCGCAAAATGGCGATTTTATTGACGTTAACGCTTAAGGCTGTCATTAGGGATTCGTTGTTTTCTCGGCTTTATTTTTTTCTGCTAACTCACGGAAATGCCGCAGTTCTTCCGGACTAATCATCTGCCGTTCCGAACGGCGTTTGCTTTCAAGCCGTGCATTCAGCAATGTCCATGTGCCAATCAATAAAAAAAGTAAAGCCATCAGAATTAGCACAAGCACTGCGCCGGTGGAAATATTGGCGAATATGGCGGTAAGCAATGAGCCAACACTTAATAAGAAATATATGATGTACATAACACTCTCCTTCTGCTTAGTTTATAACAATGGCGAGAATAATCGAGCAAATGCCTGTGCAAGCCGAGATTTTAACGGCAGCTTTTGCTTGGCATTAAAGGCTGTGGATTGGCGGATATACTCATGCGCAATCCGCGCCACATTATTGCTAACAGACGGGTCTTCAATCAGCAAAGATAATTCAAAGTTAAGCTTGAAGCTGCGGTTGTCGAAGTTAGAGCTCCCCACAATCACTATATCGGAGTCAATCAGCATGGCTTTGGTATGCAGCATGTGCGGATATTCGAAAATTCGCGCACCAGCACTGCTAAGTGCATCGAAATACGAGCGAGCCGCCAAAGTCACCAACAGATTATCGCTACGCTTGGGTACAACCAACACAACATCCAAGCCACGTAATGCCGCTGAGCTTAAGGCCATCAGCGCTGCATCACTAGGCACGAAATATGGCGTAACCAGCAGCACGCGTTTTTTGGCATTGTTGATGGCAAATACTTTTGCGCGATGTATGGGTTCCCATGGCGTATCTGGGCCAGCGGCTAATATTTGTGCTGCTATAGAGCCCAAAACCGGAGCAGGCCAAAATATTTCCCTGGCCTTAAATGTGCCGCCAGCATAGATCCAATCTTCCACAAACGCCAGTTGCAGCCAACGTACAATTTCACCAGAAATTTGAAAATGTAAATCAACATAGGCGTCGTCTCTGACCGACTCATTTTCTTCATCGGTAATATTAATACCGCCGGTAAAACCGGTGCTGCCATCAATCACTACAATTTTGCGATGTAATCGCATATTGATTTGCGGACGCCATAGTCGTTTAAAAAAATACGGATGGAAAAAAGCAATTTCCACACCCGCATCACGCAAGGGCCGGAGGAATTTTTCGGTGATATTCTTACTACCCATCCGATCAAGCAATAGACGAACTTGAATACCGCGCTTGGCTTGTACAATCAAGCCATCACGAATTTGCGTGCCGGTTTGATCGGGCTCGAAAATATAATATTCCAAATGAATATGGTGCTTGGCTTGGTTAAAAGCCTGCAATAATGCATTAAAGGTACTAACACCATTAACCAATAACTGCACATCGCTTGCACTGCTAGGCGCAAAATCGGAACTGCTCAGAGTCAGCTTCATTAAATCGCTGGCATCTTGCGAGGCGTTGCTGTCGAGTAAAGGCATCAAATTCAATTTGCTGCGATGACGCTTTATACGATGGCGCTTAATGCGCGTTGGCCCAAGGAAGTGATAAATCAAAAAACCCACGAACGGTAATAATGCCAAAGACAACAACCAGCTCAGTGTGGCAATAGGCTCACGTTTTTGCAGTAGAATCCAGCTGCCCAGCAAGATCACATACACGATCCATAGCAGGCCTAAAGCCCAAGAAATATGTGGCCAGACTACCTCAAGTTGATGCCACCAATGCTGCAAAGAATTTATGTTCATGGCCGCCGGTACAACTTTTCCGCGCGTTGAAATAATATCCAGCTAGTGGCAATGTACTTCGGAGCATTTTTCGGCTGATTGCCGCGATGTGTGTGTGTAAATGCGCTGGGAGCAATCAAAAAAGAACCGGTGACTGGTTTAATTTTGCGGTCTTGGTAAAAGAATTCGGTTTCGCCTTGCTCAAAATCATCGTTTAAATATGCGGTCCATAATAAGGCGCGATGCAAGCTTTCGGCCTGTTGATCTTTTGGATAAAATTCGCAATGCCAATACGGGTAGCCGCCTTCATCGCTTTCATAGCGTTGCAGGTTAACTGCACCTGGCCGAAACACCGCGCGCAGCAAATCGCCAAGTGCTTTGTCGTCAAGTGCTTGAATATCTTCGTGGCTATAGCGCTGCTGCGAGCCATCCGGTAGCTGACGTTGCAGCATCAAAGGTGCAATCAATACAAAAGGATATTCTCGGACATACTGCAACAAAGCCCTGAACATGGCGGTGTTGAGTTCTTTTTCTGCGCTCTGCCATTGCGGGTGATGATTAAGCTGAATGTCTTGGCTGTGCTTTAAATCAGGCATTAAGCCACCACCAACTTGCCCCGGCTTAGCTTGCTTAGATTGATCAAACTGCGTGATTAGTGCCTGGCAGCGCTCCGCACTCAACAACTCTGGATAAACCCCGATGAAATCTGTGGCTGCCGTTTTCACACGCCGCCTTTGCAATCAAACGCATGGTGATAGCGTTCGGCTTCGACCACTTCATTTTTCGAGCCCAGAAAAACGGGTATGCGTTGGTGAAGCGCATTTGGCGTAACATCCAGCATGCGTTGCCGGCCGGTGCTACAAGCGCCACCCGCTTGTTCAATAATAAAAGCCATTGGATTGGCTTCATACATCAAACGTAAACGCCCGATTTTTGTTGGATCTTTGCTGTCGGTTGGGTAAATAAAAATTCCGCCGCGCGTTAAAATGCGGTGCACTTCAGACACCATGCTGGCAATCCAACGCATATTAAAATCTTTGCCGCGTGGCCCGCTTTTGCCTGCCAGCAAATCGTCGATATAATCCTGCATCGGTTGTTGCCAGAAGCGTTTGTTCGACACATTAATAGCGAACTCTTTGGTGTCTTCCGGCACACTGACATCGCTGCGAGTCATCACGAAACTGCCTTGTTCGCGGTCGAGGGTGAACATATGCGTGCCGCGCCCGAAGGTTAATACCAAAATCGTACTTGGCCCGTACAAAGTGTAGCCAGCGCATACTTGCTCAGTGCCGGGCTGTAAGAAATGTTCGTCCTTCGGCTCAAGCACGCCATCGGGGCAACACAACACCGAGAAAATGGTACCCACCGACACATTAACATCGATATTTGAGCTGCCATCCAGTGGATCAAACAACAACAAATAATTGCCGCGCGGATAGCTGTTGGGAATAGCGTGTGCATGTTCCATTTCTTCTGAGGCAAGCCCCGCTAAATGCCCGCCCCATTCGTTGGCTTCCAGCAGAATTTCATTGCTCAGCACATCCAGTTTTTTCTGCGCTTCGCCTTGAATATTGCCAGTGCCAGCATCTCCCAAC
>ENA-OFCF01000012-OFCF01000012.1-metagenomes-genome-assembly--contig:-NODE-12-length-103448-cov-9.052847_pt1 | contig 103448 bp, 83 predicted proteins | sample MGYA00153387_OFCF01 | MGnify analysis MGYA00153387 | reverse complement strand
TTTGAAACATCAGGTCTTTCACCTGATAAGAAGCGCCTTGCTTTGCTCGGCGCACAACACTGAGTTCTGAGTCCCTTCCGATACTTCAGTCATGCCAAACCTTTTTGCGCGCAGATCAGGATGTTTGAGTTCAGTTCACACGCACGACACCGTTTGGAAGTTTGACGGTTGATTGGATGCTGCCGTCTGCTTGTTTTTCGTGGCGGACGTGGATGGGGCCTTTCGGAGTGGGATAAGTTCCTTCCGCCCAGGTGAGGCGGCCGAGGCGCGGGTTGATTTTCACCTGAGCGCAGCCGGGGGCGGCAGGCGTGATGCCGAGCACTTGATTGCTAAGCCATGCAGTGGGACCACCTGCCCAACCGTGGCAGAAGCTGTGGCGGAAACCGATGTAACAATGCGCACCAAAATCTCCATGAAGGTCTTTTTTCCCTTTTGGAACAAGCTGATCAATGCGGCCAGCATTTTTGGTCCACTCAAGATCGAAATCCTCCCAGAATGTGGTGGCACCAAAGTCGATCATGCCACCCCAGTATTGGCTAATGAAGTCAAGACCTGTATCGATATCGCCGGATTCGGCGAGGGCTTTTAGCACGTAGTAACCGTAGTAGGTGCTAAGGTCCTTGGGGCCATCTTTCTTGAGTGTCTTAGCCACATCTGCGGGATCACGAAAACCCGCGAGAGCAAGCAACGCTGCGGGTGACTTGCGACCGCTAGCCTCTGGCTTGTGTTTGCGCAAAAGCTTTGCGGTGTCTGTGCAAAGTTTGGAAGACGCCTCAACGCCTAAAATTTTAGTTAGACGCGCGCCGCTTTCCATGGTTAGCACCATCATCGCCTGTAGCCCTTCGTGGACAGCGGCCTTATTTTCATACGTCGGCCAATCGAGGAAACGCATTCCATCCAGTTTTTCTTTGCCATCGGCATCGACATAGGTTCTGAGGCGCTTGAGCAGGGCAGTGAGGTATGGCTGTTGTTCCTTCAAATAAGTTAGGTTTCCATGATGCTGATACCATTCTTCGTGGATGAGTATCCACCACATCGAGTACGAGCTGATACCATTCATCCATGCGTTGACTGGCGTGACATCGCGAGTCAGGTCGAGGCTTTTCGGCACCACCTCGTTATAGCCGAAGACGCTGTTGATCACGCTAACTTCTGGATGCATGTCGCCGATCCAGACGAGGCGGTCGCGCTTGATGCCGTCCCACAGATAGTCCTGCATGTTGAGATGCACGGTGTAGGCACCGGTTTGCCAGATTTGGTTGAGGCGCTCGTCGGAGCATTTGAACGAGCCGATGTAGGGAATGTCGCGAAGCGTTAGGACGGCACGCACTTGGCTGAGTTGCAATTGGATTTTTGGATCGACGTTATCGATGCGGACAAACCGAAAACCGCTAGGACCGATGGTGGCTTTGCCGAGCCATGGAAATTTCACCACTTGATCGCGGAGTGCGTGATCATTTTGTGCGCCGCGCTTATCCAGTTCGGACATGGTTTCCTCCACGGACTCACCGGCACGGATGCGCACGGATGGCATGTCTTTGCTTTCGGTGGCGGGCGTGAAAAATTCGATAGAGCCAGCAATTTCGACGCCGAAGTCGATCACGATACCAGCCCCGGGCTGCAAGGAGAGCGGCGGCACAGGCTCTACCAGCATGGCTTGCCCGCTGTGAGGTTTGAGCAGGTTTTCGGAGTTCGCGACGCCCTTATCCGACTTCCATACAATCCGAGTTGGCTGAATGAAAAATGAAGAGATCGCACTCTTTACCGCCGTTTTTTCCACGGCGGGTGGCAGCGCACTGACAGAGCTGCCGAGGCTGAGAAGGTAGGATATAACAACGATTGAAGTTCTCACTGAGATCAATTGAATTTTGAGGTTTGGATCGATTATGGCTTAAGGTTTTCTGCAATTTTCTGCCACGCTGCCATGGAACGCGTGAGCTGCTGACGAACGTCACCGCCAATGCCATAACATTGGAGACCGATGGGTCCTTGATAGCCGAGATCTTTGAGAGTTTTGAGGAATTTCCCGTTATCAAACGTTCCTTGATCCAGCGGTTGGATGTAGTGCTGCCAGTCGGGTTTTTCAGGCAGTTCATCCGCGCCGTTGATCGAGACCGCCCACAGCCGCGGCATTGCCAGCTTGAGCAGTGGCTTGTAGTCGCGGCTAGAATCGACATACAGCCAATGACAGAGATTAAACATCACGCCGACATTTGGGCGATCCACTTTGTCGGCAACGCGAACCGCATCCTCGATCCGCTCGATCCAGAAGTCCTTGTGCGGATAGAGCAGCAGTTGTGAGCCGGAATCCTCTGCCATGGTAGAAATCCCACGCAGCATCTCAACCATCTGGGGATCAACAGTCGAATCAGAGGGTTTCAGCCCATTGATGAGCAAGCACAACTGAACATTGCGCCCTTTGACCAAGGCGCAGACCTGTTTGAACCGCTCGACGTCGTACGGAATCTTACCGGGAGTGAGATCGATCAAAACCGAGATTTGATACAACTTGAGGCCTGCGGCATCGAGCGCTTTGATCCGCTCTTCAACTTGATCCATCCAGATGTGTCCGATGCCGGAGATGCCGAGTTCTTTGAGCAACTGCGCTTGTTGGCCATGGCTGAGTTTGTTGGCTTGGTCCCAATCGATGCCGAAGGGAAAAAACGGATTGATTGGATTCGTGAGTGGGCGGACGCGCACATTCCGGTAAGCGACAGGCCCGTGATCCCCTTGCAGCCGGAGTGGGCCGGTGGCTTTTTCCGTTTCGTTGCCACCGCGCGTTGGTCTTGGCAGATCGATGTTTTCGTGAACGGTCTTGCCATTGTGAACGACCTTCTCAAACCGGGCATTTTCAATTTTTTTACCAGAGGCGTCAAACTTCGGAGCACGAAAGGTGATGTCAAAAGTTTGCCATTCGCCGGGCGGTTTGGCGGCATTGGGTTGTGGCGAGTGGCCGTTCTGCGGGCTGTTTTCAATCCACTGCGGATAAACGCCACCGCACTCGATGCCGGCATATTCTTCCTTGGCTACTCCGAAGCTGTCGTAAATCTGAACTTCATACGAACCCATCACATACACTCCGGAATTGGATTTCCGCCCGATCATGAATTCGAGCTGGATTTCACAATCACCAAACTCCGCATTGGAAATGAGGTCCGCTTGCTTGCCTTGCGGGCCATTGATCGCGATGTCTCCGCTGCCTTTGTTTTGTTGGAGAAAAAAATCTTTGGCGGGATCTAGCACGGCGATATCGGTGTTGAACCAACCATCGGTCGGTGGTTTCCATGCCGAGAATGAACCATCAAAAGGCAGAGCTTGCCAGGCCGCGAAGGAGGTTGCTGATTCAGCGATTACAAGACGGAAGGACAGCGACAAACAAGCTAAGGTCAAGAATAGTGATTTCATATTGGATGGGCAAACGGATTTAACAATCATTACAACCTTAGGCCTCTATCCTGCCTGTTGATCTCGATCCGGGGTTGCCTTGCGTGACGCGCAGGCGGGCAAAACGGCGGGGTGAACCTTGTGTGGGGATGATGGTGCGCATGGTCTGTTTGGTTCCGTCCTCAGCGATGACTTGGTGCCTTGCCCCGGTCGAGTTCCAAGTGGGAGATGCTAAGTTGTCTGTCCATTCGACAAGGTAAGTGATGCCGTAGGTGCTGCGAGGACGAGTGTAAATGAAATGGCAATTGTCTCCGGCGCGTTCGGACCTGATAGGCGAGGCGCTGGGTGTGTTCGCATTGAGAGCCAATGCGAATTCCATCAGGTTCGTGAATCGGTCGCCATCTGGCTGGCGCTGACCGACAGTGAGCATCGGGTAACCCGCGCTCCATTTTTCATACGAGTGAGGATGAGGCTCTAAGATGTAAGTGAGCACGAGTTTCGCAGGCTTGGCAGCCACATCCTCGAAGGCATCTGCCGTGCGGCAACCAGTGCCGGAAATGAAAAAGGAAATCGCATTGCCGTTAGTCCAGCCAGACTGCGTGAAAACCTCATTGAGAATCGGCGCGATATTTGGCGTAAGCTGCGCACTGCCCTGCTCTCCGGATGCATTCCAAGCAGACACGGTCCACGAAACGCTTGCGGCGGTTTTTTGCCGACTGCCCAAGTTGTGAAGGTAGTTACTAAAGCGTAACGAATTGGCCACGGCTTCACCGCGAATGAGCAATGAAGCGTTGCCTGAACTGACTTCGTCTGCAGCAAATTGGAGTGCCGCATTTTCTAAAATAGCACCTGGAGGGAGAGAAATGTTTTCAAACCTCAAGCCCACGAGTTGATTTCCGGCAGCGCCGTCGTTCACCAGTTCCAAGTCGCTGTCGTCACTGATTAATATCCCGTCGGCAGATTCCTCGCCATCGTTTAGACCACTGTCGATGGTAAAGGTTGATACTGTACCGGTGGTAGGCATTGAGTAGGTAACAGTGAGCTGAGCTGGCTGCCCGCCGATTTTATCCAGAGCCTCGACATTTCGTTGACCTGACCCATGGATGAACAGCGCGATCGGGTGTCCAAAATCCCAATAAATATCACCCAAAATTCGTTGAATCAACCGAGTGAGATCGGGGCTGCGTTGGGCGGGACCGCGTTCCCCCGCAACAGCCCAATCGGCAGGCTGCCAGAGAACGCTGGTCGCGGCCTTGTAACGATTGCTTAGGTCATTCGCGGTGGCAGTAAAAGCGCTCGCATAGCCAAAGTCTTGAAGGAATATTTCGAATGTTGCGGGGCCATTTTGCGGGCTGCCAGAGGTAAATTGCACGCTGGCACTGGTAATGATCGCACCACGCGGCACGCCGACAGATGGAAAACGCAGGCCAACGATCCGGTCTGTGCCAAGGGAAAGCTCTGAATTCGCCAGGGCTATGGTCCCGTTAGCAGCTTGTTCCGAATCATCGCGACTTGCGGCAAAGGTGCTAACGGCACTGGTGCCAATGATCGTGACTAGAAAAGTCGATGTGGCAGTCTTTTCGCCGTCACTCAGATTCAGGGAAACTGTGACACGCCCGTTGATCCCGGGAGGCGGGGTGATGACGAGTGTTCTGCTGGTGCCGGTGCCGGTAATAACAAGGGCGCTGTCCGGCAAAACCGATTGATTCGACGAGGTGGCGGTGATTGTGCGGACTCCATTTACCGGAAGGTTGTCATCGGTGAAAGTGAGATTCACCGCCTCGGGCGTCATACCCGGCTGGAAAGTCACGTTTTTCCAGCCTGTGACCGTAGGAGCATGATTAAAAACTTCCACTCGAGTCACCTTTTCACCGGGATGTGCCTCGGCCATGTAGGCATCAATTTGATCCGCAAAGGCTGGAATAAAAGACGAAATCGAAGTGTAAGTCTCATTCACAGCAGCTGTGCCAAAATAGGCTGAATGAGCACCTCCGGCATAAAGCTGACCATTGTGCGCGATCACCCACGGGCTACCGCTCTCACCGTTGACACCCGCTTGGTTGGTGTAAGCACCTGAATAAACATAGTGAATCGATTTTCCAGTGAAAGATGGCGGCCCAGAATCTACGACTTGAGAGATGGTATTGATGCCAACCGCATTGCCGCCATTCATGCTGTAAAGGAAAATTTCTTTGCCGATATACCAATTCCAGCTGTTGGTCGATTCCATGATGACCGGATAAAATGAAATCTTGTCTGCCGCAGTGATGCCCTCACCCGCAAGTTTACCGATGTAAAGATCGGACGTGGCAGCTGTGCCATTTGATAGAATAGATGACATCGGCCTACCTCCGTCCGTAGCCTTAGTAATCATCACACCATCCCGATTGCGGAAATTGTAACTGGTCGCACCATAGTAGTGAGTGGCAGTGACGAAATAATGGGGCGATATCATCATCGCCCCGCCGTGATGCGGCTCGGTTCCGTTCTTGGCAGTGACAGCAACCCCTGACCAGTCGTAGTCTTTGCCAATGAAAATTGGATTTGGGGGGGCGGTATTGAGCGGTCCCAATGCGTTATCAAAAAATCGATAGTTTTGATGGCCTGCGTTTTTTATAACCAGCGCCTCACTCGTAGATGTCCATCCAGCCGTGCATGCCGCTAATAACAAAAGGAAACGTTTCGCTCGGGATGCGATGAAAAATTGGGCATGTTTCGGCATGAAGATACGACTAAGATGGATCAACTACGTCTGCAACCACTACTTGGAGTTCCAAAACGCCATGAATATCTTCGCCAAGATTTGCTCGCCGTATTCATTTGCATGGACAATATCGCGATAAAAAAGGTGTGGATGGAGCTTTGAGGAAATGATGTATTCACACCACGGCGCAGTTAGATCGAGATAGGCGCATTTTTGTTGTTCAGCGAGCTTTTTAAGAGCTTTCCCGTAAGCACCGGAGCCGGAGTGGGAAGAAGCAGCCATCGCTTTTTTATCGCGCGGATCAACAATTCCGTAAACGCCAGGAGTGAGCAGGAACTCAACATCGGGCAGGCCGGTGCGGATCTCGGTGATCACTTGGCGGATGCTCTTGATGTCTTTTTGACTGATGCCACCGATATAAACCAGATCGGGTTTGGCAGGCAGGATGTATTTTTTCACACGGCCTTCCTCCTTGTAGTGCTGGCAACCACCACCACCGCGGACATAAATCGTGGCAGTGATCTTTGCCTTCGGATAGGCTTCCTGAAGTTTAGCGACCCAACCTGAACGCATCCCATCATTCACAATGCTATCACCCACAGCCATGATGTGGAGCGAGCCACCTTCAGTTAGAATCTTACGTGTGCGTTGCAGATGCTTCCAGTCATTGGTTGGGCTGGTAAAACTACCGGGTGGCATTGCTTCTTGAATGGCCTTGATTTGTGCAAGTGAGCGGGTCGGTGAGCTGAAAAGGAAATATTCTTCTTCGACCGGCCAAGTCTTGGACTCCACATCTTCGACATACTTCTTGAGCATTGGCCCTGATTCGGGAAAGGTCACGGGAGAATCCGAATACATCGGTGGCTTTGCCACAGGGGAGTTCGATGAATTACGGTCGGCGGGTGCAGCGTTTTGGGCGCTGGCAAGGGTGATAAATGCCGCAAATAATGCGGAGCAGGCTATTGGATTCATGATGCGCCAGATACGGAGAAACAAATTTTTTCTTACTACCAAATTGCAATTTTTTTGTTCATTCAAAAAAAAATCAGAAAACCCAAGTGGATCTGCACCTTTTGTGCGAACGGACACGGTTCTGCAATTACCCATATTTTTCCTGTGCGTTTAAATGCCTTGATCTCTTGCTCATGCTTGGCACGCTGGCTCGTCAATATTACCGACTATGAAAATCATCGAGTTCTACCGTGTCATTGTGAAATATTCTTGGCCTAGCAAAAAACAAATCCTCGGGTCAGCTTTCGCATCAATACTTGTTAGCACTGGAGTGAACATCGCGGCCGCCGCTGAATCCCAGCCCAGAGAACGCGTGCTCATGGATGCCAACTGGCGCTTCCATTTGGGAGACTTTCACACCGCCAACTCAGCGCCAACCAACGGGTTCACTTGGCGCGCGATCGAAGACGACCGCGGTGAATCCATCGCTGAAGAAATGGCGAGCCCGACCTTCGATGACAGCGCATGGAAAGAAGCCACCGTCCATGAAAACGTTTTTAAGAAATGCACAAAAGCGTGGTATCGCGCCAAGTTGACCAGCCCACCAGGCCATCAGCGAGTCGTTTATTTTGGCGGCGTCAATGATTTCGCCAGCATCTATTTTAACGGCAAAAAAATTCACCGTTCAGAAGAATACCGTGAGTCATTCGAGGTAGATCTATCAAGTCTCTGGAGCGACTCCGGCGCAAACGTGCTCGCTGTGATGCTTGAGAATGTCGATTGCCAGGCTGGGGCTTTGGGCATTGTCACATGGAAACCTGAAATTTCACTGGAGGCCACTGCCGCCAATTACGATGACGCCACGTGGTCCAAAGTAGAGCTCCCTCATGATTATGTGGTCGAAGGCGTTTTCGATCCCAAAGCAGACCGCAGTCATGGCTATCTGCCAGTGGATGTGGGATGGTATCGCAAAACTTTCACACTGCCTCAATCTGATAGAGGCCGTCAACTTTGGGTCGACTTTGATGGCGTTTACCGCAACTGCACGGTTTGGCTCAACGGTAAGCAGCTCGGCACCCACCAATCCGGATTCACCAGCTTCCGATATGATATCACCGAGGCAGCCAATTACGGTGGAGAAAACTTACTCACGGTGCGAGTGGATCCACGCACTTGGGAAAGCTGGTGGTATGACGGCGGCGGCATCTATCGTCACGTCTGGCTCAACAAAGCGAACTCTGTTTTCGTGGCACCCTTGGGCACTTATGTGACCTCAAAAGTTGCCGACAATCAGGCCGAGATCACCATTCAAACAACCCTCATTAACAGGTCCGCGCAGAGTGCAGAACTCAAACTCCACTCAAAAATTCTAACCAGCCAAGGCCAAGATGTCGGCATCACCACTGCGGACATCTCACTGCCACCCGGCACCAGCAAAGAGATCACTCAAACCGTCACCGTTTTGAAACCTAACTTGTGGTCGGTGGAAACACCTAACATGTATCAACTAGTCAGCGCGGTAAACATTGGTGAACAGAACATCGATGAAGTTAGAACACCGTTTGGCATCCGCACGATTCGATTTGATGCCGACAAAGGCTTTTTCCTCAATGACAAGCCCGTCAAAATCAAAGGCACGTGCAACCATCAGGATCATGCCGGCCTCGGCGTCGCATTGCCAGACTCTGTGATTCATTGGCGGATCGAAAAACTCAAGGAAATGGGCAGCAACGCATATCGTTGTTCACACAATCCACCCACCCCGGAACTGCTCGACGCCTGTGATCGCCTTGGCATGCTTGTTCTTGACGAAAACCGGAAGCTTGGCGACTCGCCTGAGCGCCTATCCCAGTTAGAAAGTCTGATTGTCCGCGACCGCAATCACCCTAGCATTATCATGTGGTCACTCTGCAATGAAGAGGGTGAACAAGGCACTGAGAAAGCCCGCAAATGGGGCGAAACCATGAACGCATTGGTCAAGCGATTCGACACCACGCGTCCAGTGGTAGGCGCAATGAATGGCGATTTCGGCAACGGTTTATCTAACGCAATAGATATGCAGGGTTTTAATTACTTCATTAACTTTTATGATAGTTTTCACGCCGCACATCCAAAGCAGCCTTGTTTTGCCAGCGAGACGGCTAGTGCCGTTAACACGCGTGGAATTTATGAGGTCAATAAAGAAGGCGGCCACCTCACCGGCTATGATGTGCACTGGCCGTTCTGGGGAACTTCAGCTGAAAACGCATGGAAAGTCGTGGTCGAACGCCCGTGGATGGCGGGAGCATTTGTGTGGACTGGCTTCGATTACAGAGGCGAGCCCACCCCATACGACTGGCCTTGCATCAGCTCCTCCTTCGGCATCCTCGATACCTGCGGCTTTCCGAAAGATGCATTCTATTACTACCAATCCTGGTGGAGCGACAAAACCGTGCTCCACGTGTTTCCGCATTGGAATTGGCAAGGCAAGGATGGCAAGACAATCGATGTTTGGGCACACAGCAACTGTGAAAAAGTCGAACTCATCCTCAATGGAAAAAGTCTCGGAACCAAAGAAATGACTCGCAACGGACATCTTGAATGGAAAGTCCCCTATGCCCCAGGCAAACTCGAAGCCAGAGGTTATCAACGTGGTGAAGTGGTCATCAACAAGAGCGTGGAAACGACCGGCCCGCCTGCAAAACTCCGCCTCACTCCCGAGCCTAATCATTTCGTAGGCAATGGAAAACAGGTCGTGTTAGTCAAAGTTGAAGTGCTTGATGAAAATGATCGCCTGGTGCCAACCGCCACTAACAAAATCCAGTTCACCGTCGATGACGGTGGACAAATCGCTGGCGTTGGCAATGGCGACCCAAGTTGCCACGAACCCGATAAAGCGTCCACACGCAGTGCTTTTGGCGGTCTCTGTCAGGTCATCGTCCAGCCTGCCAAAAAGAAATCCATCAATCTAAAAGCAACATCACCCGGCCTTCAGACTGCAACCACATCGATCTCAAAATAAGTCTGAAGTGGAAACCGCCTTTCAATTCAATGAATGTTATAGCGGTTTATCAAAATCTTGTAAACCGATCAACCAGCAGAGATTTCAAAATGGATCGATTCGGCGATGGCATCTCGTGAAATTGATCATTAAAAAACCGCAACACTTCTAGTGTGCGGCGTTTTAAGAATGGTACACCCGAAGGGACTCGAACCCCTAACCTTCTGATTCGTAGTCAGACGATCTATCCAATTGATCTACGGGTGCTTTGCAGCGTGCTGCGGGACGCGAGAAAGCATGGTTTTCCGGCAGCTGTCAAGAAATTCAGTCGAAATATCTGAGAATCACAGTTGGAGCTGCTGAAATGAGATCTTTGATCGATCAAACCCCGTGTTGCGTGCGGGTGGCGCGCGGTGGATCAGGCTTCTTTGTCGGCTTCTGAGCTTTTGCCTTTGCCTATTGGCTGGAATGGCCTACCAAAGGCCTTCGCCTTCATCATGAGATTGTTCCGTATTCTGACTTTTAAAGAACTCAAAGGGTATTTCCTCACCCCGTTCGGCTGGGTGGTTCTCGCATTCATCACGATCATGCAGGGCGTTTCGCTGTCCACGGCGATGAAGGGGTTTCGCGATACGCCAGTAAAAGACAGTTTGGTTTATGTGACTTTTCACACGCCGTTTTTCTGGTTCTATTTCCTTTTTATCTTTCCGTTGATCACGATGCGGCTTTTCTCGGAAGAGGAGCGGTCCGGCACTTTGGAAACTTTGCTCACGGCCCCAGTGCGGACTTGGCAGGTCGTGCTTTCCAAGTATTTCGCGGCAATGATTTTTTACACGGCACTTTGGATTCCGGCGCTGGTGCAGTTTGAAATGTTCGTGTGGGTCACTGACCTTCCGCCAGCCTGGACGCCCGGCAACCTGATCGGGACTTTTTCCATCGTTATGTTGATGGGCGCGGCCTTTACCGCTGTGGGCTGTCTCGCCTCCGCGCTGACTTCCAGCCAGATCATTGCCGGTATGATCACCATCGGGTTGCTGGTCATTCAATATTTCCTTGGATTCGTGACCGTCATCTGGGGGGAGTCGTTTATCGGAGCTCCGTTCTTCCACTACATTTCCTCGCAGCAACACCTGCATTATTTTGCGAGTGGCCTGCTCGACACTCGACCGACGGTTTATTTTCTAAGCATCACGATTTTCGTGCTGTTCCTAACCTATCAAGTGGTGGACTACCGCCGTTGGAAACGTTGATCCTATCATTTTCCACGCACCATGCCTGACTCCCCTTCCCCGCCAAAAAATAAACCGATCCACCAGCTCAACCGCTGGGGCATGGGTTCCCTTTCCGCCATCCAAATTATCCTGTTAGGCGTGATCCTCATCGCGCTGAACTACCTAGCAATTCACCATTACTCGCGTGCCGATCTCAGCCGCTCCGAGGATTATTCGTTGTCCAAGGCGACCAAAAACTATCTTGCTAGCCCAGCCATCACAGGACGCACCAATCCGATCAAATGGATCATGGCCTTCCGCCGGACCTCGCCATTCTATGATCGCGTCCATGCTATCGCCGAGGAATACGAGCGTCTTTCCAAAGGGAAAATTGTCTTGGAAATCGTAGATCCCCTGCGCAGCGCGGACCGCACTCAAGAGATCACAGCGGCATACGGACTGACACTTGTGCGCGATCTAATCATTATTGACGCTCGCACCGACGGCAGCGCTGTGATCACCGAGGAATCTAACAAAATCAAAACACTCAACCCGCATATCAAGCTGATTGCGGCGGATGACATGGCGGCATACGCGACGGTGGATGGCACACGCAAGGTCACCGGTTTACAAGCCGAGGATGTTCTCACTGCGCGCTTGGTTGAGTCGATCGAAGGACGTCCGCGAAAAATGGCGCTGCTTAGCGATAAAAGCCGCATCGATGAAGCCGATCCTCTTTCTCCGCAGAAATCGTTAGAAAACATCCTGCGCTACCAAAACGTGGAGATCACGCCGCTCCAGTTGTCCGGCCTTGCTTCGATTCCTGATGATGTTTCCGGCATTATTTTCATGGCTCCGAAATACGATCTATCAGATGCAGAGATCGAGATTCTCGATCAATATTGGAATCGGCCGAGAGCCGCCATTCTTGTGATGATAGACGGCGGCGATGTGCCGCCGAAACTGCGGACTTTCCTCCGCGGAAATGGCATCACCGTGCGCAAGGACCGAGTGGTCACCCGTGCCGGAGAAACCCTCGTAACACGCGCCCGCGGCATATTCACTCAAGGCATCGGCTTCACGCGCGACCTTGCTGGCCAAAGCAGCGAGTTCGGCGGGGCCAGTTCGTCATTGGATGTCCGCGAGGGCGCAGAAGACCTTCTCAGTCGCAAAATTTTTCCAATGGGGTTGATTCGCGTGTTAGATGGATTCTGGGGTGAGACATCCTTCGGTAAAGGCAACGAATTCTTCGATGAAGTAACAGATCACCCCGCGCCACTCCATCTTGCCGCCTGCGTGACCCGTGGCGCGGAATCCGATGATCGCTTCGCAGCAGACACCTCGCGCATGGTCGTGATATCTAACACTGATTTCCTCGCGCCGAAAAATCACAGCGCCGAAAACCTCGATTTTCTAGCATCGTCCACTAACTGGTTAGTCGGGCGCGAGGCACTTGCTGGCATCGGCCCGCGCACACTGGGCACCTACAAACTGCCTTTGTTAGAAGCTCAGGTCTCTTTCATCAATCGGGTCAATCTATTCTTCCTGCCCGCGATCATCCTCGTGATCGGCGCATTTGTTTGGAATTCACGACGGGTTTGAAACGCCATGCGATCCCTCGCCTTTACATTTTTGTTAGCACTCGCCGCCGTCACTGTCTGCGGCATGGCTGTGTGGCAATTTCGCCAAGGCAATTTTGACTTGGTCTTCGGCGCTCCACCAACACCGGTGGGAAGCCGAATCTATCACGCGTTCAAGCCAGATCAGGTCAAACACATTCGCGTCATCGGCGATGGCTCAAAAGCCACTTTTACCCTCGAAAAAGATGGTTGGCAGGCGAGTTCACCATGGATCGACCGCATGGACCCACGCGCTGCGGTGGCGATCATCGATTTCACACTTTCCCTCCGGGTGGAGGATTTTGCGCCGATTGATGAAGTCGATCTAGCAGATTCTGGACTTGACCGCAGCGCCATCGACATCCGCCTGGAAAACGCCGATCATGTGCCGCTCGCTAAATACAAAATCGGTCGCCCTACACCATGGCAAGCTGAGGTAGAAGAAATCAAGCAACCAGTGCCCACGGTGTACATTTTACCCCGTGACAAACGCCACAAGAACCATGTTTACACTTGCACCGGAGACATCTCGCCGCTCTTCAAAAACGGCCTGAAATTTCTTCGCGACCACCATCCATTTTATTTCAATCCCGCCGCTCTCAAACAAATCCGCATTCGCTCTCAACAAGGAGACCTCACACTTGGCCGAGACCAACCCAAAAGCCCATGGCGCATCATCACACCCATCGATCTTCCGACCGATTCCGCCGCGGCCAAGATGCTGCTAGAAGGACTGTATGAACTTCAAGCTGTCAAACTTTCTGATCGTGTGGAAAACATCCAAACACCGAGCGACAAGGCGGTGAAAACCAATCAGATCGCAATCACTCCATTCGACTCCGGAACTGAAACTCTACTGGATATTTTTCCACCAGAAACCTCCGCATCCCCGATTGTGAAAGCCACTGTGAGCAACCGGCCCAATGCGGTCTTCGATCTTCCCACTAAACCAGAACCTGGCATCATCACGCTTTCCAACCTACCTCTAACCGTCAACGAACTCCGCGATCCGACGCTCACCCACCTCCACATCCCATCTCTTGCCGGCATTTCAATTGAACCCGCCACTGCACCAGAAATCATCATCACCCGCGAGCCGGAAAAACCATGGATGGTTACTCTGAACGACCACACATCAGAGGCTAACGAGGAAAACCTTTACTCGTTACTCAAGGCAGCCACCACAGGCAAAGCCATCGGATTCGCGAGTGACGCCGCCACTGATTTCAGCCCATGGGGACTTGATCGCCCGATGCTCAAGCTCCGATTCCTCGCTCGCAACAACGAGGTGCTCGAATTGCGTTTCGGCATTGATGGCAAGGGCGGATATTTCGTCAACCGTCTCGGCACGCCTACGGTGATGCGAGTGGATTCTTCGCTCGTCGCATCGATCTCCGTGCGGCCTTATGAGTGGCGGCATTCGCGGCTTTGGTCGTTAGATCGCACCAATCTTGTGTCCATCGAGCGCAAGATTGCAAACTCGCCACCCTTACTTTTGAAATATAAGCCCTTCGAAGATTTGTGGGATGCAGCGAGCGGGGAACAAGATTTGACGAGTTCCCTCGATCCCATGCGGATCAATTATCTATTTTCATTGCTTGAGGGATTCAAAGTGTCTCGTTGGCTTGCTCCCACAGATGAAGCCGCGTCCTCAGCCCTGCTCAGCCCAACACTCAGCCTAACCGTCATGGAAAAAACGCGGGATGATGAATTGAACTTCACTGGATTCAGCGCCCGCACGATCAACTTTGCTCCCGCATCGAAGGAAACAAATCCCAACTTCTACTTCGGCAGACTCCATTCGGATGACCAACCTTTCCTCATCGACCGTGAGACTTACCGAAAACTCACTGCCAGCTTGTCTGAGAAATAATGCCGTCTGAGTCGTCTTGTCCTCTGAGGGCACCGACTCCACCTGCAAGACACGCACGCGGCAATCTCCATGATGCGTGAGACCATAGTCGGGATATACCCTATTGGATACCAACGAAATAAAGGTCAAATAGGAGTCGGCACGACATGTGCGATGTGCACCATATTGTGAAACGAGACATGAAAAAAAATCATTTTGTATCCACATATGGAATACATTGAAATTATTTTCATAAATTAAGAATAAACCGTCATTAAAGGCGTCACACCAAACAACTATCCTATACGACCATGCCATATGAATCAGAAAGCAGCCTGAAGCTTTACCTCAGGGAAATCTCGAAGACCCCACTTTTGACAGCGGAAGAGGAAGTCAGACTTGCTGAGCGCATCAGAAATGGCGATCAGGAGGCACGCTCCCACATGATCCGCGCCAACCTCCGCCTCGTGGTAAAAATCGCTCAGGACTACGCAAACTACGGTATGCCAGTCACTGACTTGATTTCCGAAGGCAACATCGGACTCATGAAAGCGGTGGAGCGCTTTGATCCAGAAAAAGGCGGCAAGCTCTCGACTTACGCCGCATGGTGGATCAAACAATCGATTAAACGTGCCCTCGCCAATCAATCCAAAACCATCCGTCTGCCCGTCCACATGGTCGATAAGATCGCCAAAATGCGCCGGATCAGCGTGATTCTAACGGAAGCGCTTGGTCGCGAGCCGACTGATGAGGAACTGGCGGATGAAATTGGACTGCCCCATCACAAGTTGGCGATGCTCCGCCAAGCATCTCATCGCCCGACCTCACTGGACGCTCCGATCAACGAAGGCGAAGCGACAGAATATGGTGAAGTCATCAGTGACGAGCGTGCAATTAGCCCCTTGGATACGCTCTCCGACAAGAACCTCCACAGCGAACTCGATGAATTGCTCTCCGTGCTCGATGAACGCGAACGTCGAATCATTGACGAGCGTTTCGGTCTCAGCGGGCGCAAAGAGTTGACCCTAGAGGAAGTGGGTCGCGAATTCGGCGTCACCCGCGAACGCATTCGGCAGTTACAAAATTCGGCGCTCATTAAAATGCGCCGTGCTTTGAGCAAAAAGGACAAACCGATGCCCACCATTCTATCCACCGGCTTGGTCTAATAACTTGAAATCAACAAAAGCGCCGGAAGTGTTATCACTCCCGGCGTTTTTTTGTATCAACGAACTTCGCAAGAAGATTTGCCACATCCGCATTCAACTTTGTTCCATGGCATTTTGGAAATCAGCAGTGCTAGACCGCACCAACCGCTAGCCCCTGCTAATGTTAGGCCAGCACCGAAAAATGCCGTAAGCCAAGCGAATCTCGGATCCACCATCAAGGCAAGGATCGATCCGACCAGCACCGAAAGCCCGATGGTGAGATGGACTTGTCGCATCAGTGGCAGACGCTTTTTCTCTGATTGATTCAGCGGCAGACCAGCAGCTTGCCATGCAGAAACACCACCTTCGAGTATTGATAGATTTTCACACCCGGCGGCAGTCAATTTTTCAAATGCCTGCCCAGCACGTTTGCCGCTGTGACAGACGATCACACATAGATCTGTTCCCGCTGCCGCAGATTTTACGGCATCTGCATCCAAACGATCTAACGGCATGAGGCGTGATCCTGCGATATGCATTTCTTCATGCTCGACGGGTGTTCTCACGTCGATGAGTGTCACACGCTTGCCGGATTGGAGATCCTGATTGAGTTGATTGGCTGATCGTTTCATGATGTTGTTGCGAATTCGCCTATTTCATCGAAGCAAGAATCTGGTCGGTCAGCGCCTGCACCAGTTTTTCAGCCTCTGCGTCAAGTTTGCCGGTGGAAGAAGCCGTTTGTTCCGGCACACGGCAAACTGTGCCGGGCTGGAAATCCGAGTTGTCGCAAAGTTGGCACTCGGTCCAGTTTGCGCGCTTGTCGTCCATGCCGAGAGTTTTGCGCAACGAGATGAGTTCTTTGGCTTGGCCACCAGTGATCGTGAGCAAACTGCCACCCTTGAGCTGAGACGCGACCCACACAGTTTTACAGTATGACTCGACGTTTTCCATTTTCCAGTAGGCATCCTCGATGTCTTTGCCCCAAGTGATGACGCCGTGGTTGACCATCAGCACTGCCATGTGATCGACGGCGGCGTTGCCCACGACTTCTGCGTTTGCAGGGCTGCCGGGCGTGCGGTATTCCGCCATGCCGATCTGACCGAGAAAAACTTCCGCTTCAGGAATCATGCAGGTCGGCGGTTGAACTCCAGCGACGGCGAACGCCGTGCCGTGCGGCGGGTGCGCATGGCAACAGGCTTTGGCCTTCGGTTGGCGCTTCATGATCGCAAGGTGAGTCATGCACTCGGAAGTGCGTTTGTATTTTCCTGCGAGTTGATTGCCTTCCATGTCCACGAGGCACATTTGCTCGAGAGTCATGAATCCTTTGGATACGAGAGTGGGAGTGCAAAGCACGAGATTGTCGCCCACTCGGATCGTTAGATTGCCGCCATTGCCATCGGTGTATTCGCGCGCCCACATGCGTTTGCCGATATCCACCATGCGTTGTTTGATTTCAACAATGGCAGGAGAGTTGAAAAACGCTTGGATTTCTGCCGGGGTTTTCGGGTCTTTGCCAGGGGTCCAGTGGTATTCGTAGTTCGGCAGAATCGGTTCCGTGGTTGCAGAGCTAACAACAAGTGCGCTTTGTCCCGGAAGATCGCGGATCAGGTCTTTGGCCGATGGCGTGAGGATCGCATCTGCGGGGATGTCAGCAGCGGTTTTTCCAGACTTAAACAGGCTGTCAATATCGGCGGCGGTGAAAACTTTTTTTCTCATGGCAATGCAGTGTTAGTAGGTATGGGAACGGCAGGTTCGTAGTGCAGTGAATCAAAAATCGCGACGGTGATAGCGTCGATGGGAATGTCAAAATCAAAAGGAGCAGTGGCTTCGGCGCCATCCACGATGCCGACAATGTCGCCTTCTCCAGCACCCATGTCATCATAAGTGACTAGGGAAAACTGGCTGGAAAGTGGCGGCGGAGTCTTACATGCGGTGTTGAAATTTACGGCATCGAGCGGATTGCACAGCAACCAGCGCCCACCTTTGAGGGAGGGATCTTGCAGGCTCAGAGTGACCCGGCCGATGACTTGGGCGATGCGCATTGCTAATCAATGACTCCTTGAATGAAATTTCTAACGGGAGATTTTTCGTCGTGAACCAGATGACGGGCACCGACTCCATCTGTTGAGACAAAAACCTTGGAATGAAGCCCGGCACCGAAGAGATCGATGGCGACGATTGGCGCGCCTTCAGATTTCCCCTCAAAGCCGAGCGGCTGGCAGAGCAGCATTTTACAACCCTTGAGTGAAGGATGTGAATGACTGCTGACTGCGTGGCCAACGACTTGGGCGGAGATCATGTGATAAGTTATTGGTTAAAGGGCATTAGGGAAGAGGGTCTGAATCGATGGAAACCGATAACAAATAACCTCTAACTTTTAACTTCAAGAATCAGATGATGCGGAGATTTTCCACTAATACACAGCGGCGGATGCGGGTGAAAGTCTTGGGAGTGGTGATGCCCTCGCCAGTGGTGGTGGCGATGGAGTAGGAAAGATAACCTTCTCCGCCAAGACCGAGGCCGGCGACGGATGGACCATTTTTCACGAAGATGGTGGTGTCCATTTCTTTGGCCATGTAGGTCATGTGGTTCACGTCCAAGGTGTGAATGATGGCGGAGTGGCGGTAGTTGTGCTCTGCTTGTTTTGCCAGCCGCACCGCAGTCTCGAAGTCTGGGCAGGAAACGACAGGCATCATCGGCATCATTTGTTCTTCCTGGACGAACAAATGATCCGCATCGGTTTCTGCAAACAGCATTTGGGTGCCGTTAGGAATAGAAGCTCCGGCGTATTCAGCGAGCTTTGAAGGATCAGCGCCGACGAGTGCGCGGTTCACTGAGGCATGTGAGCAGCCTCCGCCTTCGCCGGGTTTGATGTCGAACGCAGCGGCAGTTAGCCTTTCAAGTTGTTGCGCATTGATTTGGGCAGCACCTGCTTTTGTGAACTCTTCACAGAAACGCTTGAATACGGAAGCGACGACGAAGACGACTTTTTCGCCGATGCAGAGTAGATTGTTGTCGAACGCGCCGCCTTCGATGATGCTGCGAGCAGCTCTAGCAAGGTCTGCGGTTTCATCGACGACGACCACTGGATTTCCGGGGCCGGCGCAGATCGCGCGTTTACCAGATTTCATCGCAGCACCGACCACTCCGGGGCCGCCGGTGATGGCGAGCAGTGGAATCAGCGGGTTTTTGCAGATCGCATCAAATGACTCGAGTGTCGGTTGTTCGATCGTGGTGATCAGGTTATCGATGCCGATCTCGCGAGAAATCGCCTGATTGAAGGCGCGCACGGCCATGGCGGCACTGCGGGCACCACCGGGGTGCGGATTGAAAACAATCGAGTTTCCAGCAGCCACCATGTTGATGACGTTGCCGGTGAGTGTGGGAACCGAATGGGTCACGGGAAGAATCGCGCCGATGACACCGAATGGTGCGTATTCTTCTAACGTGATGCCGCCATCGCCGCTCATGGCATAGGGCTGAAGCCACTCGGTGCCGGGCACGTTTTTGGTGATGAGCAGCTTGCCGATCTTGTGATCGAGACGGCCGATTTTGGTTTCTTCCATCTCGAATTTGCCCCAAGCCTCGGCATTGCCGACGGCCATGGTCTTGACGATTTCGATGACTTTCGCGCGGCCTGCGACGCCGAGTTTTTTCATCTTGAGATGAGCGTCATTCGCGGCTTGCGCGGCTTTCTCAACACAGTTGAAAACCCCATATTCATTAGAGCTGGGAGATGAACTGCATCCGCAGGAAGTTTTGGCAGCGGGAGCTGACGCAATTGGCGTTTGTCCTTGGCTGGCTGCTAGACGTGAGACGACGGATTCAACAACGGATCTGAGAAGTTCTGGATCGATAGTATTCATGATGCTCGAAAATCGGAATTTTAGTGTAAAGTTTCAGTGGGTGCGATCACCCACCTTTATAGAGAGTTTTGCCGTGAACCTCGACGCGATCAATGATGGCGATGATCGCGGCATCCACAGGCACTGTTTTCAGGCCTTTTGCGGCGCGGGCGGAACTGCCTTGGCAGAACATCACCAGCTCCCCTTCGCCAGCACCTACGGTATCGATGGCCACAATGGTGCTTTGACCGTCCTTGAACTTGGTGGGATCCTTGTCATCGACCAATTTTGGACGAAGCAGCAGGAGTTTTTTTCCCACCATGAGTTCGTCTTTTTTGGTCGAGACGATTTGTCCAATGACTTCGGCGAGGAACATGGTGATAGTTTGTTAGAATTTTTGGGTTGTCAGGTTCAAGTTGAGCGCGGGATCGATTATTGAAATCCATCCAGCGCCGTCACCTGTTAACCTAACACCTCACTTGCGCGGAGCGCGGGCGACTTCTTTAGGCAGGACACCGTCGATGGCATCGTCAGGACGAGCGATGACGTGTGCACTGATGACTTCTCCGCCTGCTGCGGAAGCTGCGGCGGCACCGGTATCAATGGCGGCCTTGACGGCTGCGACATCGCCAGTGACGACTGCGTTGCAAAGTGCATTGCCGACTTGTTTCATCGGACCGACGAGTTCGACGTTTGCGGATTTGAGCATCGCGTCAACGCCTACGATGAGGCATGCGAGACCGCGGGTTTCGAGGAGTCCTACTGCTTGTTTGGCCATGGTATTAGTTAGTTATAGTTTGGGAGTGATTAGAGACTAGGAAAGTTTGCGGAAGACCTCGCGGGCGAGCACGAGTTCTTCGTTTGCGGGAATGACAAGGATGCGGACTGAAGCATCGGCTGCGCTGATGTCCGTCTCGTGGGCTTGACAGGCGTCATTCTTCGCCGTGTCCAGCTGGATGCCGAAATTTTCGAGGTTGGCGCAGACGGCGGCGCGGATGTCTGGTCCGTTTTCGCCGATGCCTGCGGTAAAAACGAGGGCATCAATGCCACCGAGTTCGAGCATGAAAGCACCGATCCAATGGCGGATTGAGCGGATGAGATGATCGAGCGCGAGACGGGCGTCAGGATTGCCGTCAGTGGCGGCTTGTTTGACATCACGCACATCATTTGAAATCTCGGAAATGCCTAGCAGCCCGGATTCCTTGGTGAGCTGGCGTTCCGCTTCATCCAGGCTGATGCCGAGAGTCCGCATGGCGTATGGAATAGCACCGGAGTCGAGCTCGCCGACTCTGTTATTTTGTGGCAAACCGCTTTGTGGCGAGAAGCCCATGCTAGTGCCGATTGCCACGCCGTTGAGAATTGCGGTGATCGAGCTGGAGCCGCCGAGATGGCAAGAAATCACGCGCAATGGAGCACCGGATACAGATTGCGGGCCATCCAGATAGAGGCGGCGGGCGATTTGCGCCACATCTTCGCGATTGCAAAGCTCAGCTGAGCGTTCAGCGATGAATTTGTGGCTCGCGCCATGAAATCCATAGCGGCGGATGCCGATGTCTCGCCATGATTTCGGTACCGCATAGAGCGAGGAGGCCTCGTCGATCCATTGATAGAAAGCCGTTTCAAACAGGGCGACGAGTTTGGCTTTTGGCAGGGATTTGGCGAACTGGCGGATGCCCGCAGCGTACGGTGGATTGTGCGCTGGTGCGACTGCGGCGAAACCTTCAAGTGCGTCGATGACCAGTTGATCGGCGGTGACACAGCCGCTGAGATTTTTGCCTAACACGGTTTTGAAACCAACGGCATCGATCTCATCAGGACTGCTGATAACGCCGTCTCGCTGCAAGGTTGCTAGAGCGTCATTGATGACTTCTGCGTAATCGCTCACTCGTTCGTAGCCACCCTTGGCGATTACCTCGCTACCGCCTTCTTCCATGCGAAAGAGGCGGTATTTGAAGGAAGTCGATCCTAGGTTGGCGACGAGAATGAGCATGAGATGAAAGAGAAGATTTTGAGACAGAAGACAGAAGACCGGATCAGATTTCAGACAGTGGGAAAGCAGTTGATCGCGCTTTCTTTTCTTCTGTCTTCTTTCTTCAGGTCTTCAGTCTTTCTTCAGCCCATCCAGCTGCCGAGTTTCGATAGCTCGTCGTGCGGACGTGGGATGACTTGCACCGAGGTCACGGTGCCGAGGTTAGAGGCGGCGGACGCAGCGGCGTCGAGGCCGGCTTTTACCGCGGCGACATCACCGGTGAAAAATCCAGTGACGAGGCCGGAGCCGATTTTTTCCCAGCCAGTCATTTTGATATCAGCGGATTTAAGGGCCGCGTCTGATGCTTCAATGAGAGAAATGAAACCCTTGGTTTCGATGATGCCGATTGCTTGTTTGGCCATGGTAGTTAGAAGTTAAAGATTGGAGGTGATGAATTTAGGCGATGCCGAATTGGGCGAGGAGTTCTGGATGAGGGCGGGCGATGACGTGGGAGGCCACCAGCTCGCCGACGCGACCTGCGGCATCCGCTCCGGCATCAACGGCGGCTTTCACGCTGCCGACGTCGCCTTTGACGATCACGGTGATGAAGGCACCACCGATTTGGATTTGGTTGACGAGTTGGACGTTGGCGGCTTTGGCCATCGCATCAGTGGCTTCGACGCTTCCGACGTAGCCTTTGGTTTCAATCATGCCGAGTGCAGTGCTCATGGTATTGTATGTTAGTGGGGTTAGAGAGTTGGTGATTTGAGAATTTCAGTTATGGGATCAGTTCACAGAAAGTGTCGGCTTTGAGGCCGCAGGCATTGCCTTCGTCGGTGTCGATGTGGACTTCGAGTTTGAACGAGGGATCGACGCGGACGACGAGTTTGTCAAATGTCATGCCGAGTGGGCCGTGGACCTTGAGTTTCATGACGTCGAGGTGTTTCACTCCGTAGTAGGCCGCATCGTCTGGGCGCATGTGGACGTGGGGTTGGGCGCGGATGACGCCTTCATCGAGTTCGAAATAACCATTAGGCCCCATCAACATGCAGCCCGGAGTGCCTTTAATATCGCCGGACATGCGAACCGGGATGTCGAAGCCTAGAGAAACCGCATCGGTGTAGGCGAGTTCGATCTGATTGAGATTGCGGCAGGGTCCGAGGATACGGAGATTGGAAATGACGCGGCTGCGCGGACCTATGAGAGTGATGGATTCTTTGGCGGCGTATTGGCCATCCTGATAGAGGCCTTTCATCGGCGTCAGTTGATGGCCCGGGCCGAAAAGTGCCTCCACGGCAGCTTGGGTTAGATGACAATGACGGGCAGAAATATTGACTAGCAGAGCATTTGGTGCTTTGGCGGCAGCGGGAAGCTGGATGCCGAGGCGAGCATAGATTTGCTCACGAACCATGTGTTCAATAACGGCGCGCGGTGTGGATTGTTTGAGCGTTTCGGCCATGACGTGCCTTTGTTTTTCTGGATTTCGGTTGACAAGTCAAACTAAATATTCATTTTTTCCAAAAAAATCCCAAGCAAACACAGAAAAACAAAGTTTCATGCTCGCCATCGAACGCCAACGCCGGATTATGGATCTCCTCAAAGAAGCTGGGTCACTGCGCACCACTGAGCTAGCTGAGTCTCTGGGAGTCACGGATGAAACCGTGAGAAAAGACTTTGAGGTGCTCGACACGCGCGGTGAGTTGGTGCGCACGCACGGCGGGGCGAGCTGGCCAGAAAAAATACGCGGTGATTTGCCATTCAACGAACGACAGGCTGTCAGGCGCGAGGAAAAGCAGGCAATGGCAAGACTGGCAGCAAGCCGGATTCAGGCCAACGAGACGATTTTCCTCGATGCGAGTTCCACCGTTCTCACTCTCACTGAATTTTTGCCTGATCTGCCGCTCACCGTGATCACCAACGCATTCAACGTGCTGGCAGCACTGGCAGACCGACAGAATTTGGAATTAATCTGCACTGGCGGCGTTTTTGATGCCAAGTCGCGCTCGTTCATCGGACTCACTGCGGAAAAATCGCTGCTGCGCTACAACATTCATCGCATGTTTCTATCAGGCAGTGGCCTGCACTCTGAACGCGGCGTGAGCGAGAGCAATTCCCGGCAAGCGGCCTTCAAGGAACGTGTTATCGCCAGTGCTGAAGACGTGGTGTTTCTGGGTGACCACACAAAACTCGGCCAGAAAGCTTCGTTTTTCTTCGCAGAAATCAGAGATCTTGGCTGCCTAATCACCGATAAAAAAGCTGACGCTAAATTCATTGAGGACATTCAGGCCAAGGGTGTGGATGTGCTGATCGGCGATTGATCTAGCTCGCCATCGAGGTTGGGGAAAAACGGGTGAAATTTCATCGCATGTGTGGCATCTTCGTTCGCTGCTTGGGAATTCCCCTCCATTCATCAACTATCCAACGACCCCCAATACCATGTCTGACTTATCTACACCTCTCGCGCTCGGTCCACTGATGTTGCCTAACCGAATCCTCATGGCACCTCTAACTCGTTGCCGTGCAGATGACGATCACGTGCCCGGCTCGCTGATGGCCGAGTATTATTCGCAACGTGCCTCGGCTGGCCTGATCATTGCCGAGGCCACCATGGCCATTGAGGGAAATTCGTCTTTCTGGATGGAACCCGGCATTTATTCCGCGGCTCAGATCGCAGGTTGGAAACTCACCACCGATGCAGTTCATGCTGCGGGTGGTCGGATTTTTCTCCAAATTTGGCACGGCGGGCGGGCTTGTCACCCGTTGCTCAATCACGGCGTGCAACCCGTGGCTCCCAGCCCGATTCCGATTGTTGGTGACGAAGTGCGCACCCCAGAAGGCAAGAAACCTTACGTCATTCCGCGCGAACTCAACGATGACGAAATCCCTAACATTATCGAAGGATTCCGCAAAGCCGCACAGAATGCCATGGCTGCCGGATTCGATGGTGTCGAAGTCCACGGCGCGAATGGCTATCTGTTGGATGAATTTCTCCGTGATGGATCGAACCAACGCTCTGGGCCTTACGGCGGTTCCATCGAAAATCGCGCCCGCCTGATGCTAGAAGTCATTGAAGCAACTTCTTCGGTCTGGGGCAGTGACCACGTGGGCTTACGCATTTCTCCGCTCAATAGCTTTAACAGCATGATCGACAGCGATCCCATCGGCCTCTCGATTTGGTTAGCGCAGCACCTCAACCAATGCAAGCTCGCCTATCTCCACGTGATGCGCGGAGATTTTTTCCAACAGCAAAAGGGCGATATTCTCACTCCCATTCGTAATCACTATCAGGGAATACTAATTGCTAACATGGGCTATCAAGCCAATGAGGCGACTGTCGCCATTGAGTCCGGACAAGCCGACGCCATTGCCTTCGGCACGCCATTTCTCGCCAACCCCGATCTGCCCGCCCGCATCAAACTCGGTGCCCCGCTCAATGCAGCGGACCCAGCCACCTTTTACTCGCCTGGAGCCGCAGGCTACACCGACTATGCAGTGATGGCGTGACCTGCACTCGCGCAGAGTTATGTTCAATACTCACTTCGGCAATCCGCTAGAGATTTCTTCCCAGCGTTGTTTAAAAGCCGGATTGGTTAGGGATAATTTTTGTGCAGCGGCGAGTGAGCGTTCGCGATTTCCAGCTAGCCAATCGTAGGCGATGGCGCATTCATTGCGGCGCAAGCGTTCGAATTCGTTTTGGGTGTTCTTGGCTACCGAAAAACGATGCAGAGAAATCAACGCGTCTGGTGAGAGTTCACTCCATTTGCATGAGCGGCTTTGACCGCCCGCTGAGATCACGATCAGGCCTCTTTCAGAATCTAACGAAAGTTTGTTAATGATTTCACCGGATCTTAACAAGACATCCTCGACGTATTTTCCCTTAGCAAGATCCTTTTCAATTTCGGATAGAAAATTGGCAGACAATCCGCAAACAGCTATCAATGAGGTTCTTTTGGCTCCAACTGGATCTTGTGATAGATTTTTAAGATAGGTCACGGCTTCTGCAAAACGGCATTCGTTTGAGAGACGATTTAATTCCATGATGACGTCTGCCAGTTGCGGAATTGCATCTGGAGGTTTGGTATTTTTTGTCGCATCCGGAAGCTTCGTTTGTTCGAGCAACTTTGCTTTGCGTGCGAGATCCAGTTGCCAAGCTCGGACATTGAAGTGAGCGCGCCCCTTGGTTTTGAGTGTGCTGAGCAAGGCATCCAGATTGCGGATCGCATCTTGGATGCCTAACGTATCGCTCGGAATTTCTGTAAACACGCTGCCAGAAAGGGTTTGATAGTCCGCGAGATAATCGCTGGCCAATGGTTGGTAGATCGATGCCCATGAGGATTCGTCTGCGGAAAGTCTCACCGGCTCTGCGGCGATGAAGCACTTGGCCGCCAATTCTAACATTCCTTGTTCCCAGTTTTTGAGACCAGCCAACATACAGACCATCACGCGGGATACTCCGCCAGCACTGGAGTCATCCTGATATGGCACGGCAAGTGGCTCCATCTGCGGCAATTTTTCTAAAATTTCTAGCAATTCTTTGCTTATGCTGGAAGTGGGTTGCGAGCGTGCGTGTTCAAGAACCTCGTTGGCAAGCAGGCGAGCCTCCACTGAATTTCCTAGCAGATATGCAGCCACAACCGCCTGCACACCAGTCCATGTTCGGGTCGGTTCCTGCACGGCGTCATCGCGCAGCAGGGGCATGAATGCGTTAATCGCTTTTTCGTAATCTTTGGCAACCATGGCCGCATGGGCGTCGCGGTAGTTTTTACCGATCTCAGCCGAACGATCGGTCGTCACGGGTGGTATCGGGTTTTCAACTAACGGAGTCGGTGGCGCTACGTGAGCTGCTGGTTTGCCGCGATTGGATGATGCGATGCCAATAACCATAGCAGCGATCACAGCAACGATAGAGAAGATGATTGCGATCATTTCCTTGCGCTTTCTATCAGATCGACGCTTGGCGCTTGTCCTCGACGTCGTAAATGAGCCGTTTTGCAGATGATTGAGCGAAATTGTTAGGCTTGAGATCAATTCATCATAGGATGAAAATCGATCATCAGACTTGTGAGCCATCGCGCGGGTGATAACACGGCATGTTTCATCGGTGATATCCGGATTGGCCGCATGAAGCGGGATGATTTTTTTCTTTGCCTCGCGGAGCAGGTCGGTGGCCATGGATTCCTCGCCGCAGGGCGGTTTACCGGCTAGTGCATGATAGAGAGTGGAACCAAAAGCATAGATATCTGAGCGAAAATCTTCTGAAAATCCTTCCACGGTTTCAGGGGGCACATAATACGGTGTGGCCCATAACTCGGTGGCCTGGGCTGTGCCGCCGTGAGTCACTAGAGCGAGGCCGAAATCAACCAGTTTTGCATGACCCTCCGCGTCTAGCAGGATGTTACCCGGCTTCACGTCGCGATGGATTAAGCCAGCGTTGTGCGCGGCCTTGAGGCCATGTGCGATCTCGATACCGAGTTGTAACATTTCGGCTTCAGGGATTTTCCCTCGCTCGCGGATTTGATGTTCGAAATGACCTCCCGGCACGAATTCCATGGCGATGTAGAAGCGCCCGAAAGCGCGGCCGGTTCTGAGAACTTTGACGACATGCGGGTGGCTGAAGCTCGCGGTGATGCGCGCTTCTTCCTCAAAAGCGCTGATTCTGCGTTCGTCTGCGGAATAATCTTCGCTGAGAATTTTGACTGCGATCTCGCGGTTCAGGGTGTTATCCTGCGCGGCGAAAACCATGCTCATGCCTCCCACTGCATGGCGACGCAGCAGCGTATAAGGCCCGAATTCGCGTTTGACGCGTGTGTGTTTGCCACATTTCGGGCACTCGACATTGGAGAAAGGAGCCACCGCTGTCACATCCATCGGTGCACCACATGCATGGCAGTAGGCGATGGTTTCGGGTGTGTCACTCATGCGTCACGATGAAATGGTACGATGAAATCCAATGCAATCTTCAAACTTGTATCAATTGATCGATGCACCAAGCTCGAATCATCGCGGCATTTTGCAAGATGAAGAGCTTGCTTGGTAATGGCTTTGCCGGAATCCTTTGGGACATGAAATTGATTTCTTGGAATGTGAATGGCATCCGCGCAGTCATCGGCAAAGGCTTTGGTGATTTTGTTACGACGGAGAAACCCGATATCCTCTGCCTTCAGGAAACCAAGGCGCGCCCTGAGCAAGTCCAACTTCCGCTAGAACTTGGCGGATATTTTGATTATTGGAGTTCCGCTCAGAAAGCTGGTTATTCGGGCGTCGCGGTATTCTCCCGTGAAAAACCTTTGAGTTGGAAAGAAGGACTTGGCATTGAAAATCATGACCTAGAAGGCCGGATACTCACGTTAGAATTTGCCGATTTTATTCTGGTGAATGTTTACACGCCAAACGCACAAGACGAACTGCGCAGGCTCGACTACCGATTGCAATGGGACGATGCGTTTCGTGATCATGTGAGTCGTGAGGCGGAAAAGAAACCGGTGATTTTCTGCGGTGATTTAAACGTCGCCCACCAGGAAATCGATATCGCTCGACCTAACCAGAACCGCCGCAGTCCAGGGTTTTCAGATGAAGAGCGCGCGAGTTTTGGCAAGTTGCTAGATGCTGGTTTCACTGATACATTTCGCCATCACTATCCAGACAAGACCGCAGCGTATTCTTGGTGGTCCTATCGAGCCGGTGCGAGGCAGAACAATGTGGGATGGAGGATCGATTACTTCGGAGTTTCCACGCCTTTCGTAAAGAACGTGAAGGATGCTGAGATCCTGCCGCATGTGCATGGCTCGGACCATTGCCCGGTGGGGATCACGTTGGGTTAGAAAATAGTAGTCACGGACTTCAGTCCGTCTTTAATTCGAAGAACGGACTAAAGTCCGTGACTACTTTTCTGTATGCACTAGCAGAACGATTTCGCCTTTGGGTGGGTGAGCTTGAAAATGCGCTAAAACTTCAGCGGCGGTTCCACGATGGTAGGTCTCAAATTTTTTAGTGAGTTCCCGGGCGACACAAGTTTTTGCCTGGGCATTGATTTCAGCTAGAATCTCAAGTGTTGACACAATGCGGTGCGGCGATTCGAAGAAAATTCCGGTCTCGCCGGAATCGAGGGCGGCAGTGAGTGCGGCGCGGCGTTTGCCGGGTTTCACCGAGAGAAATCCGCCGAAGCGAAACGCGTGACACGGGAATCCCGAGCCGATCAGTGCGGTGATGACTGCCGATGGCCCGGGCAGGACTTCGAAGGGCGTGTCGGATTCGATGCAGGCTTGAACGAGGCGGTATCCGGGGTCGGAAATGCCCGGCATACCGGCGTCACTCATCACAGCGATGGTTTCTCCGGCGCAGGCGGCGGCCACCAATTCCGGTGCGCGGCGGGCTTCGTTGTGTTCGTGCAACGAGACAAGCATCTTGCCTGAAATGCCGAGATGTGCTAACAAAATTCCGGAATGCCGCGTGTCTTCACAGGCAATGCGGTCGGCAGATTTGAGGACTTCAATGGCGCGGAGTGTGATATCTCCAAGGTTGCCGATGGGCGTAGGAACGAGGATGATGCGACCGGTGGATTCCATGATCAAGGTGCCGAGGAAATTTCGCAGGCCATCAAAGCGTCGCGTTCTTCGTTAGAAATTGCTTGAGTGCGGCCTTCGTGATTCACGCGCACGGTGGTGACGCTGCCTAGTGCTGCGGTTTCGCCTTTTGCCGTTAGCACCTCGAAATTCCAGGTGACAGACGAATTTCCGATCTTGGAAATTTCCAACAAAACTTCAATGCGATCGCCAGTGAGCAGCGGACGTTTGAAATCACAGGATACTTTCACACGAGGCCAACCGCCTTGCGCGCGATCAAACACTAACACGCCGCGTGATTTTAAGAAAGCGTGCTCAGCTTCCTCAAAGTAACGAAAAATGTTAGGAAAGTGCATCCAGCCGCTGGCATCGGTATCGCCAAAAGCGACCTGGCAGGTGTGGCGGTGGACCGGAGCATCCATGCTCACTCGAATTTGCTAACGAGAACTGAGGCGTTGTGACCACCGAAGCCGAAGCTGTTGCTGATTGCCACTTTAACATCCGCCTCGCGGGCGACGTTTGGCACGCAGTCCAGATCGCATTCGGGATCTTGGTCCTCAACGTTGATCGTGGGCGGCACGATGCTTTCTTTGATCGCCATGATGCAGGCGATTAATTCCATGCCGCCAGCGGCTCCGAGCATGTGGCCAGTCATCGACTTGGTCGAACTAACCATTAGTCCGTTTTTCACGTGATCACCGAATGCGAGTTTGATCGCTTTGGTTTCGGCGATGTCGCCGAGGCCGGTGGAGGTGGCGTGGGCGTTAAGATAGGTGACGTCTTCCGGGTTTTTTTTGCCGTGATTGAGAGCCATTTGAATGGCGTAGGCCGGTCCGCTGCCATCGGGTGACGGCGCACTCAGGTGATAGGCATCGGCGCTGATGCCGTAGCCGATGAGTTCGGCGTAAATCGTGGCACCGCGTTTTTTCGCATGCTCAAGTTCCTCGATCATGATGACGCCAGCACCTTCACCCATGACGAAACCATCGCGGTTTTTATCGAACGGACGAGACGCACGTTCAGGTTCATCATTGCGAGTGCTGAGCGCTTTCATGTTGCCAAATCCGCAGAGCCCGAGAGGAAGGATGGTCGCCTCGGTGCCACCGCAAAGGAAGCCGTCGGCATCACCAAATTTGATGATGCGCCAGGCTTCGCCGATATTGTGGTTAGAAGTGGCGCAGGCGGTGACGATTGACATGTTAGGCCCCATAAAGCCGAACTCCATCGAAACAATGCCGCTGGCAATGTTAGAAATCATCATCGGAATGGTAAAGGGCGAAACTCGTTTTGGCCCTTTGGTCATGTAAACGCTGTGTTCGCGTTCGAGAGTATTGAGTCCGCCGATGCCGCTGCCGACCATGACGCCGAATCGGCGGGGGTTGATCGTTTCGACATCGATTCCAGAATCTGCCAGCGCCATTTTGGAGGCCGCCACCGCAAATTGCACGTATCGGTCGGCCCGCCGGGCGTCCTTGGGCACTCTAAAATAACCATCTGCTTCGAAGTTTTTGACTTCACCCGCGATTTTGCAATCGAATGCCTCGACGTCGATCTGGGTGATCCGCGCGATGCCGCTGCGGCCTGCTTTCAATCCTTCCCAAGTGCTTTTCAAATCGTTGCCGAGAGGAGTAACACAACCAATGCCAGTGATGACGACGCGCCGTTCATTCATAATTTCGGGCGGCATTGTGGCGGCGGCGGACCTGCCACGCAAGCATCATCATGATTTCCGACGTAAATCCCGGCAGCGATCCGTTATTTTTTGCGAAAATCCCCGGAAATTGGCGGGTTAAAGCAGTCAGCTAATCCAGATAATGCCCGAGAAAGGTCGTCTTCCCGCTTGATTCATCGTGCATAAAAGCCAAATCTCGCACTTCAAGCCGCCCATTTGCGCATTCCTGATTTTATGAAATTTTCCAATTTTCCTCGCTCGTGGTGGTGGTGGCTTCCAGTCATCGCCATTCTATTTTCTATCCAGAATTCAGGAGCGCAAGTTGCTCAACTCAAATCCGTGCTGCAAGGGCAAGAGGCGAGTGATAAACAAGATGCCGCTGAAAAACCGGAGGAGATTCAGGCTCGCTTCGATAAATGGCGGCTGGAGGCTCGTGAGACTCTCAAACGCATCGAAACGGCCAATTTACCCGAGGGAATCAGCCAGTCTGAGTCCGAAAATTACCGCTTCGATTTGGAGCAGATGGGCCAATTGCTGAACCGCGCCATCAAAAATATCAATTTTTTGGCCGAGGCAGGCAAAGCTTTCGAAGACGCACGAGCTGAGGATGCGGCATGGACAGGGTTTAAAGAAAAGCCGCCATACTCATTGCTCATGGTCGATGAATTGCTCAATGAACGGGACGCGATCAAAGCAAATCTAACTTCCAGAGAGTCGTCACTTGCCAACTACCAAAGTCTTCAGGCATCGATTTTAGGTGAAATCAAAACCGCTGAAGCTGCCGTTAGCACCGCGCTCACCGCACTAAAGGATGCGGATGAAAAAACATCCGAAGCTGCTAGGTGGAGATTGGAAGCGGCTCGAACAAAGTCCCGACTGTTAGTCACTCGGAATGAATTGATCAAAGGCAGTTGCGACAGTCTCAGAGAGCGCATCGCCGCCAACCGGATCGATCTGGCATTGACTGAACGCAAGGTCGCACTCGCTCAAAAAAACAGCCATCTCAATGATGAGGACCTAACAAAAATTAGTAAGATCGCCGAAGAACGCAAGGAGGTGCTGCGCAAGGAAATGGATGGCATTTCAAAACGCCTTAAATCCGCAATGACGGCGCGCGATGTAGCACAGGACAATTTCGAAGAGCTTGCGGCCACAAAGCCTGTCGAGGACAAACCCATTGATGCGTTGAATCTGGCAAAATACCGCTTGGAAGTGGCTGAGAACCGCCTCGAAGCGATGGAATCGATCAAAGAAGGCATTGAAGGATTGTTGCAGTTAGAAAATATTACAATCAAGCTCTATCAAGACCGACGTGAGGTGATTGTGGCCCGCACGAAGCAGGAACGCACGGAGAAATTGAAGGCTCTAGTCCAAGCTTACGAGCGTCTTCTGGCGTGGGATAATGTGATTGATAATGAAATCTCTGCGATTAGCGCGGATCTCAGCAAGCTCGAAGCACGTGCTGCCTCAATCACTGCGGACGATGAGGTTTTCGGCCTAATCAACGATCATCGCGCATCCAAGAGCGAGAAGCTGGCTTTGTTTCAGCGGATTTCTAAAGCCGTGGGTGCTCACCGCAAAATGGTAAAACGCTGGGTTGCGGATTATACACCGAAGGACGACAACAAAGCATGGGGGCATCGCCTAGTTTCTTTTGGCCAATCCGCAATGGAAGTCATTAGAAAAATATGGTCGTTAGAATTGATGACCTATGAGAACAGCGTGATGGTGGAAGGTAAAAAAGTTTCTGGCGATGTTCCCGTCACCTTGGGAATGTTAATACGTGCTCTGATTTACTTCATCATCGGCTACAAGATTCTATCGTTCATCGCTCACCGGATTCAGCGACGAGTGATTCGACACGGTGCTCTTGGTGAAGCCCAAGCCAAGACTCTGCGCAATTGGGCGATGATTGTCGCAGGATTTTTCTTGCTGATCGGCACGTTTTTATTCCTGAACATCCCGCTCACGGTGTTTGCCTTTTTCGGTGGCGCTCTCGCCATCGGCCTTGGCTTTGGTATGCAAACTTTGATCAAGAATTTCATCTGCGGCATCATCCTGTTAGTTGAGCGCAAAGTCCGCGTCGGCGATTTGTTGGAAGTCGATGGATTCATCGGAAAAGTCACCGAGATCAACACTCGCTCATCAGTCATCCGCAGTGCTGATGATTTAGAAACCATGGTCCCTAACTCGTTGTTTCTCGAGAATCGTGTGACTAACTGGACGCTCACCAGCGGCAAAGTGCGGCGCACCCTGAGCGTCGGCGTGGCCTATGGCACGACGCCGCAAACCGTGATGGAAGTGCTAACGGAAACCGCCACGCGTCACGGTCTCGTATGCAAGGACCCGGCACCGTTTGCGATCTTCGAGGATTTTGGCGAAAGCTCGTTAGTTTTCCGACTTTATTTCTGGCTGGATTTCAGAGGTGCCGCTAATGGCATTGTTGTCGCCAGTGACCTGCGGTTGATGATCGAGAAACGATTCAGCGAGTTAGAGATTGGCGTGCCTTTCCCGCAGCGCGAAATGCGTCTAAACACCGATCAACCGATCAAAGTTCACTGGTCCAAGGACCCAGAACAAACTGGCGAAAATCAATGAGCTGCACCGAAGGTCATTCGCATTGGATGCGCCAAGCTCTCGACGAGGCGCGCAAGGGCATCGGTAAAACTGCACCCAATCCACCAGTCGGCGCGGTGATCGTGAAAAATGACATAGTGTTAGGCCGTGGCTGGCATCGCGCCGCTGGTCAGCCTCATGCCGAACGTGAGGCTCTCGCAGATGCGATTTTCACTCACGGTGCTGAGGTCGTGTGCGGCTCCACTGTTTACATCACGTTAGAACCCTGCTCGACCCACGGCCGCACGCCTCCGTGTACTCAGGGCATCATCGAGGCCGGAATTTCCCGGGTGGTTTACGCCTGCGTCGATCGCAATCCAGATCATGCCGGCCGCGCGGATGAAATTCTATCAAGTGCTGGAATCGAAGTGATTGCTGGGGTCTGCAAAGAGGAAGCAGAGCGTCTGTTACGGCCTTTTTTCAAAGTGCGAGAAACCGGACTCCCATGGGTCATCTGGAAATCTGCGATGAGTTTGGATGGCCGCCTCACTCGCCCGCCGGGCGAAGGTCAATGGCTAACGGGTGATGCCGCACGAGCCGATGTCCAGCAGCTCCGCGCAACCGTGGATGCCATTTTCACCAGCGGCGAAACCGTGCGCCGTGATCAACCAGCACTCACCATCCGAGTGCCGGAATTGCTAGATGGCCGCCAACAGCCATGGCGCGTGGTTTTCACTGATGCTCCGGAGTCCTTGCCTAAAACTGCGCCGTTGTTCATCGATGCTTGGAGCGACCGCACCTTGGTCCGCTCCGGGCGGAATCTGGATGAAACTTTGCGCCACCTCGTCAGTGAGCAGGGGATTCTATCTGCCATGACCGAGGCCGGCGGCGTGTTTTCTGCCGCGCTTTTCGAGGCTGGATTGATCGACGAGGTGGTGGTTTATTACGCGCCGCTGCTGTGTGGCGGACCTGTGCCAGCGCTTGGCGGTTCTGGATTTCAAAAATCGCTGCGTCTCGGTGAAACCGAATACGTTCAGCTAGGAAATGATATCCGTTTCAGCGGTCTGGTATTGAAGGACTAACGGTCATTTTCGCCAAGACTCGGGCGAGCGGTGCAGGGGACAATGCATCTGCCGCAGCATTGCGTAACGACGTTACCGTAGCCATCGGGTCGAGCCGATTGAGCGCAGATTCGCCATATCCAGCGCCGATGTCCACGCTCTGACCGACACGCATTTCAAAGTGCAAATGCGCCGGATAATAACCGTTTGAAGTTCCCACAGCTCCGATTTTCATCCCGCGTGCGACCAGTGCGCCGCGAGCCACATCGATGCGGTGCAAATGCGCATACATCGAGTGCAGCGTGCGACCGTCCACAGCCTTGTGTGCGATGATCAAAGTTTTTCCCCAGCCGGGCGATGGCTCTGCCGCATAAACCACCAAGCCATCTGCAGTCGAAAAAACCGGATCTCCCAAATCAGAGTTCATGCCACCGATGCCGTTGAGGTCATCTCCACTGTGACGTCCACCGCGCTTTTCGTTCATTTCCATGAATTTCTGCGCGTTGTAAACCAAGCCGCCATGCTCACTGCCCATCGGTGGATCAAAGCGCAGGCTGCGCGGGATTTGTGCATTCTGCCAGACGGTTAGAAAATGGAATCGATCGTCGATCTCGCCATTTTGTGGCATCGCGAGCGGCGCGGTCGTATTCTGAAATCCAACAATTCCAGATCCACCTCTCCAATGCCAAGCAACCAACCCCGCCGCAGCAGCGAACAGGGAAATGACCATCAGGCGTATCGGTGACATGCTCACTTTGAGAACATGGCTATCTTGGATAAATAAGTCAAAGTTTGTCTCGTTCGCTTACTTACTCCAGCTCCTCGTGGGAAAATTGTACTAAACCCGGGTATTGACCCATGGCCCTGAGTGAGACATGTTATTTGCTCATGACTGCTTCAATCGAACTGGATTTGAAACAACGCCTCGCCCGACTGTCCGAGCGGGACCGGCGAGCCATGTCCGCTTACCTGCTCAGACTCAAACATCAGTCAAAACGAGGGAGCCAAGAAATCTCGGAGCTCATGAAGGAGATGGATGCGGGCAGTAAAACCAGCCTATCCAAACTCGCCACCGATCTTGGGCATGGCTGATCGTCATCCATACGAGCCGGTCCTCTCATCCAAATCTGCCGCGTTTCTCGTAGCGGTATCCAAGGCCCGTCATTGAGGAGATTTAATGAGCGCTCGCCAAAACGGCAGTTTTCCACCAACTCCTCGCAGGAAGTTCCACGGTTTCCATCTTTGACAATCTGCTGTCGGGAAGACAGGGTCGTCCTGCAAACAGCAACTCATACTTCTATGGCCTACGATCTCATTGTCATTGGTGGCGGCCCAGCCGGCTACGTCGCCGCGATCCGCGCAGCTCAACTCGGAAAATCCGTCTCTTGTGTCGAAGCCGACCGCGCGGGTGGCACTTGTCTGAACTGGGGATGCATTCCCACGAAAGCATTGCTCAAAAACGCTGAACTCTATCAAACGCTGGTCCACAAGTCCGCTGAGTTTGGCCTGAAAATCGAAGGTCTTTCGTATGATTGGTCTGCGGTGATCGGACGTTCGCGCAAGGTATCGGAGCGGCTCGCTGGCGGCATCGAGTTTCTTTTCAAGAAAAACAAAGTCGATTACATCCGCGGCATCGGCTCGATTGAGTGCGGCGGAAAAGTCGGAGTCGTGGCAGCAGATGGGACTCGCACGCTGCATGAAACCAAAGACATTCTGATCGCCACCGGCTGCAAATCACGCGGTCTTCCATCGCTTCCATTCAATGGAACATCGGTGATTGGTTCGAAGGAGGCGATGACTCTCCCAGTCCAGCCCAAGGAAATGATCATCATCGGTGCGGGCGCGATCGGCGTGGAATTTGCCTACATTTACAATGCTTTCGGCACCAAGGTGACTTTGGTAGAAATGCTGCCGCGCATCCTACCCGTCGAGGACGATGAAGTGGGCGACGCTCTCGAAAAATCACTCATCAAACAAGGCATCCGCTGCCTGACAAACACCAAGATCACCGCGATGTCTGATCACGGCAGTCATGTGGAAATGACTTTGGACGGACCGAAGGAAAACGGCAGCATCCGTGCAGATGTCTGCCTCGTAGCGATCGGTATCCAGCCGGTGTTGCCGGGCGGCGTGCAGCCCACTCTATCAGATCGTGGTTATATCAATGTGGGTGATCGTTACGAGACATCCATTCCCGGAGTCTATGCCGCTGGCGATATCACTGGCCCGCCGTGGCTGGCGCATACGGCTTCATTCGAGGCAGTCCAAGCGGTGGAAGGTCTTTACGTTCCCGGCCACAAACCGCGCAAAGTCACGAACTTCCCCGGCTGCACGTATTGTCACCCGCAGGTCGCGTCTGTCGGCAAAACCGAACGCGCCCTCAAGGAAGCGGGCATCGAATACAACGTCGGGAAAATCCCATTCGTCGCCATTGGTAAGGCAATCGCATCAGGAAATCCGGAAGGTTTTGCCAAGCTGCTCTACGGGAAAAAACACGGCGAGCTGCTAGGCGCGCACATCATCGGTGAGAATGCCACCGAACTCATCGCCGAAATGGGACTCGCTCTCGATCAGGAACTCACCAGCGAAGAAATCCACGCAACGATCCACGCTCATCCGACCATGTCAGAGGTCATCCACGAGGCGACTCTCGCTGCGGAAGGTCACGCGATCCATTTCTAACTCATCTCGCATGAAAGTCATCGCCGTCGCTAACCAAAAAGGTGGAGTGGGAAAAACCACCACCGCGCTCAATCTATCTGCTGCTCTCGCCCTTCGCGGCCAACGAGTGTTGTTAGTGGACATGGATCCTCAGGCGAACTGCACCAGCGGACTTGGCATCGAGGTGCCGGATGGCAAAAGCATGTATCCGGTGTTGATGGGGGAATCCACTGTCTATGAGCAAATCATGCCCACTGGTCGTGAGAATCTATCACTTATCCCCTCAGAAATGGATCTCGCTGGCGTGGAAATCGAACTCGCTCGCAGCGATGACCACCTCACCCGACTCAGAAGGATTCTGCAGGCACTCAAACCGAATGATCTATTCGAATTCTGCATTCTCGACACTCCGCCTTCGCTCGGCGTGCTGATGACATCTTCCCTCGCCGCCGCCGATGAAATTCTCATTCCTCTCCAGTGCGAGTGGTTTGGGTTAGAAGGGCTCGCCAAAATCGTCCATGTCATTGATCAAATCCGCGGTTCGGATGCTAACACGGACATCAAACTCGAAGGCATCGTGATGACGATGTATGACGGACGCACTTTGCTCTCACGACAAGTGGTTGAAGAAGTCATGAAATATTTCCCTGATCAAATCTATCGGACGATGGTGCCACGCACCATCCGCATCGGTGAGGCACCCAGCCACGGACGAAGCATTTTTGAACACGATCCAAACGGCCTAGGAGCTCAAGCTTACGGTGCACTCGCGGATGAATTTCTAACACGCCACTCGGTTTACGGTCCAGTGCTGGCTTAATCAGTGACTGAGTTGATCTATCAACTGACGCGGGCTGTTAAAGCTTCTTTTTCATGAATCATCGGACGCAAGGCCGCGTGAGTGCTGTCCAGAAGTGGATCTTCAGTTAGCACCTGATCTGCCATTGCGCGGGCTTCACGAAGCAGCGCTGTATCTGCGAGAAAATCTGCGAATCGAATTGTGGAAAGCCCGCTCTGCAAGGTGCCCAAGACGTCGCCCGGCCCGCGCAGACGGAGATCTGCCTCGGCGATGATAAAACCATCGGCGGAGTCTTCTAGCACCTTGAGTTTTTCCATCGCTTCGGGGCTTTTTCCGTCGGTCAGAAGCACGCAGTAACTGGTTTGTGTGCCTCTGCCAATTCGACCTCGGAGTTGGTGGAGTTGGGCAAGTCCGAAGCGTTCCGCGTGATGCAGAATCATCACTGTTGCATTCGGCACATCCACGCCAACTTCTATAACCGTAGTAGAAACCAACGCTTTGATTTCCCCATCACGGAAGCGACGCATCACATGTTCTTTTTCCTCGGGTCTGAGCTTGCCGTGGATCAAGCCGACCTCATAGTTAGAAAGTCGCTTTTTCCATTTACCAAATGCTTCGGTGGCGGACTCCGCTTTGAGAGTTTCACTTTCTTCGACGAGTGGATAGACGAGATAGGCTTGATGGCCAGCGGCAAGTTGACCTTTCACAAACGCAGTGACATCGGATTGTTTGGCGGACACTCGCACGCCAGTGACGATTTTTCCGCGGCCGGGTGGCTTTTCATCGAGCAAAGAGACATCGAGATCTCCGTAAATTGTCATGGTTAGAGTGCGTGGAATCGGGGTGGCAGTCATCACTAGCACATCGGGCATGATCCCGCGGCGGATGAGCGAAGCACGCTGAGCGACGCCGAATTTATGCTGCTCATCGATCACCACCAGCCCGAGATCATTGAACAGAGTTTCATCATATAACAAAGCGTGAGTGCCGATGATGATCTGCGCGGGGACATCGGGCTCCGAATGGCTGGATTCGTCTCGATTTGCCGTGCGCAGGGCGACTCTAACTCCCAAAGGCTCCAGCCAGCGCCGAAATGTTAGGTAATGTTGTTCTGCGAGAATCTGGGTGGGTGCCATCAGCGCCGCCTGACAAGCGGAATCTACAGCTAACAACATCGACGCCATCGCGACGAAAGTTTTTCCTGAACCGACATCGCCCTGCAACAGCCGGTTCATCGCGCGCGGAGACCGCATATCGGCGATGATTTCGCGGATCGAGCGTTTCTGGGCTGCTGTCAGATCGAAGGGCAGACTTTGATAGAAAGCGGTGAGCAAGGCAGTGCGTTTGCCGAGAACGCGCCCGCTTTGTTCCAGATGACGAGTGCGCCGCCACGAGACATTGAGCTGGATCGCAAAAAATTCCTCAAGTGCGAAGCGGCGGCGCGCGGCCTGAGCGAGTTCGAGCGACTCCGGGAAATGGGCTTGTTTTAACGCTGCTGCGCGTGATTCGTTAGATGTTACCTCGAAAGTCGCCGCGAGTGTGGCAGGATCGCACTGTGTCAGTAACAGATGCATGATTTCGCGCAAGCGACGCTGGGCGATACCAGAAATATTTCGATAGATCGGGACGATGCGTTCAAGATGAATCGAATCCGCGACATCTTCATCTTCACGCAACACTTCGAATTCTGGATGATCGATCATCAAGCGCCCGTTGTAATCCTTGACCTTGCCGTAAAGCACAACCTGTTGTCCGGTAGCGATCAGTTTGTGGATGAACGGCATGTTAAACCAACGGCAAGTGATTTTTCCCGATCCAAACACGCCGCCCGTACCATCCAGAATCACCGCTTCATAAAACCCCGCGCGTCCGAATCCGCGTTTGGACGAATCGATCACCATGCCACGCAAACAAACCGCAGAAGCAGTCGGTTGATTGGGAAAAGCATCGAAACGCCGACGGTCTTCGTAGCGTTTTGGTAGATAATCTAACGACTGAGCGGCGGTTTGCAAACCTACCGCTGCTAGAGCTGCCACATCCTTGACAGGAAGCAGCGGCCAAGTTGATAGATCGTTGTGAGCCGAAATCACAGGCATTTTTTACACGGGCAGTTTGGCGAGTTTTTGGAGATAGGTGTAAGCGTAAATGCCGGTCGCATGTCCATCTCCCCATGTCGGCTGGATGGCATAACCACCAACCTGCTCGAATTTCACAAGCTCGAACGCTTTCGGACCATGCTCGACTTTTGGTCGCACCACGCGGCCGAGCGCGTCAGGTTCACCTTGGCAGGCGGCACACGGGCAGGCGCGGCGCAGCAATGGCAGCGCCAGATAAGCCTCAAATCCATCCGCAAACGAAAGGGCGAGTTCGTTGCCGATCACTGCGGCATTTACTAGAGTCAATGACATGCCCGGAAAATGCACGCATCCAAGCTCGCCGTCCACACGATAGGTGGCATTTCCGAAAATGGCCATGAACCTTGAATGCCCCAAATCCGAGAGCACAGATGCGGGATTGCAATCGTTGCTGCATGATGACAGGAATGATTCTGCCGATTGGTAAAGGCCATGTCATGACCGCATATCTTATTAGCTGTGAAAACGCGACCTGTGCGATTCCCGAGGCGTATCGTGAGATTTTTCGTGGTTCAGAGGACGTCGTGACCAGCAGCGAGGGTTGGGAACCCGGTTCGCTCAATCTTGCGCAGGGATTTGCGATGAAACTCCGGACGCCGTTGGTGCATGCGGATTTCACCCGATTGTTGATGAATTTTGAACAGGATGGAGATGAACGCTGGAGCCGATTTTCGATCAAACTTCCGGAGGCCACGCGGCTCAAATTGATAGAGCGTTACGAGTTGCCATATCGGGCGCTGCTCCAACAGAGGATACGCGAAGACTTGCAGCGTCACTCATCGGTGTTGCACGTGATGGTTCACACTGATGCGGAGTTAGATGGGCGAGTGGTGTTATCGACGCCGAATGGCGCGGTGTTAGCAGAGAAAGTCGCCACAGCATGGCGGTCTGAACTGCGGGTTAAAGATTTGGACGCGATTCATTTGAGTGCAGCGGAACTCACTCCGATGGCTGCGGGAATCCAGCGATTGTTTCCAGCAGACCGATACGCACAGGTGGCTCTATCCGTTTCGCAATCGTTTTTTCTAGAAAGCCGTCCGTGGCGCTGGGAAGTGTTAAAAAAATTGTTATTGGAGACATTGCCGAAAGCGGTCGAATCCGCAAATCCGGTTAGCGCCCCAGAATCCCCCGCGACTGAGTGACATCCATCGAGCGTTGTGCATTCCAGTCGATGATCTCCGGTTGGATAAACGAGTCGCGACGGTTGTCCACATTTGCATTCGACAGGCGATCAAGTTTTTTGTTTTTGGCTTCGCGCGCTGCCTTGGTGGCATAGGTGTCGGTCTGATAGTTTTTAGGTAGATTGGAGGCGTTGGCGGCTTCGCGTGCGTTCTTGCTTTGAAATCGAGAGGCTTGTTGGAAACGGCTGCCATCGGTGTTTCCCTCGTAGTTTTGATGGCCGTAGTCCTTGTTGCCCCACCAAGATTTTTTGGAATATTCGTCGGTTTTGTAGGCCTTTTTTCCGTAGTCTCCCTTGAAGTAGGGTGATTCTCCCTTGGACTCAAACGAACTGCGGCGGTTATTGGTCGGAGCCCAACTGCCATCGTCGGCCGCTTTGTAGCTGTTTTTTTCATCCAGCCGTTGGCTGAAAGTTTTGCGCGACGCGCGAGTCGCTTGATCTGGGCTTGAATCTGAGCCACAAGAAATCAGCGCGCAAAAGATCAGTCCGGTGATAGAATGATAGATTTTCACGGTTTGCCAATTTTTTCCTCAAGTTCGGAGTCCGGAACGGCACCGCGCTCAAGAGCCTTTTGATAGTAGTTTTTCGCATCGTCGAGCCGTTGGCTCCGCGCGCAAATTAGAGCGAGATTGTAATACGGTTCGCTGGGCAGCGGGTCCGCGGTGATGGCTGCTTTAAAATAAGATTCCGCCTCTTTGGTGCGGCCAAGACGATAATTGAGCGTGGCTAACAAATTCTGGCTCTTGGCATCATTCGGTGCAAGGTCCACCGCTTGGCGCGCGGCTTGCTCGGCATTTGGCAGTTCGTCCTGAAGCATCAACGAGTAGGCAAGCATGCGGTGGGCGTATGGATTTTCTTCATCCATTTCAACAGCACGCCGGAAGGACTCAGATGCTGCAACCGGCTCTTTCAATTTCAAGTGGACCACGCCAAGCTTGCAAAGCGATGGGGTGTGACCTGGGTGTTGTTCAAGTATCATTTGATACAACTCACGAGTGGGCAGCAGCCGACCAGAGAGGAATGATTTTTCCGCAGTGCGCTCAAAAACCGAGATATCTCGGTCCAGATTCGCGGTGGCTTTGCCAACTGTGGCGCGATCCCGCGCGAAAGGTGAAACAAACTCACCATCTACCTGTTTGTCCGCGATGAGTTTTTGTTCTTCAGGAGTGAGCGCGATTTCTTGAGCGTCAAACAATTCAATGGCCTTGGCCAAGCGTTCGTCCTGCTGTCCGAGTTCCTTGGCGGCCTCAACTAACAAATCGCGAGCTTGGCGGCGGCGTTCCTGCACACGAAGCTGGCGTTTGATGATATCGCGCAGCATCTCAATTTCAGCGGAGTCTGTTGTCGCCTTACCTTGGGCCAGAGCGCTTTCTTCATTTTTTAGACGAGCCTCTAATTCCTCAAGCCGTTTGTTCTGATCGCGCTTGTCTTGATGAAGGCGGTTAATTTGCGATTTTGCAATCGCAAGGTCACGCAGTGCGCTGTTGATCGAATCTTTGTCTGCATTGCTTTCAATGTTCAGGCGATCCACTTTTTCATTCGCCTCGCGGAGGTTTTTCGCGAGCGTCATGTTTTGCTCGATGAGGTCTTGAATGCGTCCTGCCTCGTTGAGTTTTAGCAAAGCTGACATTTGGTCGCGCTCTTGGAGCAACGAGTCGCGCTCGGTCCGGAGTTCGCCGAATGCGTCTTGGCTTTGTTGCAGTTCATTCATCAATCCACGGATGCGCTCGTTAGCATTGGTGAGCTCGTCGTTTTTCTGTGTGAGCTGTTTTTCAAGATCATCGAGTTGTCGGCGTTGTCCGGTCACCACGGAATTGGCCACTTTGCGTTCGGCCTTGAGGTCGCGGTCGATGTCGGAGTGTTTTTGTCGCGCTACGTTGAGATCGGCCTCGAGCGTCGCAATTTTTGCTAGGGCTTCGGTGTGTGCGCCGCGGCTTTGAGTGAGCGCCATTGCCATCGCTTCACGTTCCTGCTCAAGGGTTTCAATGCGACCATTGAGTTGTTTGAGATCTTTTTCCATGGGTGCGACGGCAAGGCGGGCACGCAGAGATTCCACCTTGGTTTGCGCAGCATTCAATTCGTTTTGAAAAACGTCACGCTGCCGTTTGACATCCTCCAACCTGGAAACGTCTCTCAATGCATCAGTCTCGTTTTGATTTGCTAGAGTCTTGAGGCGCTTCACTTCCGTCTGGGCGTCTTTCAGGCGGCGTGACACAAGTGGGTCCACCTCGAGAATACTCGGAGTGAGCGGGACGACATCTTTTGAGCGATCAACGGTTTTGCCCGATTTTTTCACGCCACCTTCGAGTTCGGCCACTTGGTTGCGGTTTTTTAACAGTTGTTCCTCTGCCTTGGAATTGACGAGGGCGAGGGCCTCGGTGGTTTTTTGGCTCCTCACCTTGACCATTTCCGGCTTCCATTCCGGGTAATATCGCTGCACCGCTCCAAACAACTGTGTGGCTTTTGCCAGCTTTTCTTGTGCCCCGATGAAATTGCCAGCGGCCTGAAGTTGCTCGGCATTGCGCGATTCCAAGTAGCCTTGGAAATAAACATCGGACGGATCAAATTGCGCGGGAGAAAGCGGCGCAGGTGCTTGACCAGATGTGGGGCAAACCGAGATCAGAGTCAAAACGCCCAGTAAACCGGCAAGGCGCGAGCGCAGGGATTTTTCATTCCGGAACCGCATGGGAGGGCGACTCTAAGCAGGTCTTTCAGCCGGAGCAAGCGGGAATCCGAGCGTATAATGCGGGATTTCCACGCAAGCGCTTTGAGCTGATAAACGATGACAGATTCATCATCGGTACAGCGTTAACCACGACTGTAATTTCCAAATCGGCACATCCACCGTGGGGCAACCTAATATTAATTAAGCATTGTATATGATAACAATTCCGCACTCACCGATTCATCTATGCGCAATTGCAGCGTTTTTCACTTTCGCTATGGCTACAGCAGGCGATGAAAAAAAAGCCACCGCCCTGCCTGAACCACAAAAGTCCGTGCCGATAGAAGTTGCCTGTTATTACTTCGGAAATTACCACCCAGGCGATTCGCGCAATGCCAAGATCAAGGGCAACGACTGGTCTGAGTGGGAATTGATCAAGAATGCCAAGCCGCGCTTTCCCGGACACCGGCAACCTAAAGAACCGCTCTGGGGATACGGCGACGAGGCGGACCCCGCAATCATGGCTCAGAAAATCGATGCCGCTGCGGATCATGGCATCGATGCTTTCATTTTTGATTGGTATTATTACAACGATGGACCTTTTCTTGAACGCCCGATAGATCAAGGTTTCCTAAAAGCACACAACAACAAGAGGCTCAAATTTGGTCTCATGTGGGCGAATCACGATTGGGAGGAAATCCAACCCTACAAACTCGGCACACCGCGTGAAACACTCTATCCAGGAGCGGTTACACCGGAGAATTTTGCGAAAATCTGTGACTTCGTGATTGAGAAATATTTTAAACACAACTCCTACTGGAAAATCGATGGCAAGCCCTACTTCTCGTTCTACGAGTTGACAAAATTGCTACAAAATTTCGGCTCGTTAGAAGCCACCCGCGTGGCACTCGATGAATTCCGCGCGAAAGTAGTGGCCGCTGGTTTTCCGGGCTTGCACCTCAATGCTGTGGTGTGGGGAAATCCAATTCTACCTGCGGAGAAAGCTCAGGCTGACCCCGCCAAAGTGGTCAAGGAACTTGGTTTCGACTCTGTCACTTCCTATGTCTGGATCCATCATGCGATCATGCCACAGCAACAAACCGATTATAATCACGTCCGGGACCAATACTTCAAATATTGGAATGAGGCACAAACGAAATTTGGAGTGCCATATTATCCTAACATCACCATGGGCTGGGACCCAAGTCCGCGAGCATTCCAAGGGGATAAGTTCGATGCCACAGGCGGTTATCCTTTCACCAATACGATCAGCGGAAATACACCAGAACGTTTCAAAGAAGCACTCGTGCTGGCGAAACAACGACTCGAAGCTGGACCTGTTGCAGAGCGTATTCTGAACATCAATTGTTGGAACGAATGGACGGAAGGCAGCTATCTCGAACCGGACAAAATCAACGGCATGAAATACCTCGAAGCAGTTCGCGATGTTTTTGGGATTTCCGGCAAAACACGTTGAAAAGGTTACCACGGCAGAAAAAATTTACTGATTTACGATCAGGACACGTGCGCAAAGAACGCTCACCCACCATCCAAAGACCGCTCGGAGACCGGACCCTGCGACTGCTACGAGTTTGAACATGAATTTTAACTTTTTCGACCTGCACCCGGTCGTCCATGATATTTAAATGTAGTCTTGCGTCGTCGGGAAGACGCAGTAAGGTGCGCACCGCAAGCCGGGATGGCGGAATTGGTAGACGCGCTAGACTTAGGATCTAGTATCGAAAGGTGTGCAGGTTCGAGTCCTGTTTCCGGCACTTTCTTAATCAAACATTCAGCATGTTTTTGCTGTGTTTGCAGGGATTTCTTATTCGGAACAATCCGTATGTTTGATTCCCCAAACGATTCTGAACGGATCAGTCTCGGAACAGTTAGGGCGCAGAACAAACCATTCATGTCCCATTTCTTAGGGTTGTGGATTGTGGTAATGACGATGCATCAGGCTTGCCAGCTGCGTTGGATTCACTAACCTCGCGCGATGAAGTCACTTAACTTTCGTCATTTCTTCACCGCATGTTTCTTGCTTGCCGCACTGGGTTTGGCAAGCGGCGCAGAAATCCAATCCGCTAGAAAATCGCTGCTCTCGTTGCCCCAGCGAGTCGTCATTCCAAAGCTGCATGGACCTCTGGTGTTAAATGGAAACTTAAACGAAAAAGTTTGGGCGCAGGCCGCAATTCTATCACCTTTTTTATTGAACGGAAGCGCGAAGCCAGCACGGGAAAAAACCTCCGTCCGCATCTGGTATGATGACAGCGCACTCTACCTCGGCTGGACATGCAATGACACCGACATCCAAGCCACATTGACTGCACGCGATAGCCAACTCTGGGATGAAGAAGTGGTGGAGTTCTTTGTCGCCCCAAAAAGACTGGATCGTTACTTTGAGCTACAGTGGAATCCGGTGGGCGGCGTGTTTGATGCGAAAATTAAGAACAAAATCAATCGCAGCGGGTTTTCCAAAAAGATTATCGGCGACCCGAAATTCACGGCAAAAGGAATGAGCAGCGCAGTTCAGGTTAGAGGCAGCGTCAACAAGTCTAACAGCAAAGACAAAATGTGGCAAGTTGAGGTAGCCATTCCATTTGCTGCATTAAACGAAGGCACTCCAAAGCCCAAAGCCATTTGGCGGGCAAACTTATACCGCTACAGCCGGACGAAAGGTCTGCCACTTGAGCTGCTAAGTTGGTCCCCCACCCTGATGCCTGGTTTTCACGAACCTACGCGCTTCGGGTATCTTGAATTTGGCGAATAAGAGGACAACGAAGAATTCGTTTTGTTATATATGATAACTAGGCGAATTCTAGTCCCTTCATCGTGCTCTTCGAAGACGAAAACTTGTCGGTCTCCAATCCGAGGCGTTGCAGCATGGTAACGTAGAGATTGGCCAGCGGATAATTATTTTCTCTATCAAAAGCTAGATGTTGGCCATGTTTAAAACCGCCACCTGCTAGAATAATTGGGAGATTGTTGTTATCGTGATTGTTTCCATTTCCTAGGTTGCTGCCGTAGAGAACTTGCGTGCGATCCAAGAGGTTTGTGTCACCGTCGATCGTGCTATGAAGACGCTTAAAGAGGCCCGCTAGCTGCTTGAATTGCGCGATTTCAAGATTTTTCAACTCTTCAAGTTTATCTTCCCGGCCGACGTGGTGGGACAGGCCGTGAGCATCGGTGGCGACGCCAGGGATGTGAGTGCTGAAGCCATCGAGCTTTATGAAAAGTGTGATCAGACGTGTGGTATCCGTCGTTAGAGCCAGATGGGAAAGATCATACATCGCACTGATTTGCTCGAGAAGATATTCACTATCTCTCGGAGCAGGCATTTCAACTTTCGGTTTGGGGACGCGTTCCCATTCTTCCGCGACGAGCAGACGACGCTCGACCTCGCGGACAGACGTGAAAAATTGATCGATCCGTCCGCTATCAGCATTGCCAAGTTTTTTCTGAAGGTTAGCGGCCCGTGTCGCAACCGTATCGAGAATGCTGCGACCAGTTCGGAGCAACTCGACTTGATGCTCCACTTCTTCCGAAGTGCCGGTGACGAAGAGAGCCTTAAATACCTGCGCTGGACTGCGCTCGGCTGGCAGTGGAACGCCGCTTGATGTCACCGAAATACTTTGATTTCCACCCATCGCGACTACCAGCGGTAACGAAGAAACACGGGTCAAGTCACCCATGCGCTCTGCTGCATATTGATCGAGCGACACGCTGTTTCGAAATGAAGCCGTGCCGGGATGCGGCGCTCCAGTTAGAAAAGTAGCCTCTGCGGAGTGGCCGCCAGTGACACCGGTAAGCGAGGTGCCACTGATCACGGTGAACTGCTCGCGGTAGTCCTTGATAATATCAAGATATGGCGTGAGGGCATAATCGCGCCCAGCAGAATCGGGATAGAAATGTCTATCTAATACTCCGAGATTGGTGCAGATGGCTAACATCCGGCGTGGCGGCACGGTTGGGCTTGTGGAGGCAGAAGCACCGAAGACCGGACGCATGGCATCGAGTAATGGCAGCGCGAGAGTGGCGCCTACACCGCGTAAAAAAGTGCGGCGAGCGAGTGGGCGTGATGCAATATGAATCATATGAGTGTTAGTTTACTTGGATTGAAAAAGTTTACTGGCAACGATTTCTTGAATCAACGAGCGCATACCATGTTTTGAACTTTCGGTTCTAGCAACAATCGCATCGATGCCAGCGCGATCGGAGAAGCGGATTCCCGCACCAGTGGCGTAAATCATCAATTGACGGACCATGTTGTTAGCAAGCACGTCATCTTTTTCTAGCAGAAGATTTCGGTATTCACTTAGATCGGCAAATTTCTGACCGTTAGCGAGTTCACCGCTGGCATCGACTTCCGGGCCCAAGCGCATATTGACCCGATTGCCATAGGCCGCCAGCGTGACGAGCGAGATTTGCGGCTCTTCTGGTTTCGGTCCACCTGCAAGGCGATATCGATCCCGGTAGCCGCCGATCACGTCAAAATTTTCCAAAGCAAGGCCGGGGGGATCCATCTTTGAGTGACAGGTGGCACACGCTGCGTCGGCGCGGTGCTTTTCAATCATCTGGCGGATCGTAACAGCCCCGGTGGCATCGGGTTCGATCGCAGGGGTATTCGGCGGAACCTGCTGACGTGGGATGCCGAGCACGCGCTCCATGACCCACACTCCACGCAATACTGGCGAGGTAGAGGTTCCGTTAGCAGTCACTTTCAACACGGATGCCTGGGTGAGGAACCCACCGCGCGGCGAGTCCTTGGGCAATTCCACTTCGCGCAGCTCCGCGCCAATTACACCTTTGATGCCGTAAAGTTCTGCTAGTCGCTGATTGACCAAAACACTATCAGATGAAACGACTTCGCGGACGCTGCGGTTTTGCATCACCATGCGGCGGAAAGTGGCACGAGTTTCCTCAAGCATTGAATCAAGCAGCCATGGATCAAAGTCAGGGTAAAGATTCGGATCTGGAGTGGTAGAATTGATTTTTCTGAGCTCGAGCCATTGGTCTGTGAAATGCTCTACAAAGCGATCCGAGCGCTTGTCCACCAACATGCGTTCCACTTCATTTTTGAGGATACCGGGTTGAGACAAGCTGCCATTTGCTGCTAGATCGAGCAAAGTGCGATCTGGCATCGAATTCCACAGAAAATAGGACAGGCGTGAGGCAAGTGCGTAATTTCCAGTGGCGACGAGTTGATCACTCGTAGGTTGAGGAATGCCGGATTCGAGGCCGATAAATAGAAAGTCCGGCGAGCATAAAACTGCCTTGTAGCCGGCTATCATCGCTTCGGCAATCTTGCTACCGCGTTTGATTTCAGCCTCTAAGATCTCAACATAAGGGGTGACTTCACCGGTTTCTAACGGCCTACGGAAGGCTCGCGCGGCGAAATTTTCCATCAAAGACAAGCGCTTTTCCTGCGATAGGGTTTCTGTCACTGGTTGGTCACCAAACATGAATTGTTGGCCACTGGGTGGCCATTGCTCGTTGATTGGGCCGGTGACTTCGAACCAATCGTATGCAACGCCGGGTCCATTGTAGCTGGAGATTCCGTTATGACTTGGCCAGTTGTTTGCCGCATGAGACGGTAAGGTCATCGCATGAAAAGAAATTTTATCACTCGGGTTCAGCCAAACCTTGATCTCATGAACCGTGGGCTTAAGGGAAAGGGCATTGTAAAACCCGAGAACCGTCCCGTTGAGAGATGCGCGGATGACCTCAGTGACTTCCGTCTCCCCGTAGAATTCGACATTTTGTATCCATCCCGGATCGGGCTTTTCCTCAGCCAATTTTTTTCCTTCCCAACCACCCTTGCCATTTTCGACAAATGGATCACCAAAAACCCTGATATTCTGCACCGGTTTCCCACGAACAGAAGCGACCGCCTTGTCACGCTCCCAGCGCAATGACCACGCGGAAAACTTGACACGATACCACCCGCTAATTTTGGGCTGAAAGCGATCCATCTGAATTCCCTCTGGCTGGTGTGCACCGATTACACCCGTGAGGACCGCCACGGAATCCGCCTCGCCGTCGAACGATGCTGCGCGGTAAGAATTCGGATCGACGACCGAATGATTTTGGGTGCTGGTGGCGTTTCCGGTAACATGGGTGGATAAGCCAGGTGCGACACGGCACCCTTTGAGAGGAACCGCGCAATTCACAGCAATCGCAGCCCGTGCAGTTCCTTGTTGCGCGGCAGGTTCACGCCAAGTCTCACTCGCGGGTTTCTCGGCAACTGGCATCATCGCTTGGCGGAGAGCGTGGTCCGCGGTCTGAAGATACTTGGTCATCTGAATGTGAGAGATATCAAGTGCTCCCGCCACCTTATCGAAGCCAAATTTCTGCCCATCCTCCGGCAGTAATTCTTTGATGTTGAGAAGTGGCAGAGAAAACAGATCGCGTAAGGTGTTCTCATACTCCGCGCGATTCATCCGCCGAACCATTGTGCGTCCGCCGTCTTCTATCAGCCCAGTATCCTCTGCGCGAGTAATCTGTGCGCTCAGAGTTGCTAGAGCCATCGCTTTATCCGCTTCAGGTGGACGAGACTTTTTCTTAGGCGGCATTTCTCCGGATTCAATGCGGTCATAGATGTTCTTCCACGTCGCAAGATTGTCCAAATTGGTGTGATCCATCTGCAGCGTCATCAAATTCAAGTTGCCCTTCGTCGTCTCGTCATCATGACAATCCGTGCAGTGGCGTTCAAAAAATTGTTGCTGTGGACTCATTTCCGCAATCGCCGTGATGGCAATGGCGCATGAACCAATAGCTGCTGTTAGATAGACCGATGCTTGTTTCATTGGCAGAACGAGCATATACCTGAAAAAAAATTATTCCTTTCAGAAATTTACAAAATCACCAATTCCGGTGATTGACCCACTCAGATACGTGGCCTTGCTACGCAAAACGGCGCGGCTTATCACTTTTCGACATCCGGCTTGCTGTCGCATCTTGCATCCGCTCTGAAGTTCAAGTTCTTCAGCCATGGGTGGTGGCTTATGGCTTCGCTTTCACATCATCGAAGACGGCTAAAAGAGCATGATAATTATTCACTAACAGGCCTTCGTAGCCGTGGCAGCCACCTTTCCAGTCCCGCCAATCGCGCGACATCCCGTTTTCCCCGAACCCCTGAAACCCGCCGCCAGCATAACTCGCCAACATGGGGTGAAAAATCCGTCGTGCGTCCTCAACGCGGCCGAGTTGATAGAGAGCTTTCACTGTGTAATAAACCCAACAACCGGTCGCACCTCCGTTTTCGTAAAACTGGAAACCGTCACTGCCGTCATCCAGCTGTGGTTCGCCAAACTTTTCCGGCGGCGTATCATGGTGGATATAGTCGCCCTTTTTGATCGGCACGAGATTGCCCGGCAGCCCGAGATCAAAGCGCGTGTAGCCCACGGTCCGCATTTTTTCCAACAATCGGTCCAGCACGCCATTGGCCGTCTTATCATCTAACAGCCCGAACGTGATTGCCATGCCCTGCACAAAAGTGAACCAGTAATCATGAAGTTGACCATCTTTACTTTTCCATCCGGCAAGCACTCCGGTCGCTGGATTAAGGAAGGTGGGAGCATAGACGGCATGAAGTTTTGCCGCTTTTTTGGCAAAAAAAGCGGCATCGTCCTCATGCTTCAACTTGCGGGCTAACAGGCTAAACCTCGTCGCAGCGCGGTAAGCTAGCGCATTGGCGAAGGCGTCTTCGTGTCCGAAATTAATGGTATCCCACCAGTTTGACGGGCGTTGGCTTACCGTCGGTCTTTCGCCAAAATTGCCAGTACCGGGATACTCGATAAGACCGTTTCCATCCTTGTCCGCAGCGAACATTTCACGACCCCAAGCAGCAAGCTTGCTGTAATTGGCATGGGTCCACGCGAGGTCGCCCGAACTCTCAAAATAATCGCAGGCGGAAATGAGAAACGATGGCAGCGTATCGAGCGAAGTCCACGGCGACCCCCAAGGGATGAGATTGGGATCAGTCGGCTCACTTTCGTAACCGACTTGCCCATATCCCTTGGCACCCGCGAGGTAACGGTCGAGTGTCATGCGGATTAGATCGTTGGCGGTTAGGCCGTCGGCGAGCGGCGGAGTGAGCCGGGCGAGGTCGGAATACTCAAATAGGGTGAAGGAGCACGGGTCGCTGGACGAGTTGTTAGCGAGCATTTGCACGCGAGGATTCACCTGGAATATGTTCAGCCAATTGCGACGAAATCCGTCATAACGCGGGTCTTTTTCTATGCCCGGCAAGTTGGGATAAATCGCCACAACCTCGAGCCGATACTCAATCGTTTTTCCATCTGAATCCGCTGGCGGAAATGCAATGCTAACAAAAGGTGTATTGATGTGACGGCGTGCATCGTAGTCGAGTGTCACTCCGGGCGTATCGCAGGTGATCCGCAACGATCCCATTTCCGGCAGGTGAAGCACGCATGGAAGCTGCATCCGCCGCTCGCCCGGTTTCATCAGACCGAGCAGCGTCGCGTGATTGAGCTTCTGGTTGAAGGTCAGCATAAACGGCACAGCTTCGGCACCAGTGCCAGGCGAAGAAATCAACCGCAGCGTCTTTTCACTCCACGTAACTTTCCAGATCGGCTTGTCCTTGATCCGATAGATCTGCTGGTTGAAATCGATATCGGCGATGGCATGAGCGTCGGCTAGGACTGGATTTTGATTGAGTTTCCCCTGTCCTAACGAATCCACGGTGAACCACGTGAATGCCGGTGCAGTGCGCGAAAGCCCAACAGAAAGATGTTTCGATTGAAAATCTGGTTCTGCGGCATGCAGCGCAATCGCGAACATTGAAATGAACGAAAATGCCAGTGTGGTTTTCATGTTATCTCTCAATTCTTTAGATATGTCCCCGAAGCACTTTCTCGGTGTTCCGGAATTCGGTTGTGGTCTCCAGATTTTAGGAACCACGGCGAATCGACTAAGGTCGTAGTATGCGCACGCGTGACAGTTGCAGTCGATGAACGCTCGGCTCATCCGAGGCGGGTGCGCCGAGCCGAGTCACCGCGACACGCACGTAACGCGCCTTGGGATAACCGATCACTGTGTTCAGCTTCACTGTCATACCCTGATCATCTGGCGCCGGACAATCGGTATAGTTCGCAACGGCCGTGAACGCGCCCGCTTGTTTGGCGATTTGCACTTTGAAATCACGTGGAAAACCGGCACTAGGCTTACCATCCGCCGTTTTGCTATCACTGGAATACAAAACGATACCAGCGAGTGTTGTTTCCACACCCAGATCAAATTCAAGCCACTCGTTAGTTTTGTCACTGCTGCTCGGTTGCGAACGGTAGCCTTTGCTTGCCGCGTCACGTGTCGGTGAGAAAAGTTGAGCAAGTCCCCAGCCCTCACCTTCATGCGTGCTGGAAGCCTTGACCAACGGCTTCAGTTCTTTCTCCACTTCCGCCTGACGGTCTGTCGGGTCGGTCCAAACATCTGCAGGCATATCACTCACCTTAATCTGATAGGTGCCGGTCCGGAGCTCCGTGAGCGCTCCTTCCTTGCCGTTGACGGTGACTTTTCCACCCTTGGGAAGCAGGATGTCCGCGCTTGCTCCCTTTGGAACCGTTAGAGAAAGTTTCAAAGTGTTGTTTGCAATCTCCCATGATGTCGAGATCGGGCCATGCGGGGTAGGAACTATGCCTTTGGCCCAGCGCACTTCACGTGTTGGTTGCGGTTTAACCGTAAATTTTTTGAATCCTGGTGAGGTCGGCTTCACACCTAGCAGAAACGCGCTGAAGTGATCGGCAATGGCGCTATCAGGATGCGATTCGTCACCCCACCCGTTCGTGATCATGTCCATGCACTCGGTAACCGTAGTTGCGCCTTTCCATTCGTCGTCGATTAGTTTCACCCAATTGTGATCGAGAATTGCCTGCAAACCAGATTGCGCAAAGCCGTATTCAAACCGCCCGCGGCTTGCTAGACTCTGGAATTTTCCGTGTGCAATCTTTTTGAAATGCGGCGCAATCCTCAGCGCTTGCTCTGGCGTGACGAGACCCATTGAAAGTGCCAACGCATTGGCTTCAGAGCCAAAACCTGGTGTTTCGAGTGCATCCTTGAAATGTCCCTTTTTCTCGTCCCACAAGTGATCAAACAATGCCTGTTTCATTACTAACGACTTTTTTCGTGCTTCGTCACCGTCACTGGTTAGACCCAAATGGTCGGCGATTAAGGCCGCGTCTGTGAACGTGCGCCACAACAAAATGTTCATGTAAGCGCGCGAGCGAAGATCTCCAAGCTCCAAGTTGCACGCGTGTTTCGATGTTTCGTGGCTCTGAACAAATAATCCATTAGAGCCAATGTGTGAACTCAGGTAGCCCAACAGCTTCTTGATTGCAGGATAAATTTCGCGCAGCGTCGCGGTGTCGTCCGTGTAGAGCAAATGATCCCAGGCAACAGGGACTAACCAAGCTGCGAATTCATCAGACGGAAACGGACCGTAATCGCCTGATTTTGGTGGCTTGGCGTTTTCCGGATAGGGTGAGGCGTTCACATACCCTTCTGGAGTCTGATTGAATGCCAGCATTTTGAGCGAGTCGCGTAGGTAAGTCGGATTCGCAAATGCATAGTAGGCACTGCGCTGCCCGAAATACAAGTCGCCCGACCAAATCAAACGATCACGCTTCGCACCGTCTGCCAAGTACGATAGCGTGCGCGCGAATTCCCACTGTGCGAGGTCCCTCGAAAAGTCATCTAATAAAAGTGATTTGCCTGCACCATCCGTGACCTGAATTTGATCAAACAGCGGCCACTTGTTTCTCGGGGTGTAGAAACCAACACGGCCCGTCGCGAAGGTCTTGTCGTGAAATGTATCGATCACTGCGCCATCTAGCAGCGTCGTAAGAACCGGCCCTCGAGCCTCAATTTTCAGATGGTATTGCACACCATCCGTTAGTGCAGCAGCCAAACGTTTCTCAGTGAGAATCGCATCCTTACCATTTTTTCGACAAATCAGCCGGAAAATTCCATCGAGTGAAATTTCTGCGAGATAAGCATTTCTAACGTCCTGGGCGCGGAAGGCGACGCCCGCTGCCGACACATGATGCGGGTTCGTCCGCAACTCGAAAGTCGTATCGATCACCACATCACTCCAAGCTGCACCCGCCTTGCTCAAGCCGATGTCATCCGCTTGCTCTAACTTGCGTGGAATAAGCCAGCCATCGACAGTTTTCCACGCATCATGGTTAGGGAATGAAGCGATCTGAAGCGTCCAAGTGCTGATGTACCAGAGTCGATTGAGACGATCATCACTGCACAAAAAAGCGCCATCATGAGGTGAAAGGTCATGAACCTTGCTGTTCACCATGACTACCGAGTCGATCTCCACGGAAGTCCCCGGCGAGTCGAGTTGGAGCCGCAGGTATCGCGCCTGACCTTGAATCAACGGCGCGATGAATCGGCCTGTGCGCGGGATGGTGTAGAATTCATGACGGTTCACGTTGGCTGGCAAGACCGGTAAATCAAAAGTCTCACCGAGATATCGAGCGCTCGTCTCCAGAGTGAAATCTCCTGTTTCAGAGAGGCCATCAGGATGATTCGCATAGGCCAATCGCACCACTGGCTGCCCAGTCTTGGCCGTGACCGTGAAGACCGCGTAACCACCCACACTTTGCTTGCCAAAATCGAGTACGACCACAGGCTTCGATCCACTTTTTTCAAACGACAAACGACAGCTCTTGCCGTCCTCGCGTAAAATCGAATCAGCCCCTGTAACGTCTCCATCCGTGCGTGTAATGGCCACAGGTGCCACGATTTCGGATGACGGCGTGATTACAAGGGCCTTCGCCTGATCCAGCCACTTGTCATCCGCCGCAGTGCTGATTCCGCTGAAAACCACCACCGATGCGATCACCAACGCCCATGTCCGCGCGATTCTTGCTTCGATAACGCCAGATGTATTTAAAAGTGCCTCAATTTTCGACATGAAGCCCATACGGACCATCTTGCCAAACTATTTCACCTCAAAATTATCGAACTCAATGGTGTTGAAATTCGCACCAATGCCAGCAACTCCACGCGCAAATTTTGCATCGTTGATAGTAATTAGATTGTTTCCATTCAGAGAGACTTGAATGGAATCCCCTTTAAACTTCATGGCAAGTTTATGCCAAGTGAAGGCCGGGAATGGTGTGGTGCCAGAACAAATTTTATGCGAACCGGCAAAAAGCCCCCAGATGCCCGATGTATTGATCTGGAACCAGTAACCATCAGGATAATCGCCTCCGCGTTTTACATCATTGAGCCTTCCCATGATCCTTGCATATCCAGTGTCCTCGGAAATGCTAACATCAAATTTCACTTCGTAGTCCGCCCAGTTCACATCACCAATCACAGAACTAACGAATTGGTTCTGACCGACCTCCCACTCGATGCCTTGTTGGGTCACCACTTGTTTCAGACATTTGCCTTGTCCATCAATACGATTGTGCACTTCGAACACACCACCTTGATCAAGAAAATATTCAGGCAGTTGGTCGAGTGCTTGATTTTCAAAATCGGCCTTGTAAGGGAAAGGAAAAGCTTTGGCAGCAGGGATAGGATGAGCGCCTTTTGATTGACCGGTGGTTGTGGTAATTGAATAGGCAGATTTCCCATCAATTTTGATAGTGAATTGGTTATTCTCAACTTTAACCGCAGGCTGTTTTTCAAACTCGCATTGATCACGTGTCGATTTCCAAACTTGTAATTTTTTACCGTTAAAATCACCCGCTATCTGGAAAGTTGCTGTTTGCGCATCCAGATGATCAACCGTTTCAATGATGATGCTAAAATCCTTATTGTCTGGAGATTTCAGCGTCACGTAACTTCCTTTATCAATCAAGCCACAACCTGAATCGACGTATTTCCAACCCGGCTGGGCAAATTGTGTCGTGTGTGCCACTGCCCATATCCCAGGCTGCACTTCATAATTTCCACTCCATGGAGTCTTACCGATCATCAAGCCAGAATTCGGTAGCGAGAGATTATCATAATAAGAAGTGATCAAACTCCAAGTCACCACGTTGGTTCCTTTTCCAATAATATAGTTTCTGTTATACAACTTCACTAAGTATTCAAATCCATCCCAGTCACCCTTCCAAGGTCCAGCTTCACTATTTCTAATCGGTTTGTTCAAACTTTTTGCAACATCGGTGGATGAATAAGGATCTTTCTCCCAGCGTTCGTTATAATGAATGCCCATGGCATAAACCGCATCATTTAACTCCTGATCGTTTTTTATGTCGTCAGCAATTTTCCAATCAAAAACATCCGCTGCTACAATCTTAACATCCTCAAAACCATTCTTAGTTAAATTTTGTCTCAACAGTTTTGTCCAAGCAATGTTATAAGGTCTCTCATTCCAAATCCCTGTGTAATCAAATTCAATTCCATGATATTGTTTAGCGCCCTTTAAAAATGAAATGATATAATCCACATTATCCTGCGAATAAAATTTTCCCTCACCGATCCAGCCGGGGCATCCCCATTCAAGGCAGTCCAAGATAATCGCAGGATTTCTTTTTTTCGCCTCTTTCAACAACATCCACTCGTACCCTCTTTTGAAATACTGTTCCTGCGGATTTAAAAATTCAGCTCGTGTGTGCGCGTGGCTGGGCTCGGTCCCATCAGTCGAATTCACATCACCACCGATCTCCACTTTTAATTGATGAAGACTGGCACCAAAATTGGGTTTAAACAGATAATCGAGGATATGAGACCTGACATTTTCGGGGTAATCCATGAGGAGTTTTGACGAGGCTCCCGCGCTGAGTGCACCAATGCCTTCGAAGACCCGACCCTCATCTTTCAAATTTACCTTGATAGGTTCTTGCGCCAAAAGCGATGCACCAAACAATGGAATCGAGAATAGAGAAAAGATTGCTTTCATATATATTTATTTTTGTTGCAGATAACTCATTGGTTTTTCATGAATCGAGGTGACTAGTCCACTAACTCTCGTTCGATTTGTTCAAGTGTCTTGCCCTTGGTTTCTGGCAGGTAAAACCACATCACCACCAAGCCGATCAGACAAACTGCTCCATAGACCCAAAAAGTTCCGGCCGCGCCGAGCGCCGTATTGATTGGCTTGAATGAAACGGTAAGTAGAAAACATGCGATCCACAACACAGAGACACAAATGCTCATAGCAGCACCACGGATGCGATTCGGAAAAATTTCAGATAACAACACCCAAGTGATCGGAGCCAGCGTCATCGAGTAAAATGCGATAGCGATCAGCACCGTCACCATCACGATAGGCCCCCTCATGCCGAAATAGTAACAAGAGCCTAATAGCGCGTATGTTATCATCAGTCCGGCAGCACCCAAAAGCATGAGCGGTCGGCGCCCCCAGTTGTCCACCACTCGGATCGCCACCAGCGTGAACACTAACATCACGAGTCCTGTGATGACGATATTAAACATCATACCACTCACGTCATAACCTGCCGCCCGAAAGATTTCCTCTGCATAATTGAAAATCACATTGATGCCGCACCACTGTTGGAATGCAGCAATAAATGCGCCGAATGCAATAAGCTTTAGCAAACGCGGTTTGAGCAGTTCTCGGTAATGCACCCCACTGTGTTCACCCGCAAGCGTTGCCTCGACATCCGCCACTTCTGCTTTGGCGTAATCCGCACCGCCGATGCGCGAGAGAATGTATTCCGCCTCAGCAGTTCGTTGCCGTTTGAGAAGCCAACGTGGCGACTCTGGAATAAATAATGCTAACAGCAAAAACAAAATGGCGGGCACTCCACCAGCCGCAAACATCCAACGCCAGCCGACCTGACCATTCCATGAATTCATCAGAACCTCCGCCGATGCATTATGCGCGACCGGCGCGAAATTGTAGATCAGCAAGTTCACAATTTGTGCCGCCAGCACACCGATGACAATGGTCAGTTGGTTGATTGAGACAAACCTCCCGCGCATTTCCGCTGGTGATGTTTCTGCAATATACATCGGTGAAACATTCGACGCGATACCGATCCCGATGCCACCGACAATACGGGCAAAAATGAAGGCAGTATAACTGAAAGTCAAAGCAGTCCAAACCGCGGACACCGTGAAAAACACGGCTGCTAGTATCAACATTTTCTTACGCCCAATGCGGTCGGATAGAGAGCCGGAAAGCATCGCCCCCGCCAAGCAACCGACCAAAGCGGAACTCATTGCCCATCCCGCACGCCAAGTCTGGTCATCGCCGGTAAGTCCAAAATACGGTTCGTAGAATGGTTTCGCTCCGCCAATGACAACCCAGTCATAGCCAAACAACAGTCCACCCATCGCCGCGACTAATGAGATCACCCAAATATAACGCATGTTATAAACCACCTTGGAACTGGCCACGGAGGAACTTGCTGTGTTGTCAATGATGATCATCGCGTTGATTGTTAGCTCAATGGACGGTGCAAGTTACTTGCGAAATCCGTATTCGAGAGTGAAGAACTGAGCTTTCGTGTTCGCAAGCGGGCCGCGCAATTTTGCAAGCTCGCTCTCAGTACCATGAACTTCAAGTCGAGTGACCTCGGCGAGGGTTTGGGCCTCTGCAAAGAGTGCCGCAACATTTGCCGAGTGTTCTAGCAGCGCATCGGCATTCACATATCCTTCCCGGCAATGAACTTCATCACCATCAAAGCAAAACCCATAATAAAGGCAGCCAGGCTCGGTGGCTGTTTTTGCCATAAACTGATCACATAAATCTCTGAATGCTTCCATTTTTCCAGAATGGACTTTGAAGTAAGGGGCAATGGTGCAGCAGTTGTCGTTAGTAGCCATATTGTTATTTTATATTAATTCGTGTTGTTTTTAATCCGTAAGTACGGCGTTGAGTGAAACGTTACGCATCCGATCCAAATGATTTTTCAACCAATCGGGGAAGATTCATTCAGTAGCTTCAGTTCGAACACCGCCTTCATATTATCGGGGTCGAGACTTAGGCTCTTGCGGAAAAGATCAGCAGCGCAGGCAGTGTGACCAAAAAATAACTTGCTGTATGCCAACGCGTTATAGATCGACGCCTTGTGCGCTTTCGCTGCATCATCGACATAGGACCAATACAGCGCGGTAACCACTGGTTTGCGATCCACATCGCTCTCAAGTTCAGCTTCCCACTCCACGACTTTACCGCCCATGTAGGCCACGGCGGTGACGTCATCGCCTGCTAGATGATATGCCATGGCGATGTAATAATCGACCTCTGGACCCATGTATGGACTGTATTCACTGCGGATGAAAGCTACGATCTCGCGGATGATCTTCCCCGCCGCATCAGTGCATCCAAGTTTTGTGAGAGTTAGAGCTTCGTAGTAGCGGACATAATACAGCGCTTGCATATCCCACCAACCGGCACGGAAGTTTGCAGGAATAACCTGGCCCTTGCGGAACCAAGCAAGCGCGTCTTCTAATTTTCCATCGATCAAAGCGAGACGACCTTTAGCACTACAAGCAAAGGTAAACGCTTCAGTTAAATATGTCTCACAGCATTCCGCCGCCACAAATTCATGATTTGCTAGAGTTTCTAAAGATTTGTCGAAATCCAATGTATTGCTATAGGCATTGGCTAGCTCCCATGTGAGATGGTCAGACAAGCGGTTTGGCCGGTTCGCTAGAATGAACTCCAACCGCTCTTTCGCCGCAACGCCGGTTTTTGCCATCACATACGTGGCTTCCTTGACTAGAGTGTCGTCTTTTGGCTTGAGCGCGATAGCCTTCATTAACAGCGGCAGTGCTTGCTCCCTTTGATTCAAATAGCTGTATTTAGCAACTGCCAGATTCCGATAAGGCATGTAGAAATCCGGCGCTGCATCAATGGCTGACTGCCAAGCTGCTGCGGCTTGTTGATGCTCACGCTTATCATATAACAAGCTGCCCAGAAGATTTGCTGCATTCGCATCTTGCGAATCCGCAGCCAAGGCGGATTTTAAAACCTCAATCTCTGGTAATCGGTAGGGATAGGTATCCACTACCCGAATCGTAGAAGCCAGCTTGCGGTTGACAACTGCGGCCTTCACATCATCCAGTGATTCCTGAAGATAGGCCAAAGTGTAGAGTGCCATGGTCGATGGCGAGGCATGAGCCTTCAGTCCCTCAAGCAAAGTAACGGCTTCTTTCGTCAATCCTGCGTTAACCAGATCGAATGCCACATCGAGACAAGTTTGTGAGGGATTGCTGTTAAGCTCAGAAAAGTAGTTTTCTAGCGACTCACCCTCAATTAATGTTAGGATATAGCGAGCCAAATGATCGAGTTTGTCATTGGCAAGAATGTCACCAAGGCTAGCGATGGCGCAGGCGACATCGCCCGATTTCCAGCAGCCAATCGCAGCGTAAGACCCTGCGATTGAGTGATCAGCCTCACGCTTCACTGCACGGATTGCATGCAGCTTCATTTTCACGAAATCCCCTCTCCTGCCATCAATCGCCGCGATGAATGTCATGGCATAAGATATAACATTGTGACTCCAGCTCGCTTTGTAAAAGCAATCATACGCTTCATCGAATCGCGCGAGCGCAAATAAACAAAGACCTTTCATATAACTGACTGTCCCATCTGATGGATTCGGATTGTAGGCATTTTGCACTGCCTCCGCTCGCTTTAGATAGGTAAGACTATGCTCGAAGCGAGCATGATCATAACTCCAACTCGCCATTCCAATCAGTGCCGGAATGAAATTTGGATCACGATCCAAGGCGAGTTGGTAATACTCATTCTTGTGCCACAATGGATCACGGTATTGCTCAACATGGCGGCCAGCGATGCAAATTTCTTGCGCGGTCGTTAGCTCGTGAGGAGTTGTTAATCCGGGATTGTCTTTTGGAATACGGATCACGTCCGGAATATCCTCTGAATAAGCGATCAATTGTTTGCCGTCCTCGGTGGTGAACGTGATTGAAAACTTTTCGCAACCGAGGTTTGCATCGAACTCACGACACTCGGATGGCAAAATGGAAACCTTCGTCTCCAAAGCTAACACGTCTCCACATTTCACAACTAACGTCGCGTTCAAACGCTCGCGTGTCGTGACAATCCTTACTTTGTTCGTCTCGCGGTCAATGGCGATGGCCGCATCAAGATTTGCGAAAATCGGCGTGCCGATCTGGCGAATTGGATACCAAAATTGCGAAAAAGTCTTGGTTTCGAACGGCGCAAGCCATGAGAAATCCGGTTGGTCATCTGCATAAGAACCGGCCATCAACTCCGCGTGTTCACCATCTAAATCCGTTAGGTTGCCATTCCATGCATCACCGAGATCTTCGAGGCCCCATTGGAACATTTTTTTGCCGGGAGTGACATGGTGATTGCCGATGTGGACGATTCCACATTGTTTCCGATGATCGTATCCGCCGAAAAAGTCGTAGTTCGATGGGCCGGCAAAGTAGGAATTTCCTTTGATGGTGTTTTTATGATAACTGATATCATGCGGCTCCTCATGGTTCTCGACTGCGTACCAGCCCTTGTGAATCGGAAAAGTCGCATGATGGCGGTCGTAATGATGATGCACGAATCTGACATCTTGCGGGAAAAATAGCTGATAGTCTGAATGCACATGAACCCCAGCATTTTCCCACCACATGAATGGATGCTCCGTCTCTGTCCGGTTAGCCAGCCTGACTTGAGTTTCAAAATAAGATGCGTCCGGTCGCAGGGTCACGCCTACCATCCCTTTGATCCGGTATTGGCCGGGTGAGATCGAAGCTTCTGATAGCCAACAAATTACCGTGCCATCCGCTTGAGTCTCGATGTGGTAGTCAACTGGTAAAAATGTAGAAGGACGGTGGTGAAATGGAAAATTCCACTCCATACCACCCGATGTCCATGAACCGTAGGAGCCAACTAACACCGGCTTAATCCGTGAATGTCGATAGAGGAAATGATAGTCGTTCTTTTTGTCGTATGCTTCAAATATGCGTCCGCCGAGAGCAGGCAAGATAATTAGGCGGATAAAGTCGTTTTCGAGCCGGATCACTTCGTATTCCACATCGCTCAAAGTCTCGCGCTCAACCTCAGTAGTAACACGGTTCGGATAGGCGTAACCAGTAGAGCCTTGGTGCTGACGAAATTCAGAATACATCGGAAGTTCGCAAGCCTCGGGTGGTCGATAAGTGGGAATCGTCATCTTTTCTACAACGACGGTTACTGAAGTTTGAATACTCATGTGGGTGTTGATTTGAGGTTTAATACTAAAAAAGATCCAAGGGCCAGTTAAGATTCGGGCGGCGATCCACCTTGAATGGATGCGAAACGGACGACTTATTAATTATCTAGTTGCACCCCGCAGTGGAATGGAATTTTGTCTCGATGACATGGACAATCTTCTTGGAAAAATCAGAGCTGAAGGGTTTGACAAGCAACAACTCTACTGGGTGCCCAAGCAGGTGATCCAACGGATTCACAAAAGGCCCTTCACCAAGGAGTTCACTGTCACCTGTCTTGGATATTTTCCATCAGCGGCGAGCCATGTCGTCGAGCGCCCCAAAGGACTCCCACAAGCTTTGCTTATTTTCGTAGAAAAAGGCGCAGGGTGGGTGTTAATGGACGGTCAAAAACGAGGCGTAGAAGCCGGACAAGTTTTGCATATACCTGCCAATGTTCCGCATTCGTATGGTGCATCTCATCAAAACCCATGGAGTATTTTCTGGTTTCACTTCGACGGTGCAGGAGCATTGGGCTTATTGGGATGGACTACTCTATCACGAAATAATCCGGTCATGGATTGTGCTGCTTGGGACGGTTTGCGAAGGCAGTTCCGCAGTCTTTTCAATACCATCGAACGAGGATACCATGAACACACATTGCTCGAAATGTCCCGAGTCCTGATCAATGTGATCACATTGCTTCATCGGAATCCCACTTCGGAGCGCCCGAATAACGCTTCTCATCGTATCGAGCAAGCGATGGACAAGATGCGGGACACTCTAACCGCTCCGTTTACTTTAGTGGAATACGCAGCCTCAGCCGGCTATTCCGTGGCAAGGTTTAGCCACTGGTTCAAACTGCACACCGGAATCAGCCCAATGACCTACCTTAATGAATTACGTGTCCAAAAAGCTTGCGAATACTTGGATACAACTGCACTCAGCATCAAAGAAATTTCCGTGATGTTGGGCTACGATGATCCCCTCTATTTTTCGCGCAGCTTTCAGAAATGCACAGGCCAATCTCCATCATCTTATCGAGAGCGGAAATAGTTTTCATGCGCATCAGAAAGTAGTGCTCTCATTAAGATTGCATGTCTGCAACACATGGCGGAGTCTCCGAATGCATCACCGCACCGCATGAAAAAACGCTACCTCAAAATGGTAAAGATGTCGCTCAAGTCATTGCGGCATCCGAAGCTGCGCCATCGGCGCTGGTGGCAAGTGATTTCTCGGCCATTCACGAATCGAGCGCTGTGGATTCCCTGCCGTGACACGGTGGCCACCGGAATGGCCATCGGATTATTTTTCTCGCTGATGATGATTCCATTCCAATCATTGCCGGCGGCGTTGCTGGCGATGCGCGCCAAGGCGAACGTCCCGTTTGCGATGGCGGCCTGCTGGCTGAGCAATCCGTTTACCTCTGGGCCCATTATTTTCGGCCAATTTGCGCTCGGTGATTGGTTGCGCAAGACGCTCGGCGTGGCGATGCCGCATTTCCTCACCAATGTGCAATTCCACGTCGATCACGTGGGCACGCTCAATGCCGCGAGTTTCATCCTCGGCATGATCGTATCAGGCGTGATTGTCGCGCTGCTAGCGTATCCGACAGTTCATTTGTTTTCGGCGATCATGCCGCATCATCTTCCAGTGAGACGCCGCCGCAGCCCGATAAATCTAGCAGCTAAAAGCCTGCGTCCGCCCTGTTAAATGCGGAGTTTTCTCCCGCACGACGTTCTTGCCGAGTGCGCTGCGGACGTTTAGGGTGCGAACGGAATGAATGACGACACGCATGGCTCAGAGCCCACCCGACGACAATGGATCGGTTATTGGAACATGATCGTCCAGCAAACGCAGAATGCGTTCAACGACAAGATGGCTCAATTCATTCTAATTCCGTTAGGTGGCGCGGTCGGTCTATCGATAGAATCCGCAGCTGGACTCTTGATCGCGCTGCCGTTCGTGATATTCGCACCACTCGCCGGATGGCTCAGTGATCGATTTTCCAAACGCGATGTGTTAGTGAGATCCGCGATTTTGCAATTGTTTGTTCTGCTAGGAATCTGTGGAGCTATTCTACTGAAAAACCTTCATCTAGCACTCTGCGGATTTTTTGCGTTGGCGATTCAAGCAGCGTTTTTTAGCCCCGCCAAACTCGGCATCAACAAAGAATTAGTAGGCTCCAAACATTTGGGTTTTGCCACTGGCATCCAACAAATGACGGCGATGCTGGCAATGTTAGTCGGCCAAATCGTAGCCGCTTGGTTGTTTGACCACCGCAATCACGCGCTCGGCGGAACGCCGGAAACCGCATGGCGCGCTGCCTTCGGTCCTTTGTGGGTGATCACCTTATTTTCCGTGCCGACGATATTTCTCGCATGGACCATTCCGCGGGTTCCGGCTCAGGGTGGTGGAAAATTCACTTGGAAACTCAGCTACAGCCATTTTCTAAATCTAGCAGATCTTTGGCGTGACGGGCCGCTACGGCGAGCCTCATTCGGCGTGGCATTTTTCTGGGGATTTGCCGCTTACATCAATCTGTGGTCCGTCAAGCTGGCCAAAGTAATGACCCATGGCGGCGATGGATTCGGCACAATCTCGGCGCTTTTTATGGTTTCCGCCTCGCTTGGAATGACGGTGGGATTTGGTCTCGCCTCGTTTCTGCTGCGCAAAAAAATCGAGCTCGGTTGGGTCCCGCTGGCGGGCATCGTGATGACTCTACTATCCATCGCGCTGGCGATTGTCCCTCCTGGCACCGCGCCGGACTACCTTCAATGGTCACTAGCAGATCCACTGGCCATCGCTCGCTACGCGCCATCTAGCGCATTTTTCCTCTTGCTCATCGCGCTGTTAGCGCTCTCGTCTGCACTATTTCTCGCGCCGCTGAACGCATGGATGCAAGATCACTATCCATCAGCAAAACGCGGTGAACTCCAATCCGCAGTGAATCTCCAAGATTGCCTCGCTGGCGCGATCACTGTGGGCATTATCACAGGATTTGAAATGGCAGCCATCGCACTTGGGATCGATGCCAAACACGGGCTGCAACTCCAGATGATCTTCGTCAGCATCGCCGCGTTTTTCGCCACATCGATGGTGATTCGGCTGCTGCCAGCCGATCTCATCAGGCTACTAGGAACTTCGTTAGTGCGAGTAATCTATCATATTCGTGCAGTCAACAGCCACCGCATTCCCACCAATGGTGGCGTGCTGTTATTGCCAAATCACGTGACCTTTGCAGACTCCTTTTATCTTGCCACAGCATGCCCTCGTCCGATCCGATTTGTGATGGACGAGACGTTCATGACTAAACGCAGCATCCGAATCTTCACCGGAATCTTTGACACCATGACCATCCGCCGCGACCACCCGCTCGAGGCGATCCGGGAAATCATCCACGCATTGAAACAGGGCGACGTCATATGCCTATTTCCTGAAGGCCAATTGACTCGCACTGGCACTCTCTGCACCCTCCAGCGTGGCTTTGAATTAATCGCTAGAAAATCAGCCCATCCGCTGATTCCGGTGTGGTGCGACGGTGCGTGGGGATCAATTTTTTCATTCGAGAGAAACCGCTTTTTTGGCAAGATTCCACACCGCCTCGACCACGGCCTAACGGTGGCCTTCGGCAAAGCGATGGACCCTGCTGACGCTAACGTGGAAAACGTGCGCAATGGCATTCTAGCAGCATCCACAGAGGCGATCAGTCACCAATTTGCTTCCAGAAAGTGGTTGCAGCGGATGCCAAAGTCCGCAGATTTAGCCTGTGAAAGTTTCCGCGCACTTGATGAAAACACACGCCTCAGAATGTGGTCTAACGGACATCAGATCGGGATGGTAAATGCCCTGCATCGACGCAATGTTTTTCATGTGCTGCAAGACGATCCAGAAATCACAAAATTATTGGGCCTGACCGCTGCTTTCCCCGAATTATTCCGCGCCACCATGTGCCTGCATGATTCCTTTGATGGCCAACACGGCGGAGTCTGGGTAGGCGGTGACCATTTGCGCAACGTGTTACAAACCACTCAAATCACTAGCAGCCACATCGTTTTCTACGACTTCGGCTCACGTGCGCTGAAGCCTGTCGAGCGGGCGGGCGTATGCCACTGCGCTTGCCTTGCATTGGATAGAGTCGTGATCGCAATGTCGATGCCTCACCCGCCACCGTCTCCGGATGATTCATTTCCCCCGCAAAATGGCCACAAACTCCATTCTTGGGGGAAACTTCTGCCCGGTTGGCATCTCATATATCAAGACGATGGCGAGGTAAAAGCGCATGGTCCGGCGGCCCCCACAGATGGCATTTTGTTACCAGCCGGTTGCACTCTCGATGATGAGGGATTCCTCATTTCTCAGCGCGAACATGTTGGAAGATTGGTTAGGTGAATCATTCTCAAACTTGTGAGCACTGACGCCCTCGTCGGCACAGCGAATGAAAAAGCCAACGTGGAAAAGCCTTTTAACTAACCAAAAAAACGCAGTAGGCGCTTGATCATCTCCAACGACACGCGCTGCGGTGGATAGCGGAACTTCAGATCTGCACCTGAAGACCTAACCATGATCGTTCTCGCGTGGGAAAAACATTCAAACGAAGCACGTCCGTGATAATTTCCCATCCCACTGTCACCGACTCCACCGAAAGGCAGATCTTTGCCGAGAATTTGCAAGATGGTGTCATTGATGCAAACGCCGCCGGATTGGGTGTTGGAAATCACATGCTCGCGCAATGCTGCGTCACGAGTGAAAAGATAAACTGCTAGAGGATTCGGCCGATCACGCAGTTTCGCCAGTATCTCATCAATATCAGAAAATTCCATCACTGGCAAAATCGGGCCAAAAATTTCCTCGCGCATCACTGGGGAATTCCATTCGCAGTCGGATAGAATAGTGGGTGATATATATAAATCACTGACATCGCTTTCCCCGCCACAAACGATGGTGCCATCATTCAAATAACCTGTGAGGCGCTCAAAGTGCCGGGAATTGATGATTCGGCTGTAGTCCTTTGAAAGTTGAGGACGTTCGCCATAGAAATCACACACTGTGTTTTTCATGGCCGCCAACAATGCTGGGGCGATCCGCGCGTCCACCCAAACGTGGTCCGGTGCGACACATGTTTGACCCGCATTCATCAATTTCCCCCAAATGATACGCCGCGCAGTGATCTCCACCGGCGCATCATGATAGACGATGCACGGACATTTCCCTCCAAGTTCTAACGTCACAGGAGTGAGGTGACGTGCAGCGGCTGTCATCACAGAACGGCCAGTTTCCGTGCCGCCTGTGAAAAATATTTTGTCGAACTTTTCCTGCAACAACGATTCAGAAATCTCTCGCTCACCACGAATTACCGTTAGATATTGTTCCGGAAAAGTGGAACGTATCATCTCGTGCAAAACTGCTGCGGTGTGGGGGGCAAATTCAGATGGCTTGAGAATTGCACAATTTCCCGCAGCGAGAGCACCTATCAGCGGCGAGAGCAACAACTGCAACGGATAGTTCCATGGACCGATGATCAATGCCACGCCATATGGCTCGTGCCGAATGTGACTGCGCGCGGGCCACGAAAGCCAAGGCGAATGCCGACGCTCCGGATTCATCCACGCGGCAAGGTGGCGCAACGCGTGGCGAATCTCACCATGCAAATAACCAATTTCAGTAGTGTATGCCTCAAGCTGACTCTTGCCCAAATCTGCGTGGAGCGCTGCCAGCAGCTCCGACTCATGAGTTTCCAACAACTTTGCTAATTGTTTTAACTGCGCACTGCGAAACTCCAGTGACCGAGTGGCACCTGAGTGAAAAAATGCTCTCTGACGAGCAATGATGGCAGGAATTTGCATTTCAGCTTTGCGCAACTCTGGCGTTGAGCTACTTTCCGGTCAACTCATGATTCGGAAAGTCATTCTATTGCTGCTGATGGGAGCATCCATCGTCCGCGCAGATCCATCGGCTGATGCACTCACCGCTGCGGGCATTGTAGAATTTTCTGCTGCCTATCAAGTCTGGGACTGTGAACGCTTTGGGAAAGCCGCGAACTTCTTTCACCAAGCAGAAGTTAAAAGCCCGGCATCTGTCATCAATCGCTATTGGCGCGGTGTCGCGTTGTTTCACCGGATGCTCCAGTTCAAATCAACATCAAACCACAAGGCTGCACATGCCACTATGGATGAGGCAATCAACTCACTCGAATCTGCCGTGAAATTTGACGCAGGACATGCGGAATCCCATGCTTTGCTCGGCACACTCTATGGCATGAAAATCGATGGCGGAATGGTTAGAACCATTCGTTATGGCCCAACGGTGCAGAAGCATCAGCAGGCAGCATTGAAATACGGGCCGTCAAATCCACGCGTGCATTACTTGTTAGGAACCGGCCAGTTTCACACGGCAAAAGACGAGCCCGCCAGACGTGTCGCGCTCAAGACTCTGCAAGCAGCAGAAAAACTCTTCTTAGCTGAGGCCAAACATTCCGCCAAGGATTTCGAACCGCGCTGGGGATATAGCAGCTGCCTCACATTCATCGCACGAGCATACGAATCGTTAGGTCACAATAAACAAGCGGTAGAACACTATCAGAAAGCACTCGCCATACACCCAATAGACCACGCTGCCAAAGAAGGACTCGCACGCATCGCGACACAAAATCGCATTCATCATGAGTAAAAAATCGGTCATCATCATCGGCTCCGGTCTCGGAGGATTGTCTGCTGCAATTTCGTTAGCACAAGAAGGTTACGATGTTACAATCCACGAAAAAAACCCAAAAATTGGTGGTAAACTTAACGTGCTCAAAGCGCAGGGTTATACCTTCGATCTCGGGCCATCAATTCTCACGCTGCCTCATATTTTCGAACGTCTTTTTGAGCGTTCCGGAAAAAAAATGAGCGACTATATCTCAATCCGAACGGTGCGGCCACACTGGCGAAATTTTTTCGAGGATGGCAAAGTAGTCGATCTCGATCCCGATCCTGAGCGCATGGACGCTGAAGCTCGCAAGGTGAATGAAGACCCCGAAAACGTGCGCCGCTTCCTCAAGTATTCTGCCGATCTCTACGATCTAGTAAACGCCGGTTATTTTGAACAAGGACTCGATGATGCCGCAGCCTTTAGAAAGTTTTACGGCCTAAAAAATTTCCTCAAGTTTGACCTCTTCCGAACGATGCATGGCGGTGTGAAGCGATATCTAAAAACGCGTCACATGCAGGATATTTTCGATTATTTTATCAAGTATGTTGGCTCGTCTGCCTATCACTCACCTGCCTTTATGAATTGCATGGCAACCATTCAATTCCGATATGATCTTTGGTATGTGGACGGTGGATTGTATCACATCGCGCTTGGCTTGCAGCGCCTGATGGACGATCTCGGCGTAAAAGTGTGTCTCAACAGCGAGGTCGTGGAGGTAACCAAACAAAACGGACGTGTTAGCGGAATCGTAACTCAAGATGGCACACATCATTCCGCCGACATCATCGTCTCTAACATGGAAGTGATTCCAGCTTATGAAAAGCTGCTGCATGAAGACGAAGCATTGATGAAAAGTCTCGAAAAATATGAACCATCATGCTCCGGCCTCGTGTTGGAGCTCGGACTAGATCGCAACTACCCCCAACTAGCACATCACAATTTTTTCTTCTCGGATCACCAGCGTGAGCATTTCCAAACTGTCTTCCGCAAACGCCAGTTGCCTCCAGATCCTACGATTTATTTAGTAGCTGCATCTAAAACCGATCCAACAGTCGCACCCGAGGGCTGCGATGGACTCAAGATTCTTCCCCACATTCCGCACATTGATGATGAAAATCCGCTCACCCGTGAGGACTACATGGCGTTCAAGGATCGGGTGATTCTTAAACTCGAACGCATGGGACTAACTGATCTACGCAAGCATGTTGTATTTGAACATTGCTGGACCCCGCACGACATCCGCGAGCAATATTACTCCAACAAGGGATCGATTTATGGTGTGGTGAGCGACCGCTTCAAAAACCTTGCGTTCAAAGCTCCAAAACAAAGTACCAAGTACCCGAATCTTTTCTTCGTAGGCGGCTCGGTGAATCCCGGCGGAGGCATGCCGATGGTGGTGCTTTGCGGGCAAAACGTCGCAAAAAACGTCGTAGCTTGGGACCGCAGATGATAATTCTATTTGCAGCATTATGGCTAGCCGGATGGATTCTTGCTGCGCGGTTTCATAGGCCGCTCAGCGCTCGAAAATTGAAGGCAAATCAAGATTTTAGCATCATCATTCCCGCCAGAAACGAAGCGCACAATTTGCCTAAATTGTTAAAATCCATCGCGAGTCAATCGATTATACCCATTGAAATTTTAGTGGTGGATGACGGGTCGAGCGACGACACAGCGGACATTGCGCGTCAATTCGGCGCTACCGTGATCACTTCCGATCCGCTACCTGATAGTTGGCGCGGCAAAACATGGGCTTGCCATCAGGGGGCGATGAAAGCTCGTGGCGACTTGTTGTTATTCATCGATGCCGATACATGGTTTGAACCGGGCGGTCTCGAACACGCGCTGTCAGTCCAACACGATGGCGCGCTTTCAATTGTGCCGTATCATGCAGTCCAAAAAATTCATGAGGATCTTTCTTTGTTTTTCAATATCTGCATGACAGCTGGCACGGTGCCGATGGGCTTGGCTGGCCAATTTCTCACGGTAAAACGCACACACTATCAGCTTGTAGGTGGTCACGAATCGGTGCGCGGAAACATTCTCGAAAACTTTCGTCTCGCAGAAAAATTTCAAGCCGCCGGCATCCCACTCACCAGCATAACCGGAAAAGGAATTCTATCATTCCGCATGTATCCCGATGGTGCAAGGGACTTAATGCACGGATGGACCAAAGGTTTCGCGGCGGGTGCAGGCGGAACAGCTACAAAAACATTATTTCTCGTCATCGCTTGGATGACTGGTCTAATGATCGCACCGCTGATGCTAACAATGACAAATGATCAACCATTGTGGGTTACCGCTTGTTTGTTATGTTCACTACAAATGGTCTGCATCGGCAGACTGCTCGGCTCGTTTGGTTGGACGATGTTATTAATCTATCCGTTTCCATTGCTCTTCTTTTTTGGAACGTTCGCATGGTCAGCCTTGAGATCTGGAAAAAAAGTCACATGGAAAGGGCGAGAGATCAATGCCGATTGAGCTGCCAATGATCTGGATCGCCATCCTAAATGTCGCGCTGTGGCCGATCATTCAGTTAGGACTGGCTTGGGGATTCACGCGCCTGCCAGTTTCCAGCTTCAATCCACCGCCAGCGCCGACATATGAAACTGTGAAGTTTTACGAAAAATCCCTCTACATCAAACAGTGGAAAAACCTGCTTCCGGACGGAGCGGCATGGATTGGCGGGGCTTTCACACAACGGGACATGAAATCGACTGACTCGGCATACTTGCAACGCTTTATCTTAGAAACTCGGCGAGGCGAGTTATGCCATATCTGTGCATTTTTGTTTGTGCCAATTTTTTTCCTATGGAACCCATGGTGGGGCAATTGCGTGATTCTTGTTTATGCGCTAGTTGCCAATCTGCCATGTATCATTGCTCAACGCTACAATCGAATTCGATTGCGGAAACTGCTAGTTCGCCTACAAAAAACACCAATCTATGAATGACAACCCCAAGCGCATGATTCTAGTGACCGGAGCAACCGGATATATTGGCGGCAGACTCGTTCCGCTACTTCTAGCAGCAGGGCATCAAGTTCGTTGTCTGGTGCGTGATTCCAATCGGCTGTTTGGTCGCTCATGGCATCACGCCGTTGAGATTGTCGAGGGAGATGTATTCCGTCCCGAGAGTCTTGCTGCGGCGATGCAAGGAATCGATGTCGCTTATTATTTGGTTCATAGTCTCGGTGGTGGTGCGGATTTCCATCAACAGGACATCACTGCCGCCACTCATTTCGGTGCTGCGGCACGTAACGCTGGTGTGAAACGGATCATCTATCTCGGTGGTCTAGCAAAAACCTCTGCGGGCTTATCAGAACATTTGCGCTCGCGCCAGCAAAGCGGTGACTCATTGCGCATGGGCGGTGTTCCAGTCACCGAGTTTCGTGCAGGTGTGATAGTGGGATCAGGAAGTATCTCATTCGAAATGATTCGTTATCTCACTGAACGCGTCCCGATAATGATTTGCCCACGTTGGGTTTACACACGCACGCAGCCAATCGGCATTCGTGAAGTTTTGGCTTATTTATCGCAGGCCATTGACATTGCTGATAGCAGCGGACTGATCATTGAGATCGGAGGATCACAGGTGATCACATATGGTGAAATGATGAAAATCTATGCCAATGTTCGCGGCCTAACTCGCTGGTTAGTTCCTGTGCCGTTTCTAACTCCAAGACTTTCTTCTTTATGGGTAAATCTCGTGACGCCAATTCCTACCGTGATTGCACGGCCCTTGATCGAAGGACTGCGCAATGAAAACATTGTGCTAGATTCAACCGCGCAACGCCTGTTTCCAGAAATTATTCCTGTTAGCTATCACGTATCAGTAGAGCGTGCTCTGACGGTATTGGATGCAAGCAACATTGAAACCACTTGGAGTGATGCACTCAGCACCTCGCAAGGCGATGTGACACCTGTGACACTCGTCACTCATGAGGGCATGATCCGTGAACACCGCCAGATGCGAGTGATGGCATCTGCGGCAGAAATTTTTGCAGTGTTTAGCGGATTAGGTGGCAAGCGAGGCTGGTTTTTCATGGATTGGGCGTGGCGCATCCGCGGTTGGATGGACCACATGATCGGCGGTGTTGGGATGCGGCGTGGTCGCCGAGATCCAGACCAATTGCGCGTCGGTGATGCGTTAGATTTCTGGCGGGTGGAGATGATAGAACCTGATCAATTATTGCGGCTACGTGCCGAGATGAAAGTTCCAGGAAAAGCATGGCTACAATTTCAAGTGGTAACGCGCGAAGACGGCGCGGCTTTGCTTTCACAGACCGCGTTTTTTGCACCTAAAGGCCTGATGGGTTGGTGCTATTGGTATTTACTCTATCCGATTCATGCGCTGATTTTCAGCGGAATGATCCGTGAAATTTCCCGCCGTGCCGAAAACAAACCCATCACCCCCGCTGAGACTCATGAAAATCTACACTCTTGAACAACAACAAACATTGCCCATCACTCAGGAAGAAGCGTGGGCATTCTTTTCATCGCCCGCTAATCTTGAAGAAATCACGCCAGATGATGTCGGGTTTGAAATCACCAGCAAACTATCATACGGTTCACTACGCACTGCCTTTCGGCCCCTTTGGTGCACTGGCCCATGCCGTTTTCGTGCGGCGCAAATTGGAATGGATTTTCAATAGCCGAAAAAAATTATAACAGAACGCTTCGCTGCCGTTAAAGCTCCAGCGAGAGTGGGCAACGCAAAATTCACCTGAATCCCGAAGCTCAACAACCTCTGTTGGCTGGCGAGCTATGGTATGAACGAGCCGAAAAAACATCCGAAAAAAGTGACATATATGGCATATGATTATTCATGTTCGATGAGTTAGTACTGGGAAAAGCCCAACCTCTCCCGAACCCAAACGATGGCCAACCATCCGCACCGGGGAAGGAAAAATCAAAAATCGCAAGAACCTGCCAAATGCAAAAAATGTGCCAAACCTTTTTCCGCCCGGTTCAGGATATCTGTATTTACCAAAAATTCATGCTCGCACATAGCCAGTAGCCATGCACCATCCGCCGCTCCGGCCAACTGGGTGCGGCTCTAATCTCTGGATATTGGTACAATTTGAGCAAACCATCCTTTTTCCACCCTTAACATTCACAACACCCCCAACCACCCGTTTTCAAAATGACTTCTTCTTTCCTCCCAAAACCGTTCAGCCATCACTACGATATCGCCCCAGAATACTCCAAGAGCGCGGTCTATTTCTCCTGTGAATTCGCAATCGACCAGAGCTTCAAGGTTTACTCTGGTGGTCTCGGATTCCTCGCCGGGTCCCATATGCGATCCGCCGCCGACATGAAACAAAACCTCTGCGGCATCGGCATCCTGTGGACTTACGGATACTACAACCAAGCTCGCGGCGAAGATCGCGAATTGGCAATCCAGTTTCGGAAAAAAGAATACGCATTCCTTCAGGATACTGGCATTCGTTTCACCGTACCTGTCCACGGTCACCCCGTTTGGGTCAAGGCAATGTTCCTGCCCGGCGATGTCTTCGGAACCGTGCCAATGTTTTTCCTCAGCACCGATGTGGAGGAAAACGACGCGCTTTCCCGCGCCATCACCCATCGACTCTACGATCAGGACCACCTGCGCCGCATCGCCCAATACATCATCCTCGGAGTCGGCGGGGCGCGCTTGTTAGACGAGCTCGGCGTGGACCCAGAGGTTTGGCACCTGAATGAAGCACACGGGCTCTCTGCGGCATTTCATCTTTACGAAAAACATCACAGCCTTGATGAGGTGAAAAAACGTTTGGTATTCACCACTCACACGCCAGAGGAAGCAGGAAATGAACGCCACAATTTTGATCTATTGCGCGACTTCTCATTTTTTGGTGGAGTTCCGGAAAATGAGGTCAGGAAAATCACTGGTATCACTGGTGGCGAGTTCAATCACTCACTGGCTGCGCTGCGCCTTGCACGCATCGCGAACGGTGTATCTAAACTGCACGGCGAAGTTTCCCGCCAAATGTGGAAAGACTATCCTGACACTTGTGAGATCACCCACATCACCAACGCACAGAACAAAAAATTCTGGGCAGATCACGGCCTCGAACACGCCCGCACCAGTGACGATGCCGAAGAACTCCGCCACCGCAAACGCGAACTGAAAGAACGGCTCTTCCGCGTGGTGGCAGACCAGACGGGCAAGCTTTTCAAACCCGATGTGCTAACCATCGTCTGGGCCCGTCGTTTCGCCGGTTACAAGCGCCCTGACCTGATCACCCGTGACATCAAACTCTTCCGCGAGATGCTCAACAATAGTCAGTATCCAGTGCAGATGATCTGGGCCGGCAAGCCCTATCCCTTTGACTACGGCGCAATCGAGATTTTCAACTATCTGATTCGCCTCACCAAAGACTATCCGAATGCCACCGTGCTTGTCGGCTACGAACTCGAACTTTCCCGCTTCCTCAAAAACGGCTCCGACATCTGGCTCAATAATCCAGTCGTCACCCGTGAGGCTTCCGGCACTTCCGGCATGACTGCCGCCATGAATGCATCAGTAAATCTATCAACTTACGATGGCTGGGTCTGTGAGTTTGCCAAGGATGGCAAAAATTCATTCATTATCCCGCCAGCAGATCCATCGTTAAGCCCAGATGAACGCGACCGTCAAGACACGCTCGGCTTCTATCAAATCCTCAATGAGAAAATTCTTCCCGCCTACTACAAATCCCCTGACGAGTGGAGCCAAATTGTTCTCAATTCAATGAACGACGTCGTGCCATATTTCGATTCCGCACGCATGGTGGATGAGTATTATAAGAACATCTATGCATGACACATTTCCAAGATTAAGTCGGCCATCTTATCTATCAGATTTGCTGAGCGATGACTGAGGAAAGAAAAGGCAGCCTGCCACGCAGGATGGTTTCTATCATGTGTTCACTGGTCACATGGATTGTGCTGGGAATCGCGGGTTTATGGGCGTTCGGGGCACTTTGGTTCGATCTGCCTGAGTTCCTAATGCCTCAAATTGCGGCTGCGGCTTTTTTGCTCGGCATGATACTCGCCGCAGCTCTCATCCGTCCACGCTGGCGAGGAAAACTCGTCATCGCCATTGGCATCGTCCTAGTGATGATCTGGTGGTTCACCCTTCAACCCAAACAATTCCGCGACTGGAAAACAGAAGTTGCTCTAACATCTCACGCTGAAATCACTGGAGACATCGTTACATTCTACAACGTTCGTAATTTTAACTATCGCACCGAAACAGATTTTACACCGCACTACGAAATCCGTCGGCTCGACCTGAAAAACTTGAAGGGTGTTGATGTTTTTATCAACTACTGGGGCTCTCCCTACATGGCTCATCCCATCGCCTCTTACGATTTTGGCCCCGACGGACGCATCTGCTTCAGCATTGAAACTCGCCCGATCAAAGGACAGGCTTATTCCGCAATCGGTGGTTTATATCGGCAATTCGAACTAATCTATGTGGTTGCAGATGAACGGGATGTAATCCGCGTGCGGACCAATTTTAGAAAAAATGAAGATGTTTATCTCTATCGGCTAAATTCATTCGATGCGAAAAACAGTTTTCTCGAATACGTGCACACCGTTAATGAATTGCACACCTCACCTCGTTGGTACAACGCTATCACTAACAACTGCACCACTGCCATTCGCCACCAGCGCCCCAACACTGTGCGAAAACCCCTCGATTGGCGCATGCTCATCAATGGTTACGGCGACGAACTGCTGTATGAAAACGGCTCAATCGACCGCTCGATGCCATTCGATCAGTTGAAAAAAATCTCCCTTATTAACCTAAAAGCGAACGCCGCCAACAATGATCCCGAGTTCAGTCACAAGATCCGTCTAGGACTGCCTGGCATGGGGCAAAATCGTTGATTCACTGAATCTGCCCCTGACTGAAAGCGCCTAACAATCAATTCATGCCAGCGGCCAGATTGGGCAACGGGGTTTCGATGAGCAGGTGAAAGTGATTGTCCGTAAGCACACATGCATGCAACAACCAACCTCAACTCGCGCAAGTCTCTCCTAACCCTGAGTGGCCGGGACTCGCTTGTCCGTGTTGTGACCCGCACGCCTACTGCCGCTGGAATCGCAGGCGGATGAAACGGCGGGATGGATCGCCCGCCGTGAGCGGATCGCGGGCGTGGACGGTTTCGATGTCTCCGGTTTCCAGGGCTTCTAACTGAATCGGCGACCAGGTGCCCAATCCCTCCGAGGACTCGGCGGCATAAGTCACATCTGGTAGGTTCGCGGGACGGGTGAAAACGAGCGTGAGTCCGTTGCCATCCTTAGTTGCGACGAGGGGTGGGGTGAACATGCGTGGATTCGTGCCGAGGGCGTATTCTGCCAGATTTTTGAGACCGTCGGCATCCGGGTCGGCGTTTTCCGCAGCGAGTCCTGTGGTGATTTCGATTTCGGTGAAATGTTGCGCGCTCCATGATGTCCAGTCGTTGCTTGGAGCGATCACCAAGGTTCCGATCGCCGAGCCCTGATAATTCGGATCATTCACCGTGGCGGAGACGGCGTATGATCCGGAATTGGTGGGAGCGGCGGGGGAACCGTCATAGGTGATAGAAACGGTGAGGCCGCCCGGGGTGGTGGTGGCGGTCACGGGTTTCGGCGAGCCGTCGTAGGTTTGATTCAAGTTGCCTAATGTGATGGTCGCGGTCGCGCGCGTCACGGTGACGCCTGCTGTGTTGGAGAACGATCCGCTGGTGGCGGTGACGACGTGCGGGCCTCCGGCGGCGGTGGCGCTGAACAAGCCTGCCGCACTGAGAGTTCCGCCGCCGCTGGCCGACCACGTGAATGACGATGGCTGACTGGCCATGGCGGTGCTGAATTGATCCAGCAAGGTTGCGTTAAAAACCTGGGTGGCACCCACGGCCAGCGACGCCACGGAGGGAGTGACCTCCAGCCCTGCGGCGGTTTGGACGACCCGCAGGTTCACGGAACTGGACACGGCCAGTCCTTGCGCGTCGCGAACCGCCACGGAAATCTGATAGTCGCCGATGGTTTCAAAAGTGGCGGTGGTGTTTTTCGAGGCGTTGGTGCCGTTAGGGGAAAAAGAGACCGGGGTGCCCGGTCCGGTGGAAACCGCCCAGGTATAAGTCAGTGAGGACTCCCCGGTGTCATCGGTGGCGGAAACGGAAAGGTTGCGCGCGCTGCCGCGGATGATCTGATAGACGGTGGTGTCGGGATCGGTCTGGGTTTCCGTCGAGGTGGAGGAGGCTGCGGTGACGATGACCGGCGGCTGCTTGGTGAGATCACCGCCGCCGATGAGCGAGATGCTGTCCACGTACCAACCGGAACTTGCCATACTGCTGTCGGTGGCGAGGCGCCAGCGCATGCGGAGGTTTTTTCCGGCGAATTTGGCGGTATCGGTGAGATTGACGATGGTTTCGATGAAACCGCCGCTGTTGCCGGACCACGCAAGTTGGCCGGCGAATTCGTTGAGGTTGGCGGCCTTTCCCTTGTTGTTGATCGTGGAATTATAGCCATTGCTGGCGAATGCCGCGCCGGAGCCCGAATCCACCACGTCGAACCATGCTCCGTTGTCGATGGAAAACTCGAGTTTTCCGGCATCTTTCGCATTCTGCAGGTTGCGGTTTTGCCAGAACTTGAGTTGGAGGTTGGTGGCGCCTGCGGGGATGGGGAAGTTCGGGGAAACGAGATTGGTGGTGCTTTTGATCGCGGGGCCGGACGCGAAATACGAGGTGGTCGGCGATTTGCTCTGCGCAGTGGTCAGCGACCAACTGTTGCTTCCGGCGGGGGTAGTTTCCGAGGACCATCCAGCGACCACGCCGTCGAAGGATTCGGTCCAGACGGCTCCGACCACCGTGAAGGCATCGGCGAGAGTGGACGTTTCGAGACTCGGATTTGTGGCGACCACATTCCATGCGCCGGTCGCGGCTCCCGATAGAATGAACTGGCAGCGAAAGATCGAATCGACCTCGACGACAGAGGAGGCGGCGAGGTCGGCCTGGCCGGATTTCGTGAGTTTGAACGCGGTGGACGTGGTCATGCCGGTGCCGGAGACGTCCAGCGTGACGGTCGTGTTGGCAAACCCGCTTGCGGGGGTGATGCCCGACAGAACGAGGGGCGGATTGGCATTCATGATCGTGCCGCTGATGAAATACTGGCCGATGCTGCCATACACGTTGTAACCCGAAGGTGGAGAGACGAGAGGAGTTCCCGTGCCGGTATTTCGCACGTGCAGATAGTAATAGCCTTGGGTGAGCGAGATGGAGATGGACGCGTGGGTTAGGCTGGCGGCGTTATTCGATGTCACCAGGGTGCCTGCCTCGTTGTAGAGTTCGAGCAGGATGTCCAGATTGCCGCCACGGGTGCCGGAGGGTTGGGTCCACGGGTTGGCTTTCAGTTGGACGGGGCCTGTTCCGGTGTAGAAGGAGAAGACGTCCACATCCGTGTTGCGCTCGATCATTCCCTTGTTCGCCGGGTTGGAGTTGGCGGGATCGTTTTCCGGGGTGGTGGAGGAAATGGTGGTGCCGCCGGAAACCGTCAGCGCCGTCGCGGTTCCCGCCGTGTTGGCGTGGTCGTCGCTGCGGTAGGGTACCCGGGCGCTGATGAGGGAAAGATCGTCCTGAAGCTGAGTCCCATCGAAATACTCGCCTTTGGACCATTGGGAGACGTTTCGATAGTATCCGGTGCCCATGAGTGGTCCCCAAGAAATATCACCAGTGCCGTGGCCACCGTAGTAGCCCAAGGTGGAAGTCCCGTCGTGGGACAAGCCCATGTTGTGGCCCATTTCATGAGAAGCGGCTTCCGCGATGACGGATTCGTCGCCGCCGCCGTTGGTGCTGGCGACCCAGGCGGGCTGATAGGTCGGCGAGTAGGTCGAATTTCCAAACACGCCGACGTAGGCCACGCCACCTGAGCCAGCGTGGGGCAGCGCCACGCCGTTGTTGTCGGTGGTGTCACAGATCAGCAGCCAGCCGACATAGTCCTTGTTGCCGGTGTAGTTGTCCGGATCGTAGGCAACGTCTGTCGTCACATCGACGTCGAAGGGCGCATAGTCTTCCGCCACGCGTTGCCAGACGCGCTTCATCCATGTCTGCTCGGAATCGTTGAAGGTGGTGGTGTCCCCATCTTGGGACCAGACTTTGACATTCCAACTGGTCACTCCCGCGCTGGTGTTCCACGCGGTTCCGGATACGATCGCGCCGTTGAAGTCCAGATAGATGCGCCTGGTGGCATTGGGTTTGGAGTGGTAAGCGGGAGGAGAGCTTATCAACACGGCGGCATATTCGATGGGCGGCGGCTCGCTGCTCGGGTCAAGCTCCGGGACGATGGGCGCGGTCTCGCCGGAGTTGTCTTGGGTCGCTCGATGTTTGTCCGTGCCGTGGGAGTGTCCCTCGCAGTTGCCTTCGTTGTCCGGGCAGACGATGAAAACGCCGCCGCCGATGTCCACTCTGAGGTGTTTCGCGGCATCGAATTGGTCGAAGTCGAACGTGTGCAGCCACTTCATCGCTTTTTCCTTCGCCTGCGGATTGAGCGCTTGCAGTCCGGTTTTCAGTTTTCCTTCCGGCAACTCCTCGGCGCGAAAAGGATTCTGTTTTCCAAACGCCTTCCCGGGTGATCCTCCGGCATGCGCCGTTGATATCGCGATGCCGAGGCATGCAAGTAGGGCGACGAGCGTAGGAAACGAATGAGTTTTCATGGTTTTGAAGCTCTGTCACCGGACGAAGGCTTCAACCGGCACAGGAAAATGTGGGTTCCGATGTCCCGAAGCGGGCGTTCCCGGAGCAGCGGAGCGGAACTGCATAAGGTCAATGAAACCTAAATGAGTTTCGACCGAGCGCAAGATTCTAGCACCAGGGAACCCTACGCGATCACGTAGTCTCTGGCATCAGTCCACGCAGTGACACATTTTTTCAAGTTCATTGAGTTTTTTTAGTAGTTTTTTATCTCTCTTCACGATGCCTACTTGCCGACTCACCGAGCCAGGGTGGCCCATTTGCAGCCCTCGCCCGTCCTTGGCCAGTTCAAAGGAAATGAGCACTCGATCTATCTCTAACCACGGTGGCACCTTGCCGCCCGCATATGCAAGCAGACTGCTCCACCTGTAACCAGCCAAGGTGCCCGACCTGCCTCCCGCAAGTCCTGCCCTTGCCGGATTGAGATGAATGTAATCGGCCACGATCCGGAAATAATATCGGTCCGCGTCGCTGCTATTGACGGGCACGGATTTGTAGCGACCTTGAAACACACGCCCCTGACTGAAAGCACCTAACAATCAATTCATACCAGCGGCCAGATTGGGCAACGGAGTTTCGATGAGCAGGTGAAAGTGATTGTCCATAAGCACACATGCCTGCAACAACCAACCTCAACTCGCGCAAGTCTGACCCAAGAGACAAGCGGGGTGCGGGCCGGTGAATGGCTTGGCTCGAGCATTGGATCAATGCAGCGGAGTCTCCGCATATCCATGGATCAAAACCTCTTCCTCTTCCCTTTCGTTAGTGACAAACATCACCTAATCTGGAGTCTAGGACTCTGCTGGGCAATCGCCCTAGATAAAACACAACATGCATCATTTTGCGATTGACACAGGGAAGTTTGGAGATAAACGTCCCCCCAGGACATAAAAACAAAACAAACATCCATTATTGCCGCCACATCACTCGCACTCGTTATTGCAGCATCCCATGCGCAAGCAGCGGTCTTGATCTTCAAAAATGATCTCGACGCACCTATCGCCTATGACGTTGCTGTGCCGGCGGATTACGGCGACAATATCACGACCGGCATTCAAGGTTCTTACAAGTATGGGCTAGCAGGCGGAGCCACACCAAATGTCACAGTGAGCTACAGCCCGGGTGCCAATATTTACACCTTCGGGCCGTCGTATGGTAATCTCGCCTCGGTTATTTACACAAACGGTAGTGGTGGTAACTTCACCATTACCTTCACGGCCGAAGCCGGATATGAGGTGCGGCTAACCTCTTTCAATCTGGCAGGATATCAAGAAGGAGCCCGAACTCTTGGTAGCGTCACGGTCTCCAATGGCACTAATACTTACACCCAAAATAACCTAACTCACGATGGGAGTGAGTCTTCTACGGCAGTTGATTTTTCCGGCGGCCTGACGGCTGCCATTGGCGAAGTCGTAACTCTATCCTTCACCGGTGCAAGTGACCTCATTGGATTTTCAGACTTCCAGTTCTCGCAAGTGCCTGGGCCTGGACCTGATTTTTCCGTCACCATCACACCGAACGCCTCAGAAGTCGGCAATTATGATTTCAGTTGGAACACCCAAAATGGCAAGTTGTATGATCTGGTAAGCTCCACCGATCTGGCTACCGCTCCATCCACTTGGGACGTATGGCAAGAAAACCTCGATATCCCAGGCAATGGCGGAATTTATATCCTCTCTAATGTCGATGGCGGAGACAATACAAAGCGTTTCTTCGCAGTGAGGCAAAAAACTCCGACTCCTTGACTTAAGGAATTCGTTTTCTCACTCTCTGATTTTCGTGAACTTTTGAGTTCTCATTGTTTCTAACTAAGAACCTAAGACAAAGTTTCTAGCAGCCCAATTTCATAAGTCCTATAGCATCTCGATCTATGACGCTTACGAATTGAGAAATGAGTTCTTTTGTTTATTTCGGAATTCACTGGGAGTGAAGTTGTGGCGTTCACGAAAGACTTTGGCGAAATACTGGCTGGATTGGAAACCGCAGCGGAAAGCGATCTCCGTGACGCTCATGTGCGGATCCGCAGCGAGCAATGAGGCCGCGTTTTCCACCCGGAGCTGGCCGAGATAGGTGATTGGCGTTAGATTTACGAGCTTCCGACAAAGCCTCGAGAATTGTGAGCGTCCGAGCCCGCAAGCGTTTGCCATTGAGTCGAGTGTCCATGGTTCGTCTAGCCGACGGCTTAGGCTTTCAAGAAACAAGTTTACCGTTCGCTCGCTGCTTGGAAGTGTTGCATCGAGTTGGGGATTTCGGGATTCTAGCAGTTCGGCAAGCATGACGAGCAGCTCGTTGATGACGATCTTGAGCCGCGCCAGATTGGTCTCGCCAGCACCGCGCGCCACTGTGGCGTCGAGCCGTGAAAAACAATCGCCGATGCTGCGGTCACCGTGCCAGACTGGGTCCTCGTTGTGGCGGAGCATCTCGGTGAGTCGAGCAAGCCCAGATTTTGGCAATAACAGCCACTTCGGCCATTTCCAAGGTTGGTTAGGACGCCGCACGCCCACGTCGAGAATGATCCAAGAATAATGACAGGCAGGCATGTTCGGGTCGCCGATGCGATGTCGTTGCCATGGTCGAGTGATGGTGAGTTCTCCGGGGCTTACGGTTAGAAATTTCTGACCGACAGCAAAGGGCAGACGTCCGGCCGAGAGGTAGCCGATTTCGATGCCCTCATTGCAATGCCAGCCGAGTCCCCAGTCTTGTTGGCTCGGCGCATTCCAGAAACCCGCCATGCAGAGTTCCTTCAACTCGTTGCGCGGCAGGCGGGTGCCCGGGTAGCCGCGCCCGCTGATTGCTTCAAAGCGCAATTTACCACTGGCGGCAGCCCGCTTGAGTGACTCGCAGGTGTCTGCGTGGAACAATTCACGGTCGGTGCGGAAGGTGCTGCGTGTTCCCATGGCTTGCGACAAGTGCAATATTTACCACTGGCGATCTTTGCAAGCATTCAATGATTTTAGGCACTAGAGTAGCTGCTCATGATTGCACTGCGCATCTGCCTCATCTGTTTCGGGTTATTCGGTTTTTCCGCGGCTGACCCGAAGCTGCGAGTGTTGATCCTCAGCGGGGCGAATAACCACGACTGGAAACAAACCACGCCTGCGATCCGGAAGGTGTTGGAGGAATCGGGACGCTTCGTTGTCGATGTTGAGGAAAACGTCATCACGATGAAACCGGAAGCTTTCGCGAAATACTCGGTGGTGCTGGGAAATTTCAACACCTTCGGCGAGGAGGCACCGCAAACTAAGGACTGGCCATTGGAAACGCGGCAGGCTTTCCTCGATCACATGGCTAAGGGCCACGGACTGGTGATCGTCCACGCGGGCAGCTCGGTGTTTTACGATTGGCCGGAGTTTCAGCAACTCGCCTGCGCCACATGGAAGGACGGCACAAGCCATGGCGCGATCCATCTGAACCGCGTCACCATGACCGATACGGAATCACCCATCACTAAGGGTCTAGAGCCATTCTGGATCCGCGATGAATTCTGGCAGGGCATCCACATCGCGCCAGGAGCGAAAGCGCTCGCCAGTGTCATTCCTGATCCCGCGTTCGATGGCAGTGGAAAAGCGGAAAATATCCTTTTCACCACCGAATCTGCTGGTGCGCGAGGTTTCGCCATCATTCTCGGCCATGATTTAGTGGCGATGAAAAATACCGCTTGGAAAACCATACTCCAACGCGGCACCGAGTGGGCTGCCACCGGCAAGGTCACCATCCCGCCCGCGAAAGACTGGCCTTCCACCAAAGAAGCCGGCCAACGCATGACAGAATAAAGTTTCACTAACCTATCCTAAACCTATCAAACCATGAAAATCGGCTGCTTTGCACTCATCCAACCATTCTCGCCCATGCGGCGGCAATTTGAACTCATTCGTGAACTCGGCTTTGATTATGCCGATCTAACTGACAACCACGACGGTGCCACTCTCGGCACGGAATACGGTTTCTCGGCATCCTTCAGTCTGGATTCCCACCCGGCCACTATTCTTGATATGGTCAACGAGTTCAGCCTCACGCTCACTAGCGTCTGCGCTCATGCTAACTTGCTAGATCCCACCTCGCCGGATCGCTACGCCACTGCGGAAATTATCAAAGCGATCAAACTCGCCCATTTTCTCGGCGTCAAACATGTCATCACCACCGAAGGCGATCCAAAGACCGACTTCGGCCACCGCTTGACCGATGAGCAACGCCTTTTCAGCATCCGCGAGAAACTCCACGAACCAATCCGCTGGGCGGAGACCTTAGGCATCGAGATCTTGCTAGAGCCGCATGGCATTCTCACCGACACGGTGGACGGCATGAGCCGCATTCTCGACGCACTCGGCCACGAGGAAACGGTGGGCATCAATCTCGACACCGGGAATTCATGGCTGGGTGGTGGCGATCCACTGGAATTTGTCAAAACCTTCGGCCCGCGCATCAAACACGTGCACTGGAAAGACATGCCAGCAGAATGGTTGCCGAAACGCGGCACGCAGTTCGGTTGCGGGATGGGACTCATCCCGTTAGGCGATGGCATTGTCGGCATTGAGGCCATCGTCAAGGAATTGTTAGCGACTGGTTTCGACGGCTTCACCACATTGGAGATTGCTGGCGAGGAAGCCGTCAAGCTTTCCGCCGAGCGCCTCCGCCAATGGGCAATCTAGTATTTCTAAATCCATATCTCTCATATTCAATTTCCAAACCAATGATCACACGCCGTAATTTTCTATCAACATCTTCCGCCGCGTTTGCTGCGCCATTCATCTTGACGTCCCGCCGTACCGACGCTGCTACCAGCTCTCCCGGCCGCACCATCCGCCTCGGCCACATTGGAGTGGGCGGCCAAGGTTCCAGCCTGCTGCAGAATTTCCTTTCTGTGCCAGGCGCCACCTCCGTTGCCATCGCCGATCCATTCCGCCAGCGTCGCGAAGCTGCCGGTCAGAAAGTAAAGGAAGCGCAGGGTCATGATCCCAAGCTCTACAACGATTTCCGCGAACTGCTAGCAGATCCTAACATCGATGCAGTGATCATCGCCACAGCGGATCACTGGCATGTGCCTATCGGCCTCGCTGCGGTGCGTGCCGGCAAGGATGTCTATGTCGAGAAGCCATTAGGCCACACCCTCGCCCAGAACAAGGCGATGCTTGATGCCTGTGTGAAACACGACCGCATTTTTCAATATGGCACGCAGCAACGCAGCCAGGAAGCCCTCCGTCGCGGCATCGAACTCGTGATCAACGGCGTGATCGGTGAAATCGAGCGCATTGATATTTGGGCACCGCAGGGAACCGGTGGTGGCTCGCTCACCGAGATTCCTGTGCCGGATGGCTTGGACTATGATCTCTATCTCGGCCCAGCACCCATGAAACCCTGCACCAAAGATCGCATCATGAGTGCCGGATCTTGGTATTGCACGGATTATGCGATCGGATTCATCGCAGGTTGGGGAGCTCACCCGTTAGATGTGTCGATCTGGGGTCTCGATTACGATCAGCAAGGACCCTTCAAAATCCGCGGCACTGGCAGTGTCGCCACGCCCGATGCGCTTTTCAATACCATCACCTCATGGGACATTCAGATGGATTTCTCCGGCGGCATTAAGACCCATTTCATGAGCGATGACATCGCCAAGCCCATCGTCGAAAGCTATCGGAAAAACTGGACTGGTGACGGCACTACCTTTTTCGGTTCCAAGGGCTGGGTGAGTCTCAGCCGCGGTGGTTACGCGGCAAGTAACCCTGAGTGGTTTCGCCAAAAACAAGGTGCCGACGCCAAGCGCGTTCCCTATCAAAATAACTACTACAAGGCTTTCGTTGAGGCTGTGCGGGACCACACACCATCGATTGGTCCGATCGGAGACGCGGTGCGTTCGGACGCGCTGAGTCACCTATCTGTGCTCGCCATCCAGTCCGGTAAAGAAGTTACCTGGGACCCGAAGGCATACCGCATCACCTCTCCAGAATCTCTCAGCACCCGCATGACTCATCCCATTCGTGGCGATTGGCAGCAAAGCTGATACCGCGCACTCCATTTTTTGCGGGTGATTTACAAACCAAAAAATGGCGACTCAGGGTGTAAGTTCTTGTTTGTGGCTCACAAGAAATACAATCCCGAGTCGCCGAAGTTTCTTATTTGCGCAGGCGGAAGAAGCGGTTGGTGGCCGTATCCAAAATTTGGATGGTGACCTTTTCCTTACCGTCTCCGACGTCTGATGTAGAGATCGGGTAAACTGAAGGCTCGTCGGTGACGTCGGACCAATCGGTCAAGTTGATGCTAGTCTCGACGACTGCCGGAGTGGCTTCGCCGGTCACTCGGAGATACTCGACACTTCGATTTGAGCCGTCGAATATAATTCCAAGTGGCTGTGGTTCGAAGTTGTAGACTGCTCTTGCGACGGTCACCACAACGTACAGAGACTTTTGGCCAAACCACTCAACACCTTCCTGTACCATCTGCCATTGGAAGGGGTAATCACCAATGGTCGTTGGCGCGGTGACCGTGAAGGTGTAAGTCACTTCTTGGCCAGGACTCACCGCAGATGCTGGGTATGCACGATTAATACCCCAACTTGGATTATAATCCGGTTGTACTCCCAACCGCCAACTGTCATTAGCTGGCCAACTGTTATCTCCCACATTTTTCATTGTGACTGAGACCTCTGCGGTCTGACCTGGAGTCATTGACGCTGGGGGTGGGACATGGCTGATGAATTCAGCACCGTTGCCCACTCCGTAAGTTGGAACCCCACCGACGTTCACTATGACGTTTGGTGTCCAGTTACCAAACGAACCAACGTTGTCCTGCATCATTCTCCACTTAAAGTTGTAACCTCCTGAAGTGCTGGGTGCGGTCACCATGAATTCGAAGGTTACTTCTTGGCCTGGCAGGACTTCATCCGGAGTTGGCACACTGGATATTCCCCAATTCAAGTTAGCGTTGCCTAGATTTTGCACCCCCAAGCGCCAAGCGCCACCCTTTGGCCATGTGTTAGTCCCGTCATTTCTCATCGTGACCGAGACATTAGCAGTCTGGCCGGGGTCCATTGTGGCTGGGGGAGCAACCTGGCTGATGAAGGTGGCAAAGTTCGGTCGGGTCCCTGGCTGAGGATCCACTACATTGACCTCGATGTTGGGTGTTAGATCGCCAAACCATGCAACGCCATCCTGGAGCATCCACCACTGATAATTGTAGGTTCCAGTAATTTCGAGTGGAGCGGTTATGACGAAGTTGTAGGTCACCTCTTCACCTGGGTTTACATCGACGGTTGATTGCACACGACTAAGCCCCCAATTCGAATTGTTCTCTGGATTTCTTGCTCCCAAACCCCACTCACTATTGGCGGGCCATGTGAGAGTGCCGTCATTTTTCATGGTGATCGAGACATTTGCTGTTTCACCCAGAGCCATCGTGGTCGGAGGTGGGACCTGGCTGATGAAGGTTGCGGCCCTTTCAACCGCTTGAACGTCCGCTGCCGGACCGAATATAAATCCGCTGAGCACGAGTGCTGCTACGGTGTTGATGTGGTTTTTCATGGTTATATTATATTTTGTTGTGTTTTACTCGACGGGTGATGGCTTTTGAAACGATCAGACAGTCATTTCGATATGAAGAATTACTATCGATTGTCTGTTTGCCTAGTCAAGGAAAGCTTTGAACTTGTATCCCCTTTACGGAAAAAAGAAGTCTCCCCGCCGTAATCTCGGCTTACGAAAAATCCCCGGACTTGGTCATCAAACTCATTCTTCACGCCCGCCCCATCCCATGATCACTTCAAGCCAAACGCCCTGCCTGTTGATTTTCTTCAAGCAAGCGTCTCAAACGGTTTTTCATCGAAACCTTGCCAACGGCCGATAGTCGATCCACGAAGAGAACTCCGTTGAGATGGTCGATTTCATGTTGGAGTGCGCGTGCTAGCAAACCATCGGTTTCAATTTCTAACACTGATCCATCTAGCTGGGGGAGAGTGGCCTTCACGCTGATCGGGCGGCGGACTTCCGCGCGGAGGTTGAGGATGCTGAGGCAGCCTTCCATGCTGATTTCTTTTTCCTGACCGTAGGACAGTTCGGGATTGATGAAAATGAGTGGCATGAGGGATTTCACATCCACATCATCGCCGTTGACTTTTAGAAACGATACGCATTTCGGGTCATGCGAGACATCAATGACAGCAAGACGCACGTCTTCTGCCACTTGAGGAGCAGCTAGACCCACACCATTTGCCGCTGCCATGGTATCGAGCATATCTGCGGCGAGTTGGATGATAGAGTCATCTACCACCGTGACGGGGCGACAACGTTGGCGGAGGATGGGATGGCCGTATTGGACGATTTCGCGAATCATAGTAGGTGCTGAAAACCGATTCATAAACACATGAACGTCAAAGGTCAAATCCGGTAATTCAGCGATTTTTGCCGTGTGTCACAGGTGTTTTTTAAAATGGACTGAGATGATTGAATGGTCAGAATGCAACCATGAAGCCGCTGGAGGAGAATGATTGGCCGCGTTTGGTCCGCCCTGGTAGTCGGGTTTTCATTGGCGGTGGAGCATCAGTGCCGCAGGCGCTGGTGGCATCCATGTTGCGGAATGCCAGCTGTTTCAAGGATGTCGAGTTGGTTCACATCCACGGCTTGGGGGAAACCCCATGGATCGGTGAGCAATACGAAAACGTTTTCCGAACCAATTCGTTTTTTCTAACTCCATCATTGCGAGATGCCGTGGCAAGAGGGCAAGCGGACTACACGCCATGTCCACTATCAGAAATCGCCTCGCTTTTTGAACACGGCCCGCTGCCGCTCGATGTGGCCTTGATTCAGGTGAGCCCACCGGATCGCGAGGGATGGTGTTCGTTAGGGGTGAGTGTGGATGTGGTGAAATCTGCTGCTAGATGTGCGCGGACTGTGATCGCTCAGATCAACCCGATGGTGCCATGGACATGCGGTGACAGCAGGATTTCACAACGCAGCATCACTTGTTTTATCGAACATTCCGCAGAACTTCCCGAAGCAGGACGTGCGATTTTGGATGAGCGCCATGAACGGATAGGGCGTTACGCCGCGCAGCTCATTGAAGATGGCTCTATCATCCAGATTGGCCTCGGAAACAGCCCGGAAGCTGTGGCGATGGCGTTAAGAAAACATCGCCAACTCGGAATTCACTCGGGTTTGTTTAATGACGCGTTGATGGATCTGGTGCTGTGCGGAGCGGTGGATTCGTCGATGAAATCCTATCAGCCGGGCAAGATCATCGCCAGCCACGTGATGGGCAGTAGCAGTTTATACCGGTTTGTAGATGGCAATTCTTCGGTTCATCTCCATCCCAGTGACTGGGTGAATGATCCGCAACGCATTGCTCGCAACAAGCGCATGGTTGCGATCAACGGAGCACGCGAAATTGACCTAACAGGTCAAGTGGTGCGTGATTCGAGCGGTCATCGATTTTATGGTGGCATTGGCGCGTTGCAGGACTTCATCCGCGGAGCAGGCCACAGCAAAGGCGGCCGACCAATCATTGCGCTAACATCCACAGCAGATGAAACTGGCGTCTCACGCATCGTCGCCGGGTTAGAGTCAGGCAGTGGAGTTTGTACTGGGCGTGGCGATGTGCATTATGTGGTTACTGAATTCGGGGTCGCCAGTTTGCATGGTCGCAGTATCCGCGAGCGAGTTGCTAGATTGGTAGAAATTGCGCACCCTGATCACCGCGAGACTTTGTTGGAAGGTGCGCGATCGCGCGGTTGGCTACCGGCGTTTTTTACCATGCCGATGCCGGAGTCAGGAGTTTCTGAAGACGGGGTGGAAAATGCTTGGGTGGCTTTTCAAAACACCCGATATTTGCTGCGTCCGTTGCATCCGAGTGACATGCGCACCTTGCAGGAATTTTTCTACTCGCACGATGAAGAAACCGTGCGGCAACGCTACGGCCATCACCGCGACCGCATGACTGGAGAATCGGCCTATAAACTTGCCGCCGTAGATCCGCGAAAAGACTTGGCGCTCGGAATCTTCACCGAAGCTAACGGAAGACAAGAACTACGCGCGATTGGCAGATATTATCTCGATGCGGATAGAGAGCGTGCTGAAGTAGCATTCGTGGTGCATGAATCCACGCGCCACGCTGGAATGGCGGGATTCTTGTTAGCTGAGTTGGCCGCCATCGCTAGACGACGCGGGATTTCCACTTTTTGGGCCAGCGTTTTACCGGATAATCGAGCGATGGCTGGGTTATTTCTAGCTGCCGGTGGCGATGAGGAAAAGCCACGCATGGATGAGGATCGCACGTTTTTTATGTCCGTTGAAAAAATTCTATCATTCAGTGAGCAATTTATGGAGAAGAAAAACATCCAACGCATCGAGCGATGATTACCGGCATTCATTACAGCAGCGTTTACGAACGTCATGATACCGGGCCGGGCCACCCTGAGTCTGCCGAGCGTTACCGTGTGCTGGCATCCGCACTGGCGGATTTACCGCCGGAAATTGTCAGACTATCAGGACGCCGAGCGACCGTGGCGGAATTGTTATTGGCGCACGAACATTATTATCACGATCTGGTTTACCGCGATGTCGAGAGTTTCGCAGATCAATTGCGCACGGGTGACACTGCGATTTGTGAGGAAAGTTACGATGTGTCGTTAGAGGCGAGCGGCGCGGTTTTGGAAGCGGTGGATGCGGTGATGCGTGGGGATGTTTCATCAGCATTTTGCGCAGTGCGTCCGCCCGGCCATCATGCATCTGCAGTGCGCGGCATGGGATTTTGTATTTTCAATCACGTGGCGATTGCGGCGCGTTATTTGCAGAGTCGGCATGGGATTTCCAGAGTGGCAATCATCGATTGGGATGTGCACCACGGAAATGGAACCGAGGCGATTTTTATCGAAGATCCATCAGTGTATTATCTATCACTTCATGAAAATGGAATCTATCCGCACACTGGAGCTGCTAGCGAACGGGGCAGGGGAGCTGGGCAGGGGGCCAACCTGAATATTCCGCTGCCAACTCACAGCGATGGAAATCTAGCACTTCACGAGTGGGACGCACAGATCACGCCTGCACTCGAAGCATTCCGGCCGGAATTCTTGCTGATTTCTGCTGGGTTTGATGCTCGTGTGGACGATCCAATCGGTGGTCTTCGTTGGAGGGATGAAACCTTCGCCGCGATGACTCAGCGCTGTGTGACTCTAGCAGAAAAACATTGCAGTGGTAGAATCGTCTCAGTGCTTGAGGGCGGTTACAATCCCGCGGGTCTTGCATCGGCCGCTGTTGCTCATGTTAGGACGTTGTGATCAGTTGCAGAGGCGGCATCCGTTTGATGGGCTTTTTCATCGAGCAATTCATCATTCAAGTGCGGATGGTCGTCATTTGTTAGACTTCGCATCACCGTGAACTCGGCACCAAGAAACAGGATGGCGCTTGAATAATAGAGCCACATCAACAACACCACGAACGAGCCGGCTGACCCATAGCTTGAAGCGGTGGCTTCGCGGCCAAGATAGGCACCGATTGCAAATTTTCCGACGGTGAACAACAGTGCAGTGAAGAGCGCACCTAACCAGACATCTCGCCACCGGATGCGTGTGTCTGGGAGAATCTTGAAGAGCGAGGCAAAAAGCAGAGTCGCAACGGCGAACGAGAGCAGGCCGCTTCCTGCGATCCAAGATGTGATCAGAGGCCCAGAAGTTTTGCCAAAAAACGAGCTGAGAAGTTGCAGTGAAGTCGTCAGGGCCATCGCCACTAACAGCAAGAAGCCAGTTACAAGAACCATTGAAAATGACATCAGTCGGTGACGGAAAAAATCTATAATTCCTTCGGGCTTCGGGTCACTTGCTCTCCAGATTTTATTGAGAGACGACTGAATTTGCGCAAAGGCTCCGGTCGCTCCTATCAGCAGTAGAAGGACGCCGAACGCGGAAATTAAAATATTGTCACTGGGTTTTCTCGCGTTTGCCAGCAAATCTTGGATTGCCGTTGCCACATGTGGGCCAAAGTTGTGTCGCAGTTCATTTTCTAATGCCCCCTTCGCTGCGTCTTCGCCGAAAATTGCGCCAGCGATGGACACCGCGATGAGCAGGAGTGGGGCGATAGAAAATGCGCAATAGTAGGCCAGAGCCGCACTCATCTGCATCCCATCGTTATCGATGAATCGCTTCAAGGCACCTTTTACCAAATCGAAAGTATTTCTAACTGTTTCTGATTTCACCACCTTTTGACCCTCAAGTTTGCATGCGGAAATAGTTTTGGCATCACGTTTTTATTGATGCATCAACGTACCGGCCAGAAAAAAAGGATCAACGGCACACCGACTGTCACCACGATCAAAGAGAGAGGTGCGCCTAGTCGGGCGTAATCTCCGAAGCGGTAGCCACCCGGTCCCATGACGAGCGTGTTGCATTGATGGCCGATAGGAGTTAGAAAATCGCAACCCGCACCGACGGCCACCGCCATCAGAAACGCATCCGGTCGCATTTCCAAGTCGGTGGCAAATCGGGCTGCGATCGGAGCCATCACTAGCACGGTGGCCGCATTGTTCAAAAATGGAGTGGCCGCCATCGCCGCTACTAGGATCAACCCCACTGCCACCCATGACGGGGCGCCTGCGGCCATCGAAGATAGCCAGTCGGAAATCAATTGCGTGCCACCGGTGCTTTCCAAGGCTGCGCTGACGGGAATTAGCGCACCTAAGGTGACGAGGATCGGCCATTCCACATGCTCGTATGCGGTTCGGATCGGCAGTGCTCCTGTGAGAAGCACCAATAAAGCAGCTCCGAAAAAGGCCACGGCGACAGGGATGACTCCGAATGCGGTCAAGGCCATCGCTCCGGCGAGAATGGCCACCGGGATCATTCCGCGGCGCACACTGCCGAGGAGGATTGGGCGTTCGGCCAGCGGGAGGCATCCGAGATCACTCAAGCGTTCGGGGAGAATTCCTAACGGGCCTTGGAGTACGATGACATCGCCAGCCTGCAAGCGGGTGTCTCGCAGGCCCTCCGTGAGTCGCTGGCTTGAGCGAGAAATCGCTAGCAAATTCACCCCGTATCGCTCGTGCAATTTCATGACTCCCGCGGCCTGTGAAATCAGCGGTGAATTCGCGGTAATCACCGCCTCAATCACGCCGACATCCTGATTCCTGTTATCGGTGACAGCCGTGCGATGTTGGCCAGCTAGGATCAACCCGGCTTTTGAAATCACGCGCTCCAATTGTTCCGGGTCGCCTTTCAATAACAGAATGTCACCTTCTTCCATGATTGCATTTGCCGGCGATATCTTGGTTCGCGTTTTGCCCCGCAAAATGGTGGTGATTCGAATGTCCTTCTCGTGGGCGAGAATGAATTCAGCCGGCTTTAGCCCGATCGCGGTCGAGTTTTGCGGCACCACGGCTTCGGTCGTGTAGTCATTGATGTCCAAGGCCTCGCTCATTGTTGGGGCAGCGCGCCGATCTGGTGGCAGCAATCGGTAGCCGAAGTGGAGGAATATCAATCCAGCGAGCGACAATCCGAGCCCGACGGGTGCATAGTCAAACATGCCGAAGGGCTCGCCCGTCATCTGTTCGCGAACCCGCGAAACAATAATGTTAGGCGATGTGCCAATCAGGGTGATCAGGCCCCCTAACAAAGATCCAAACGACATGGGCATCAGAAAAACCGATGGCGAGGTCTCGGATTTGCGGGCCATTTTCAACGCGGCCGGGATCAACATGGCCAATGCCCCAATGTTTTTGACCAGCGCTGAAAGCAGCGTAACGGAACCGACTAACAGGGTGAGCTGCCAGCGCACGTGTTGGACGCGGGTGCTGACTAACTCAAGGCCAGTCTCAATGATGCCTGATCTAGCGATGGCCGCGCTCAAAACTAATGCACTCGCCACGATGATGATGATGTCGTCGCTGAAGCCAGAGAAAGCCTTGTTCGCGGGCACGGTCCCGACCGCAATCGAGGCTAGCAGCGCCAGCATCGCCACGAGGTCATAACGTAATTTTCCCCACACAAAGAGGGCGATGGTTGCCGCAAGGATGCCAAAGGCGAGCATCTGGGGAGTTGTCATGGTAGTGATATAAGTTTCGCTAAGCGGGGAGTTGAAAAATGCCAAGGGCCTGCGGAGTGATCCTGGCAGGTTTGTGAAAAAGCCAGTATAGCGGCAAAATTTCCGACTGCATTGGAAATTTGCGATTTCAGAAAGTCATAGCCCATAAACGCAACAAATTTTACAGCTGCGGGCAGCCGTGGAGTTCATTGCAAATTAAGTGCCAGACAACTCGGCAAGCACTTTAGCGCAGATCGCACGAATCCATTGGGTTCGTCATCTAACGATAATGAATGATTGCCTAGTCCATCGCGTGGCAACGTCTCTTTGCAAAGCCGCCGACTTCATGCTCTGGTTTGTGGGATTTCGAAGAGCTAGGGTCGCGGGGAAATTGCTGCCAAGAATCCTGATCACAAGACCGGAGGCAATGGGTGCGACCGTCAGTTTCCGAGAGTCTTGTCAATTTTCTCACCCGCTTTTTCCATCGGGCCTTTTGGTTCGACTGCGTCCTTGATGTTATCAAGCGCTTTGTCGATTTTTTCACCGGTGCTCTCAGCGGCGCCTTTTGGCTTGCACGCAGCTGTTAGCAAAAAAGGCGAGATCAGGCAAAGGGAAATAATAGATGTGTTTTTCATGGTAATATAGGTCGAAAGAATGGTACCCCGGCTTGGATTCGAACCAAGGACCAATTGATTAAGAGTCAACTGCTCTACCAACTGAGCTACCGAGGCATTGGCTAGTTTAACGGGATATAGCTCTGTAACCCGATGCAAATGAATGATGATTCACTTGGCTGGGGTCGTGATACCATGCGGGCACCGAGCCACAAGCAAAAAATTGTCGCATCCGGATCTGAAATCCAGATTTCATCCGACAAGTTTCAACGCCATGATGCCGAACGCTGGAATAAAATTTCAAAGTGACATCGTAAAGCCGCGCGGTTTCCTGATAGTTCTGTGTGATGAAAAAACTCAGCCGTTGAGCTTTGTTAGTGACTTCGGTAGAAAAACGCCGTCTTTGCGGATGAGCTTGCCGTCGAAGCGGATTTCGCCGCCGCCATAGTCCTTGCGTTGGATGTTCACCATGTCCCAGTGGACTTGTGAACGGTTGCCATTGTCGGCATTTTCATAAGCTTGGCCGGGTGTGAAATGGAACGAACCAGCAATTTTCTCATCAAACAGAATATCGCGCATCGGTTCGAGAATGAGCGGATGGAAGCCTAGCGCGAACTCGCCGATGTAGCGTGCGCCTGCGTCGCTATCGAGGATCTTGTTGAGTTGTTTGGTCTTCGCTCCCGCCTCGGCCTTGACGATTTTACCTTTAGAAAATTCCAAGCGAATGGCATCAAATGGAATCCCCTGATAGATGGTGGGCGCATTGTAGCTGACGTATCCCTCAACTGAATCCTTGACTGGCGCAGTGAAAACTTCGCCGTCGGGGATGTTGTAGTTGCCACCACAGACAATCGCGGGAATTTCCTTGATAGAAAATTTCAAATCTGTGCCAGGTCCAGTGATCTCGACGCGGTCAGTTTGATCCATCAGTTTTTTGAGAGCATTCATCGCCGGGCCAAGTGCTTTGTAGTTGAGCAAACAGACTTTAAAATAAAAGTCCTCGAATGCCTCGGTGCTCATTCCTGCCTGCTGCGCCATTGACGACGACGGCCAACGCAACACACACCATTTGGTTTTTTTCACGCGGTAATCGAGCACCGGGCGCATGTGTTTCATCGCGAGTTTCATCGATTCCGCAGGCACGTCTGAGGTTTCGGCGATGTTGAGCCCGCCGCGGATGGCGATGTAGGCGTCCATGTCCTTCATTTCCACTAGCAGATTTTTGGCAATCACGCGGTATTGATCGTCTCCGGCACCCTTGAGCATTTCACGTGTTAGGCGGCCTTGATGAATGCGGATGAATGGTAGAGCTCCCTTGGCCCGTGCCTCACGGATCAGGGCTAGGCCAATCGAATCTGGGACATCGTGCAGATCGATTAGAATTTTCTCCCCTTTTTTCAATGAGGTGGAATAACCGATCAGTTGGCGAGCGAGGGCGTCGATTCGGGCGTCGTGCATGGGCGAGAACTATCCTTTGGCAACCGGCATTCCAAGCCCCAAGTCGTCAGATTTTCCCGACGGAGGATGTATTAGGCAAGCCTGATAGTGAAAGTGGGATAGAAACCACGGATTAAACGGATTTTACGGATGGTTTTTTTATGAAGACCACTGGGTATTTCTGAATTTGGATGTTGGCATGGGACTGGCAGCAAGCATCGGCCTGAAATGCTTTTCCAAAATCCGTCAAATCCGTGTAATCCGTGGTTCAAAATCACCACTTTTCCCTCAATGGACCTGTCTTGGGATTTTCCCAAACTTGAGGCTTGGAGGACCGCTCGCCATGTCCTACACCAAGCGCATGGTGCTAGGCATACTCGGCTCGGGATCTGGATCCAACATGCAGGCGATTCTCGATGCGATTGACGCAGGATCTCTGGATGCGCAGATCGCCTTGGTTCTATCAGATCGCCCAGACGCATACATTCTTGAACGTGCGCGGAAGCGGGGGATCGAGACCGCAGTGATCGATTGCCGTGGGTTTCGCACGAAATTTCCCGAGCAGGCCCAAGCGGAAACGGCAGCGCGTCTTCAGGCGGCTGGGGTGCAAATCGTTTGCTTGGCAGGCTTTCTGCGCTTGGTCAAACAACCACTGCTCGCGGCATTTCCTAACCGAATTCTCAATATCCATCCGGCTTTGTTACCTGCGTTTCCGGGATTGGAATCATGGAAACAGGCACTCGATGCCGGGGTCGCCGAAACCGGCTGCACGGTGCATTTGGTCGATGTCGGGATGGACACCGGGCCGATCATTCTTCAGGAAAAAGTTCCAGTATTACCCCGTGATACAGCGGATTCTCTGCACGCCCGCATCCAGATTGCAGAACATCGACTCTACCCGGCCGCCATTCGCAAGCTGGCTGCTGAGCTTTGAGCCTTTCTTTTCTGGTTCGCTGGATGTGCCTGTGATAGCGTCCGGGCATGGACGCATTGATTCACCACCTTGAACAAAATCAGGAACTTTCACCCCGAGAGGTGGCCGTAGCGGCGGAGCTGTTACTTGATGCCGCAATCACTGATGAGAAAAAAGAACGCCTGCTAGAAGCACTCGCCAAAAAAGGCGAAACCCCGGCAGAGATCGCTGGTTTCGTCGAAGCCTTCCTCGAACACGCGGTGGACCCGCACCTCGGCTTGATCGAACTCGAAGGCCCGACACTCGATGTCTGCGGCACCGGTGGCGATCAATTGAATCTTTTCAATGTCTCGACCACGTCGATGTTTGTCGCCGCTGCAGCTGGCGCGGTAGTGGTGAAACATGGAAACCGTGGCATCACTTCTAAAAGCGGCGGCGCAGATGTGCTAGAAGCTCTCGGCATTCGTCTCGACCTGCCAACTGAAGGATTCCGCAAATGCATCGAAAAAGCCGGAGTCGGCTTCATGTTCGCTCCTGCTTACCATCCCGCATTCAAGGCTGTGGCAGGAGTTAGAAAATCTCTCGCCGCTCGCGGAGTGAAGACTATTTTTAATCTGATAGGTCCATTGCTCAATCCCGCCAAGCCGCAATGCCAGTTAGTTGGCGTTTCATCCCGCACGCTCTGCCCAGCATACGCTGAGATCCTCCAACGTCTCGGACGGGACAGCGCTTGGGTCGTTTACGGCACCACTGGTGACGGTCGCTCAGTGGATGAAGTCAGCTTGATGGGCTCCACTCGCATCTGCAAATCGGGCGCCTATCAGGATATCGTCGATGAAGAAATCCGGCCGAGGGATTTCGGCCTGAGACACGCAGAAGTCGAGGAATTGCAAGGCGGCGATGCAAAAACCAACGCCGCAATTCTGATAGATATACTTTCCGGTAAGGAAACTGGACCTAAGCGAGACATGGTGTTGATGAACTCAGGAGCAGCACTCGCCTGTGCCGGCCTTGCCGATGACATGAGCGAAGGCATCGAGATTTCCCGTGAGATGATCCTCAGTGGCGGAGCGATGGCCAGTTTCAGGCAATTGAAAAAATACGCGCATTAAAAATAGCTCAGCGGTGCAGAGAAATTCCTGTGATGATCTCGGGTTCAGCTTGAATGCATGGCGGATCAGGATTATCCCCACTTTCGTTAAGCCGAATAAACACCTCATCCGTATATGAACATTTCTGAAATTGCCCCAATCCTTCAAGTGTCTGTTAGTCCCGTGATCCTCATTTCTGGAGTGGGTCTGCTGTTATTATCGATCACCAATCGATATGGCCGTGCGATTGATCGCTCACGGGTTTTGGGCGATGAAGTTAGGCGTTCCGGCAAGATCGAGGGTCACGTTTGGCCGCAGGTCCAGATCCTTTTGCGCCGCGCTCGTCTGTTGCGCATTTCGATTATCTTCGGTGTCACGGCCGTGTTGTCTGCCGCGCTGTTAGTCATCGGCATCTTTATCGGCGCAGTAAGCAACTATCAGATGGGATCGTTCGTCGTGATTGTGTTTGGAGCTTGCCTGTTGTCATTGGTTGTCTCGCTAATCTATTTCCTCCGCGATATCAATCTGTCCCTGGCCGCGCTGGATTTGGATGTCGATCACGTCTGCAAATCGGTTGGGAAAAAATGAATCAGGCCGCAGTCGATGTTGACTGAAAAGGGCAGGGGAGTTTCTCGCTAGGACGCTCGTTGGTTTGCCTAAAATTTGGAATTCAGAGCTTCTTTCTTTGCATCGGTGAGTCGCATGGCGATGAAATACAGCACGCAGACCACAGCCACTACGGCGATGATCCACAGAGCTTCGTGTTTTACCGCGTGGATCAGGTGCGTGAGATCGACGCCGTGGCCGTTCTTGAGCGCGGCGATTTGTGCGGGTTCTAATTGATTTCCTACTTTTTGACCGAGCACGGCGAGTACCCAGCACCAGATGGCAGAACCGACAATCGTTAGAATGCTGAACTTGAGAAACCCCATGCGGATGATCCCGGCGGGAATCGAAATCAAATGGCGAATCACTGGCAGCAGTCGGGCGAAAAAGATGCCGCCGGCTTCGTAGCGGTGCATGAATCGTTCCGCGCGCTCGACTTTATCGGGAGGCATGAAAAAATATTTGCCGAATTTCATGATCACCGGACGACCGACAAAAAAGGCCACCCAGTAAGTGATCGCCGAGCCGAGCCACGAGCCAAAAGTTCCTGCTAGAATAACACCCGGGATACTCATGCCTCCGCCTTGTGCTGCTAGAATTGCGGCTGGCGGCACCACCAATTCACTAGGCACGGGGAAAATCGAGCTTTCCATCGCCATCAGCAAGATCACTCCGCCGTAGCCCCAATCGTGAACCCAACTGAACCATGTTTCAATCAATGACTGCATCATAAGGAAATGCAGGATGCACCCGAGAAGCGGTCTGGCAAGCCAAACTCTCTAGCGGATTTCACCAAAGTCCGTATTTCCCGTAGGCCATGATGTAGAGGCACATCAGCAAGTTGGCCACGGCGTGCATGATCACGCAGGCACCGAGGCTTTTGCTCCAGATGCATAACAGATAAGTTAGGCTACCGTAAACAAAAGCACCTGCGTAATCGACCGGCGCATGAGCCAACATGAAAAGCGCAGTGACGATGCCGTAGGATTTCCATGTCGCACGGCCAAATGGTTGCTTCCAGTAGTCGCCCTCCCAGTCGCAGACGAAGCGCATGAGAAACCCGCGCCAGAGGATTTCTTCGGCCAGCGCGACGACGACCACAGCCCGAATAAAACGGAACACCACGGTGGTCCAGACCGAGAGTGGGCTATGGAAATCTGTGGGATTGAATCCATCCACTCGTTTTTCCACGCCTAACCATTTTAAGATTCCCGTGGATTCTCCAGTGAGTCCCCAGCGATCATAAAGCGTCGTCGGCAGCAGCCAGATGCCGATGCCCACCACGCCGAATAAAACTGCGATGGAACTCCATTTCCACGACCAGCAGAAATCATAATATTTCCAATAATATGCCAGCAGGATGAGCACGGTTAGGCTTTGAATCGGATAGATGAAATGAGCCGGGTCTTTCCTCCACCATGGAGCTGCCGGGTGGTCCCAGCCGATTTGTGCCGTCACGATTTGCAGCAACAGCATGAAGCCCATGAACACCGCCATTGGAACGACATGCGCCCTTGTGAGGCGCACCGGGTCCTTGGTTTGATTTGGCGCGTTCATGCAAGTTAGAGGCTGCCGACAAATCGCTCGATCCGATCCGTGGCAGTGCGGATGTCGTCAAAGGCCGTGGCATAACAACAACGCAGGAATCCCTCGCCGGACGGGCCAAATGCACCACCTGGAACACAGGCGACATTTTCTTTTTCCAACAGACCAAACGCGAACTCCTTGCTAGAAAGCCCGGTGCTGCGGATGTCGGGAAAGACATAAAACGCGCCGCCTGGTGTGTGACATTCGAGGCCGATCTCGTTGAGTCTGCGCACCAGGAAATCACGGCGGTGATGATAGCTGTTGCGCATTTCGAGCATCGCAGGAGTGCCATTTTCAAGTGCCTCGAGTGCGGCGTTCTGGCTCATGATTGGAGCGCAGAGCATCGAGTATTGATGGATTTTCATCATCGCCTCAATGATTGGCTGGGGCGCGCAGGCATAACCTAACCGAAAGCCAGTCATGGCGAAGGCTTTGGAGAAACCGTGCAGCAAGATCGTGCGTTCCTGCATCCCCGGCAGTGAGGCGATGGACACATGTTTTTCTTCATCGTATCGAAGCTCGCTGTAGATTTCATCGGTCATCACGATGAGGTCGTGTTGGATTGCGAGTTTGGCAATGCCTTCGAGGTCGGCGAGACTGGCGCAAGCACCGGTCGGATTGGTGGGAAAGTTGAGCATGATCACACGCGTTTTCGGTGTGATCGCGGCGGCTAGATTTTCTGGCTTGAGCGAGAAGCCGTCCTCTTTGGTGGTGACCACTGGCACGGCGACGCCATGAGCCATCACGATGCTCGGACTGTAAGAAACATAACAAGGTTCGTGATAGATCACCTCGTCGCCGGGGTTGATCAGCGCACGCAAGGCGATGTCGATCGCCTCGGAAACCCCCACGGTAACTAGCACCTCGCCAGCGGGATCATAATTGACACCGAAGAAACTCGAAACGTAGCGTGAGATCGATTTGCGCAGCGAGAGCAGCCCGAGATTCGATGTGTAGGTTGTTTGACCTTTTTCGAGCGAATAAATCGCCGCCTCGCGGATGTGCCATGGCGTGACAAAATCCGGCTCGCCCACGCCGAGCGAGATCACGTCGTCGCGGCCTTGCACGAGTTCGAAAAAGTCGCGAATACCCGAGCGCGGGATCGAGAAAACATTGCGGGCGATTTTATTCTGATAGTCCATGAGATGCCAGCGGGGGCGTGGCGATTGTCAGCAGGACAATCCGTTCCCGTCAATGCCGGGGCGGCAATTTGTCATCAAAATCCATGAAATCATGCGTTTTCACCAGTTGATCGATAAATTCCGGGGTGCCTCCCTTGCGCGCCAAAAACGAAAGTGAACCCAGTACGGTTTACAACAGCCGAGCTTACTGGCCAGTGGCAAAGCCTGCCGCGCCCGCAGGAATCTCATTAACAACTTCCAACAGCCATCGTCATCCACCGTGGCGGCGGTTTTTAACCACCAAGCCCATAACTAAACCCACCCAGAACTCATCTCCAACCACCAGAATCTATCCGCACCAACCAAATCCCTCACCACCATCCGCCAGAAACCCGATGCATCCGTCAGAAGCCAGCACCAACGCGATTCTGGGACTGAGTCGGCTTTCGGTATGGTGGCTGGCTCTGGGCATCGATCTGGAACGAGGTCGGCCATGCTGCCCACAGGACAATGGAGTTCACGAGCGAACGCATCTGTTAGGAAACATCTATCTTCACTTCGTGCAAGACTTGTGGATCAAAAAGGTGAT
>ENA-OFCF01000011-OFCF01000011.1-metagenomes-genome-assembly--contig:-NODE-11-length-105108-cov-13.999296_pt1 | contig 105108 bp, 87 predicted proteins | sample MGYA00153387_OFCF01 | MGnify analysis MGYA00153387 | reverse complement strand
GTAGCAGAGAAATGATCTTCACTTTCATTTTTGGCAATTACCCCATTCACAATTACTCCCAATACATTACAACGAGACATTTTTAATTTCTCTTGAGCAGCACGAGCACTACTCGCCTCGATTACTCCAGGTCGAGCTACTAATATTATCCCATCAGTTAATTGCCCGACACTCAGTACATCTGTAGCTACCAAGATCGGTGGAGTATCGATAATCACAAAATCATATAAATCTGCAACTTCGTCAATTAGTGACTTCATGTACTTAGATTCAAGACAAGCTAAGGGATTAGGTGGTTTAGCTCCAGCAGTCAAGACATCTAGATTTTCCATTACCGTCCATGAGTTTCGCCGAAATTTAGATCTTTTCACTAATAGTTCGCTCAAGCCTTTGGTTAAAGGTAATTTCCAGAAGTGGTGCTGATAAGGAACGCGGAGATCGGCATCTATCAATAGAACTTTGTGTCCCATTCCGGCGATCGCTGCGGCTAGATTAGCTGCTACTTTAGATTTTCCTTCGTTAGCAACTGTACTAGTAATCGCGATCGTTTTTAGAGCTTTATCTGAACTGAGAAATCTTAGATTGGCTTGAATCGTGCGGTACATTTCACTAGTTAGCGATTGAGGAGTATCTCTAACTGCAACCTCCAGTGTTGTCAACCCTGCCCGATCTCGTTTGCGCTGCCTGTGCTTATTTGCAGGTATCAATCCTAATAGAGTACATCCAAAAAATTTCTCGATTTCTTTGACAGTTTTGAGCGACTTATCTCTCATTTCTAGATAAGCGATCGCACTAGTAGAGAATAAAGCACCAAGCAGCACTCCTAAACCTAAAACTATCGGCTTAATCCCCATCTCTGGCTTGTCAGGGACAATTGCACTAGCAATAATTCGAGCATTTGATACATTTCTACCCTTTGCTAGCTGTAGCTCTTGCACCTTTTTCAATAAAGATTGATGTGTAGATTGAGACACATCGAGTTGTCTTTCTAGCTGGCGTTGAGTTTGGAATAATTGCGGAATAACATTTACTCTTTTTTCATAGCCAGAACGAGAATTTTGGAGTGAATCCAGCTTTTTAACTAAGCCAGTTTGCTGGACTTCCGATCGCAACAATTCAGTAATTAAGTTTTGTTTGAGTTCGCCAATTTTTAATAGTCCTTGAGGAATCTGCGTTTGACTGCCAATAGTACTACGAATTTGCTGTTGTAAGAGAGTTGTTAATTTAGTTTGCTTCTCTTGGAGACTAACAATTATCGGGTTATTATTAGAGAACCGACTACTTTCCGTTGCGAGTTGCCGCTCGGTATCTTGAAGCTGAGTGAGAATACCCTGAATCGCAGGTGATTGACTAATTGCGCTAACGACAATCGCTTCTTGAGAATTTAGATTGATTTTTTTGTTTAGTTCTCTATTTTGAGCATTTACCTGTTCTAGTTCAGATCGAGCGGCATTAATGCTATTTTCCAAATTTCCAATAATTCCGACTGCTGATTTGGCTTCCTCTGATAGATCCACAACATTATTTTGCTGTTTAAATGTCCGTACTGCTATTTCTGCTCGATCGACAGCAGCTTGAGTTCTTGGTAGCTGACGATCCATAAATTGACGAGCGGCTTCCGCCTCAGATCGACTTGTCAGGATGTCATTTTCTAAATAGACATTCATAAGTGTATTAACTATCTTTGCCGCTTCTTGACGATTGCGACTTTTGTAGTTAATTTGCGATATATCTGAGCCGCCTACGATTTTGGTAGTCAATCCAGCTTGTAACTCACCAACTTCCAGGAGTTTATTACGATTGTTTTTAAGTTTTAATCTATCGATTGTCTTCTGCAACAAGGGACGAGAAGAAATTATTTCCATCTGAGTGATGATGGGATTTTGAGTTGATACCAGGGATTTCATATCTCCTGATTCTCCTCCTTCCATTGATGTGGGGATGAGATTGGAGCCAACTACTTTAAAAGTCGCATTCTTAAATAATAATCTCCCTTCTGCTTGATAAAATGGTTTGATTAATGAGGTTGCTAATATACTCAGAATAACTGTGGAAGTAAAAATACTAGCGGCAGGTATCCAGTGCCGTTTTACAGCTATTAAATAATGACTCAAGTTCAAGTCGATAGATTCTTGATATTTCATTAAATCTAAATTTTATATATAGCTTTTAATTGTATGTCAGACAACTAAAATATTAAATCCGCCAAAATACTGGCTGCGATCTTCATAGCTCAGTGCATATATCCAAACGGGAGCGAAAATGGAATACCATCGACGATGACTGCTGACATTCTCGATCCATCAAATTTGCGATACTCTGGATTTAGAATATCAATAATTAATAATTCCAATCCACTGGATTTCGTAGTTATCTTTTTGGCGATCGATCGAAAGCACGAATCATGGCGTTAAAAGCTAACTTTGGTTGAAAGTCTCGATCGAATGGTAACGGTCGCGATGGAGAGCGATCTGGACGCGGCAAATACTTATTCAACCACGTATCGCGATCGCTCAAACCCCAGTTGATTACGGCAATCACGGCTTTTTCAGATAATACTGCATTGAGATATTGCTCGTATGTAGATGCGATCCGCCGATCTCGATCGAGCGGATCGAGCGGCAACTCTTGGTCGATAACATCCAGCTCAGTAACTAGGATCTTGAGTCCCAATTTGGCTACACGTTTCAGAAATTTTTTAAATCGCTGGGGATTAAAATCATCACGATGACCGCGTAAATGAGATTGAATCCCCAGTGCATGTACTGGCGTTCCCTGGGATATCAGACGCTGTAGCAACTGAAGTACAGCAATCTGATGAGCTTCATCATATTCTAGATTTTGCTCATTGTACACCAGCAAAGCTTTGGGATCGGCTCTAGCAGCAGTATGGAATGCCAAATTGATATAATCAGCACCCAAAAATTCTAGCCACGGTGTGTTGCGGAGACGATCGGATCTACCATCTTTCACTTCAATCGCCTCATTAACCACATCCCAGGAGTGCATTTTCCCAGCATAACGTTTGACAAAAGTGTGGACATGATTAGTTAAGATTTGCTCGGCATTTTGACGATCGAGTGTTTCCTCAATCCACTTGGGCAAAGCAAGATGCCAAACTAAAGGATGTCCCCGTACTAGCATCTGATTGGTAGCTGCAAATTGGGTAAGATAGTCGGGTTCGCTAAAGTCAAAAGTACCCCTGCTCTTTTGAGTATCAGTCCAATAACACGCAGCGACCACCAGACTACACTCTCGAATAAATGTAGCTTTCCATTTGCGGTTTAGATCGAACTCATCACGACTAGCTTGAGGAAAAGCTCCATAAATTATTCCTTTTGCTGTCGCGCTCTGTTTAAGAGATTTTTTACCAATTACTCTAAAGGTACGCTTGCGGTTGTTTTTTTTCTGGTGGCTTAGTGCTATCGAAGTGTTTGAAGATGTATAAATTAGATAACTTAATGCTTTTAACTTGCTCAGTGATAAAACTGCAATAGTAGTTACTATACTAGCACCAATATTTAGAGCTGCCCGTCTATTTACTAAACGATCGAGAGAAATTTTACGCAATCGGCTCGATGATTTCATTTACCACTTATGATTGATGTCTCAATTGAAAGTTTCGTGCTGGTAATGAGTATTCCTATCACCAGAACATAGAGCTACCGCCATCCGTTGCTCCAGACATCACTTAATAGTAATTTTAACAAAAACCAAGGCTCGACTAGATAGCGTCGCCACAAACGTTTGGGTTCAGCAACTAGCCGAAATAGCCATTCTAAACCAATTCTGCCTGCCCACCTCGGTGGTGTCGGAATGGCACCAGCCACATAATCGATAGTTGCACCACAGGGTAGGATTGCATTAGTTGAAATTTGTTGCAGATTATCCAAAATCCAATGTTCTTGTCGTGGCATCCCCATCCCTACCATCAGAATATGGGGTTGATAGTTATTAATTTGGGCGATGACTGCGGCATTTTCTGGGCTATCTGGATGAGTATTAAAATAACCATCCGCTTGAGTTATCTGCAATCCCTCGAATCTACTCCGCAAAATTTCTGCACCGTGTTTTGAGACACCTGGTTTTGAACCTAAATAAAATACCCGCCAGCCGCTGTTGGCAGCTTCCGCCATCAATGGAGCAGTCCAATCTACATATGTTACTCTTTGTTCTCGTTGGAGTGGAAAGCCTAAAAATTTACCTAGAAATATCAAAGCCATACTATCGATGTGGATGTATTTTGCTTGAGTATAAAAGTCACGCATTTTTGACTCATGATGGTAAATATAAACACTGTGGAGATTGTGATTGGCAATTATCCATTTTCGATCGAGTTCGATTGCTTCAGCGATCGAGTCATTAAGTTGAGATATCGACAAAGGATGTACTTTCACACCCAATATCTCAATTGCTGAAGGTGGAATAGCTTTATTTAAAGATTTTTTCATAAGATGTTACCATTTTTTCTACAGAGAATTGGGTCGAACGACGTAATGAAGACTGAGACAGGCGATCTGCCAGCTCAGGAGAATCTAGAATCTGTCGCACCGCGATCGCTATTTCCTTGGCACTTTCTGAAGGGACGAGAATTCCGGCATCGCCCAAAACTTCCCGCATCGCCGGGATGTCACCAGCAACGATTGGAATACCCAAACCCATAGCCTCTACTAAAGCCATGGGCATTGCTTCATATAATGAAGGGAAGACAAATACATCTGCGATACACAGTAAATCTAAGACATCTTCAGATTTCATCTCACCTAGAAAATGAACTCTTGCGCCCAATTTTAATGCGGAAACTTGCTGATGCAAAGTATCCCTTAGTTCACCTTCACCGATTAAAAGTAAGTGTGCTTCAGGTATGTCAATAAGTGCTGCAATGAGGGTTGCTTGATTCTTTTGAAGAGCCAATCTGCCAACATTTGCGAGTAGAGGAACATGTTCAGGTAAATGCCACCGATCTCGAACTTCTTGGATATATTTCTGGCGAGTTAGCTGAGGAATTCCATTGTATATTCTTTGTAGGTATTTTTTGTACTCAAACGGGTAGTTGACAACAGAGTCTACTACCACTTGAGAAACAGCGATATTTGCAGAATAAATAGCTACTCTTCCAAAAGCTCGATCGATCCACTTGGCAATCTTTGGATAAGTATGTACTGGATTATGCTGGACTGCTATCCGTTGAGATATACCACTAAATTTAGCTACCAACTGACCCATAATATTAGCATAGTGAGTATGGGTAATGAAGACATCCGGCTGGCAAGATCGTAGCAACTTCCATAGATTGAATACGATTCTTAGATAATCAAAACCTGAAGGTTTATGTTCTAACAAGACTCTCACACCTGGAACATCTTTATAAGTAGGACGCTTCAGGTACAAAAACCACACTTCCGCATCATATCCTCGTTCTTGGAGAGCTTCACTGAGGAGCATGGCAACTCGCTGCGCTCCACCTGCTTCCATTTGAGTAACTAATTGAACGATTTTCATATTATTAATTAAGACTTTAAGCTTTGAAATTAAAAAATTAGGATTTTGCTTAGAAACTAAAACTATCTCGCCTTCAATCGTAAAAATAAACTATAAGTCCCTGATATTTGATGCGGCTCAATTAGATTTTAAATTCACCAATCGCTCTCTTCGGTAATATCGATAGTGAAACAACTGCCGTCACATAAAGTAGCCAATAAATTTCATTTTGTCTCAACAAGGCACTTTCTGTTTGGTTTGATAGCCAAAAGTATACTAAGTAAAGCACTGGCCAAAAAGCATCTGCGGTCTTACTTATCCTAATCCAAATTAATCCCCTGACTAAACTGAATCCAAATCCAAATAAATAGATAGATAGCCCTAATAAGCCTAAATCTAGCCAGATATCTAATAAACCGTTGTGTGCATTGGGGGGAGTCCATCCTGTCACGGTCCAAACATAAGCACACTCACTATTCCAATCACTACCCCAGAATCCGCTAAAACCATAGCCAAGCCAAGGACGTTCCCAAATTTTAGTCAATACTGCGGGCCAGAGATCGACACGACCAGTAAGTGTTGCATCTTTACCAATCGAACTCAATAGAGTGGTTGTATTATCTAACAGCCAGATATTGGCAAATAGCCCGATGATTACTATAAATAATATCGTCGGAATCATCATCAGATATGACATTCGCATGACTCTAATTAATACAAATACAATCATAATAACTATAAAGCTAATTATTGATGAAGAAGAATTTGACATTAACAAAAGTAGTACGGACAATCCCAGTCCTCCCCACAGTAAAAATTTAGGTTTTCGCTCATTGAGCGAAGTCAGTAAAAAAATTATACTACTCAAAATCATTGCTTTGCCTAGCACGTTCTTATGCGTAAATATTCCTCTCCATTTTCCTGAATGTATCCCTGCCATAATTCCATATTTAGGCAAAAGTACGATAAATATCAAGCTCAGGCCGATCGCTATCCCATATGCCCAAGCTAGTAATTGAAGTTGTTCTCTGAGGCTGTAGCGGCTAGCTAAGTACAGTCCAAATAAGCTGGTTCCGAGCAGAGCTATATTTCTCACAATCGTTACTGAAGGCACACTAGACCACAGTACTGAAAGGATCGAAACTCCTAACAGTGTCGAAATCAATCGCTCTCTACTCAGTACAGAAAGTACGCTTTTCCATCGCAGAGCAAGGAGTACGAATGAAATTGCAAAATTCAGAAAGAATAAAAACTGAATTAATGGATAACTTGAGATACCAATCGCATTATCTCCTTCACTCTCAGCTCCTGATAGAATGACTACTAATGGGCCTCCGGTATAATGCAGCAACGATATAACTGTAAATATCTTCTCGGCTATTAATAGACCTTTGTTCATCATTAGAGTATAAGTTTTGTTGCTCAATCTTTTTAAATAATATTAACACCCGATTGTAAGTTGCCAATCTGGAGTTATCTTTTGATACTTGTGTCGATGGCTTTATGGTAAACTTGCATAGTTCGATCGGCAATCTTTGACCAATTTAAATCTGTTTTGCAGCGATCGATCGCCGCAGATCTCAATTTTTCTTGTAGTTGCCGATCTCTCAACAGACGCACGATCGCATCAGCTAAAGCGCGAGGATCGCTTGGAGGGACGAGTAACCCATCTTCCTCATTTTTAATCATTTCACCCACACCACCAACGTCTGAAGCAATTATGAGCGTCCCTGTGCCATAAGCGATCGCTGCAACGCCACTTTGGGAAGATTCAATGTATGGGAGAATCGCGATCGTGCTACGCCCAAATAGACCTGCAACTGCTTCATTAGGAATATAGTCATTGATGATTTCATAACGGTTGCGATCGTAACCGTCTGGAAAGTATTGCTCTAGGTTCTCACCTTTTCCCGCGACAATCAACTTAATTTCAGGAATATGTTTAGCAACTAAAGGTATCGCCTCAACTAGGTATTTCAAGCCCTTATAAGGCCAGATTCGACCAAAAAATATTACTGTATAAGGCTCGCGAACTACATCGCTGGTGTTTGCCATTTGCCCATACAAGCTGCCAAGTTCTCCATGTGGAATCGCACTAATCCGTTGTGCGGGGATGCGAAATTGTTGCGACAGAGTATCTTTTAGCACCTGAGCATGGACGATCAATTGTTGCGATCGATAAAAAGCAATCCGTTTAGTATATTCTACTCCAGGTGTATTGCCACGATCTCCAGGATGAGGTGCGATGTCATGGATAGTTGTGACTAAAGGTGGCATCCGATTAAATAACAGTGTCAAGTCATACCAATAGTCAAAGGTTTCTTGGACATGTAGAACATCTGGATCTAAATCTCGCACGATTTGCATCATTTCAATCATTGAGAAGAAGTTCCCTGGGTAACGACTACGCTCTGGTTTAGTAAAGCTTTTAATATGAATACGCGGATCGGCAAGTTGTTTGCAAATAGGTGATAGTTTGGCTGGATGAATTAATGTCAGATCGACATGGTTTACCAGACTATTCGCTAATCCAGTTGTATATTCGGGGAAACCAAAATGTAGTAAAGCTACTTTCATCATTAGTGTGTTCTATCTTAGCTTATTTATAAAAACCGAATAACATAATTAAAAAGAAATTTTTCCTGATTTACGAGGGATTAGCAGTCCAGCGATAGTTGTATAGAATAGTGATGCTAATCCGATAGTAACTAAAAAATTTAGATTGATTTGCTCTAACAATAAAAATACCAGCGACATTAGAAAGCTAATTAATAATGGACGATACATTATTTTTAACAACCGTAAATGAAATAGCCGTGTAGATACAAAAAACATCATGACGCTAAAGTTTGTAAAACTTATCGCTAAACTCATAAATGCTGCTCCCATTAATTTATATTGAGAAATCAAAAATATCCCAGTCAAGCCACCGAGTACAGTAGTGATTACCACTTCTGTGAGATTTAATTTCTCCAAACCATTGGCGATGAGTAGATAGTTAAATGGTCGAGAAAATGCTGCCGTAATTAATGATAGAGAGATAATATGCAGAATAATTGCCCGGTCGTTAAAATCTGGATTTTGATAGATAAATAATAATAATCGATCGCCAATGAACAGGATACCTACTAAGAAAGGTAAACTGATACAAAGTAGAATCTCAATGACGTGTTCTGTCACCTGTTGCTGTTTTGCCTTACTTTCAATTACTGCTTTTGACATGCTCGGAAAGGCTGCTAAAGCCAAGCTACTAGAGACAATATCATAAGGTTGGAGTAACTGACCGATCGCACCATAAATACCCACTAGTGCTTCACTACCTAATAGCGAGAGAATTAAGAGATCGATTCTACTGGCGATAATTCCCATCCCTTCAAGTGCAAAAAAGGTGCGAGCTGTCTCGATCGCTTTCCAGATAAAAGCTAGATCTATCTGCCATATTGGTTTTACTATTGGAATCAATAATATCCATTGAATGATGAGAATCAATGATTCTGAGACGATCAGAATACCCACAACATATTCGAGTCCATAATGCAAACTTAGTGTCCAAATTATGGTTAATAACCTCAACACATAAATTGGTACTGTTGAAAATGCAATTAAGTGCATCTTTTCTTGGGCTTGGAAAATAGCCTCTGTAATATTAGAAAGGGCGAATGGGATAATCATGATCCCCATCAGGTAACAAGTAAAAGATGTCCGATCGCTATAAGGTAGAATATAAACCAAGATCGCCATCGCAATATACCCGATCGCTCCAAATACCAACTGCACTAGTGTACCGTTGACTAGATAAATTGGGGCTATTTCTGGATTGCGGGTCAGCTCTCTAGTAAATAACGTCTTAAAACCCTGAGATGCAAGATTTACAAATATAAAGTAATAGTTGATTGCCAGTAGGTATTGACCTAAAGCATCGGCTCCCAATGTGCGGGCAATAGTTGCAGTTAATACGAAGGTAGCAATTCCCTGTGTTAGCCTGTTGACTAACATTGAGATAGAGTTACCGATTAGTTTATTTTTTTGTGCCATTAGCAATTAGAATTTTAGCTAGCTCGCTCGATTCAAATCTGGATCGTTATCGCGATCGACATTATGACAATCATAAATAAAGTTTTAATTTTTCGGCTAAAGTACGAATTCGAGGCTCTTTCATCATCGTGAAGTGGGAGCCAGGGAGATGATGAATATCTAGTCCAGCTACTAGACTGCTCCAGCCAAATTCAGGATGGAGGTAATGCTCCAGATCCTGAACTTGACAGCGGAAAAGGGTAACTTTTCCTAAATGAGATCGAGCGACGTAATCTTCGCCAGCTTGTAAATTAGCATCTAAAATATTTAATAATTGGGGCGTGAGGTCTTCTGGCTTATACAAGCTTTGAGCTAGAAAGTCGCGCTCGTTAGTAGTTCTAAATCGATAAGCAATTCTCCCCATAATATAACTCGATCGCTCTTGGAGATTGAGCTGCCAGATATTACTCAAATGAATTCTCGCCGATTGGAGCGATGATGGTCGCAAGTTGGGTAGATTGGGCGCGCTACAGTCTAGTAAAGCTAGCAAATCGATTTTTTCCCCATCAGCCATTAGTTGTTGAGCGATCTCATATGCTACTAATCCCCCAAAGGAGTAGCCGAGCAGGTAATAAGGGCCATGCGGCTGAACCGTGCGGATTTCCTGGATGTAGTGGCTTGCCATATCCTCCACCCGTCGAAAGGGTGGTTGTTTCCCGTCCAGTCCTTGGGATTGTAGTCCATAGATGGGTCGATCGCGATCGAGGTGGTTGGCTAAGGTGTAGTATTCGAGGATATTGCCACCGACTGGATGAAGACAAAATAACGGTGGTTTATTACCGCCGGATTTGATTGGTACCAATGATGACCAAGGCGCAGACCATTCTTCCTGACGAAGTACAGTAGCCAGCTCTTCGATCGTTTGTTTTTGAAACAAGGTCGCCAATGGTAGGTTTTGCCCCCAAGTTTGCTCGATTTCGGCAAACAGCCGGACGGCAATCAGTGAATGACCGCCTAGTTCAAAGAAATTATCTCTAATCCCGATCGATCGAACACCCAATACCCGTTCCCAAATTTCTGTCAGTTGCAGTTCTAACTCGTTACGTGGAGCTACTCGTGCCGCTGGGGACTCCGATCGAGCCAATTCAGGCGCGGGTAAGGCGCGACGATCGATCTTACCGTTAGGAGTAAGTGGCAAAGCGTCGATCGTCACAAACGCCGAGGGAATCAAATAATCTGGCAACCGCGATTGCAGAAATGTCCGTAATTCTCTGGCTGTTGGCGGTGCTTGTGGGCAGACTAGATAAGCAACTAGACTTTTGTTTCCACGATCGTCGAGAAGATCGATGACTGTAACCTCTCGTACGCTGGGGTGTTGAGCTAGCTGGGCTTCAATCTCGCCTAGTTCGATCCGAAAGCCGCGTATTTTGACTTGACTGTCGAGCCGCCCCAGAAATTCAATATTTCCATCGGGGAGATAACGAGCCAGATCGCCTGTTTGATAGAGTTTTCCGGTAGAGAAGGGATTAGGAATAAATTTCTCGGCGGTTAATTGGGGTCGATCGAGGTAGCCACGCGCTAATCCATCGCCACCAATGTAAAGTTGTCCAGGAATCCCGATCGGTACGGGTTGGAGGTAGGCATCGAGGATGTATACTTGAGTATTGGAAATCGGCCGACCGATGGGGATAGAGGTTAGCAGTGTGTCTGTTTTGACGATCGGATAGTAACAAGTAAAAGTAGTGTTTTCGGTTGGCCCATAGCCGTTAATCAACTGACAATTCGGCAGATTTGATAACACTTTCTGGACGTGAGGTACTGACAAAACATCGCCGCCAGCAATCAATTGCCGGAGTGGTTGCAAGTCTGCCAATCGCTCATCTACCATCAAATGAAATAGTCCTGCTGTGAGCCAGAGGGTAGTGATTTGCTGCTTTTGGATGATTTGACCCAATTCTGCTAGAGATGGCTTATCGCCTGGAAATAGGACTAGTTTTGCCCCATTGAGCAAGCTCCCCCAAATCTCAAAAGTAGCAGCATCAAAGGAAATCGGAGCCAGTTGGAGGAATACTTGCTGGGGGCTAAAATCTACATAGTTAGTCTCCCTCACCAGCCGGACTACCGCTTGATGTGGGATACAGACACCCTTGGGTTGACCTGTGGAACCAGACGTATACATCACATAAGCTAAGTTAGTCGATCGCACCAGACAGTGAGGATTAGTCGGGTGGGATCTAGCAATATCTGCCCAGTCAGTATCCAAGCAGACAACTCGTGCCTGATGGGTGGGTAACTTCTCAACCAGTGCTTTTTTGGTCAGTAAGATGGACACATTAGCATTCTCCAGCATAAAGGAGAGCCGTTCTGGTGGATAGGCAAGATCGAGGGGTAGATAAGCACCACCAGCTTTGAGAATGCCCAAAATTGAGACGATCGTGTCAATCGATCGATCGATCGCCATCCCGATTAATTCATCTGGTTGGATACCTAATCCGATTAGATAGTTTGCCAGTTGATTCGATCGATTATTTAACTCTTGATAAGTGAGTTGTTGCTGCTCGAATACTAGTGCGATCGCATCAGGATCGATCTCTACTCGTTCCTCAAATAACTGATGAATACATTTAGCTTGAGGATAGTTGGTGCGGTTATTATTCCATCCAACTAATAATTGCTGCTCTTCGATCGCACTCAGCAGCGACAGCTTACCAATAGAGCCTGCTGTTTCAACAATATGAGTTAAGAGATTTTCAAATCCTGTCAAACGGCGATGGATAGTTGCCGCGCTGAATAAATTAGTATTGTATTGGCAGTCTAGAACCATGCTGCGATCGCTAGTAATTGCGGCATTGAGAAAGAACTCAAAGGTAGCAAAAGAACTATGAGCGATTGTCGCCTCGACATCTAGATCGTTAAAAAGAGACTTATTATCGCTATTTAAATCGATGTTAAATACAGCAGAAATTAGTGGAATCCGACTAGCATCACGCGGGATGGAGAGTTTCTGCAATAAGCTACCATATGTAAAATCTTGATGTTCGTAATCATCTAAAATTTCACTATTCCTTACCCTTATATACTCAGTAAATGTGTACTCTGGATCGATCCTACTGCGACAGGGTAAAAAATTGACACAATGACCAACCAAATTATACTTACCCGCAGCAACTTGTCCTGATGTTGGTACACCTACTATTAATTCTGTTTGACCAGTAATTTTATACAAGAATACTTCAAAGGCAGCGAGTAGGGTAGTCATCAGACTGCACCCATTATTGATGCCTAATTGTTCGATCGATCGTACCAAGCTCGACGGCAAAATATAATTTTCATAAGCCGAATTAAATGTTCTTAGTGGTGGACGGGGATAATCTGTTGGTAAGTCTAAAACTGGTGGTACAGCAATTTTTTTGAGCCAGTATGCTGCGGTGTCGATCGATCCTTGACTACCAATCTTTGCTTGTTCTAGAAAAGCATACTCACTAAAGTATTCTGGTGGTTCTAAGTCGGGATTTATCCCTCGATCTAGATTATTATAAATTCTAGCTAAATCTGAGATTAAGACTCCAAATGACCAACCGTCACAAATAATATGATGAACTGTCAAAATTATTACATGTTCGCGATCGTCAAGCTTGAGAATTTTCGTAGCAAATAAAGAACCGTGCGTAATATCGAAAGTTTCGCTGACAGCTAGAGCTTGATATTTGGCGATTTCTTGCAGTTGAGATCGATCGTTCATCCCAGATATATCGATGACAGGAGACTGAAATTCAAGCTGTTTAGCAATCAAAATAGTCGTACCATCACCACTAAAAGTTGTCCTTAATGACTCGTGGCGCATCACTAATGCTTTCAAAGCTGCCTGGAGAGCATCAATATTTAGCAGCCCTGTCAATCTCAATGATTGAGATAACATACATGCTAAATTAGCTTCATTACTCATTTGGACACCCAGCCAAATTTCCTTTTGAGACTCGGTAGCTGGTGCAGTCAATGCTATTTCGCCATCCGCAAAAGGATCGAAGTCAATAGCTTTTAATTTAGAGCCAAATGATGCTCCTGTTGGCATCAAAGCTATTCCTTCATCGGTACGAGTAAGTTCAAGCATAGTACTATTAGAAGTGCCATCCATCATTAAAGAGGTTTTTTTATTTAAAATATAATATCGATCTGGAGTTTAGATACCTAATTAATGAAATTCAGGGGGTCTAAATCCCTATTGTAAAAGCGAATCACTATCAATTATCAACTATCAACTATTTATCAAGCTGTAAATATTTACTAGGTTGCTGTGGATCGGTGATAAACCAAGCCGGATTTCCAGATCGATCTTTACCCAATTTTGCACCTGGTTGCGGTGGCAGATTTCTATTAATCGCGATCGCATTTCCAGAACTCGAAAGTAAGCCTGTCAATTGCAGCTCGGCGATACATACTTGGAAAGCCCAAACAATTTTATCGATATCTTCATCACTATGGGCGAGAGTCAAAAAGCACGGACGGTACTCCCAAACATGAATCCCTTTTTCCCGCAATAGATAGAATAGTAAGCCACCATAGGTTTCAGTAGGCGGAAAGGTGATGTAAAACCAAGAGCTGAAATATTCGAGATTAATCTGTGCCCCAACTAATTTAAAATGTGCGGTCAGTCGATCGACTAGTTTTGTGACTTTAGTTGTTAGAGATATTTGTAGATCGGCTCCTCCCGCTTGAAGTTTAGTTAGAGTAGCTTCGACAGCGGCTAAAGCTAGAGGGTGACGGACAAAAGTTCCGGCAAAAAACGTGACACCGACTTCGGGAATCGATCGATCGCCAAATTGCCAGAAACCACCATCGAGTGCATCCATATATTTAGCTGTTCCGGTTAAGATCCCGATCGGTAAACCACCACCAACAACTTTGCCATAAGTAGCAATATCGGCTCTGATACCGAAGTATTCCTGAGCACCTCCAGGCGCGACTCGAAAGCCAGTGACAACTTCATCAAAAATTAAGGCAGTTTCCGATCGCTCGGTGATTTTTCTCAGTTCTTGGAGGAATGCTTGGGGGCGTAATTCGGGGTGGCGACTTTGGATCGGTTCGACGATGACAGCCGCCAGCTCGTCAGCACATTGGCGAATGATTTCTAACGATTCTGAAGTACCATAATCTAGTACCAAAATATTTTCAAATACAGCAGACATGATGCCTGGTGCCGCAGGTAAAGATTTTCGATCGGAGCTGGCGCGGACTAATACTTCATCAAAAGTGCCGTGGTAAGAGTCGGCAAAAATTACGATTCGATCGCGTCCTGTCACCGTTCGAGCGATCCGAAATGCCGCCATCACCGCTTCCGAACCCGTGTTGCAAAAGGCGACTCGCTCCATCCCCGTAATTTGGGCGATCGTTTTGGCAACCTTCCCAGCCAGAGGCGTTTGGGGGCCGATTGCCATCCCCAGATCTAGCTGTGCTTTGAGTGCCTCTGTAATAAAATCCGGCGACCAGCCGAAGAAATTTAGACCGAAGCCATTGGTAAGATCGATGTATTCGTGACCATCTTCATCCCACAATCTCGACCCTTTGGCGCGATTGATGACGATCGGATAGACCATTTCTTTGATCGAGGGAGCAAATCCCGAAACCGTGCGCGGATCTGCCAAATAGCGGCGATGCGCTTGAGCTTGACGTTTGGACTCAGGGGTACGTGCTACATAACGATCGATTATGCCTGTTAGGGCTGTTTGCTGTTGGGCGGTGAGGCTAGTATCGATCGATTTACTAATTTTTGTGCCTGGAACTGGTGCTTTGAGCGGTTTTTCTGGGGGTGTAGTTCCTCGCCCATTCCCGTTGTGACTTGACGCGATGTGAGTAGCTGGGGGGATAACTGGCTCGCTTGCGGCAATTGGCGCGGCTTGAGGCGGGATAACTGGGCTTGAGGCAATTGGCACGGCTTGAGGCGGGATGCTATTACCACCGAGCAATTCCAGTTGCCTTGCCATGATCTGGAGTTGCTGCCCAACTAATGCTTCAATGGCACTTTGATTTCCACTATTGACGACTGGTGCGATCGTTATTGGCGCAGCAGTGGGCAAGATCGGGCTAGAAGCTGGTGCAACAGTGGGATTGACTACCTGAGTGGGTGGGTTGACTACTGGCGCAGGAAAGGCATCTGGAGGCAGTTGGAGATCGATCGATCGCGCCAAGGTTGTCAGGCTAGAGCAGTCTTCTAATAATTGCCGAAAAGTAACTTTGATTTTGAACTTTTTCTTGAGGCTCAGAGCTACTTGAGTCAGCGATAGTGAATCTAAACCTAGCTCTAGGAAAGTCGCGAGCTGTTCGTCTGCGCCAATCTCTACCCCTGCGGTATCTTTAAAAACTGCGGCAATCGGGGGAATTAACCGCACGGCACGAGCTTCAGGAGGGGGCGACGATACTGGCATAATTAAATTATTTAGATAATCGGGTTGAATTGGGGTGCTGGGAATTGCAGGTGATGAATTTTGGTGAGGTAGTGGATCGATCCAGAATTTTTGTCTTTCAAATGGATAGGTAGGCAAGGGGACGCGATGTCTGGTTTCATTGATGTAGAATTGTGCCCAATCGATATTGACTCCAGCTAACCATAATTGCCCGACGGCTTGGAGTAGACATTGCCAATCGGCGTTATCCTCGGAGGTATTGCCGAGTGAAGCGATCGCAATTTGGTTTTGCCGATCGGTCACTTGTTGTCGTGCTAGAGTTGTCAGAGTTTGGCGCGATCCGACTTCTAGTAAAACAAAGTTAGGATGTTGTTGCCATAGTTTTTGGACACCTTCAGCAAAACGGACTGGCTTAACTAGATGATCTGCCCAATAGTTAGGACTTATGGCTTGCTCGTCGGTAATCCAGTCGGCTGTTACTAGAGAGATAAACGGGATCTGGGGCGGAGATAGCTGCATAGTTGCGATCGACTCGGCAAAAGGTGCGACAATCGGTGCCATCATCGGCGAATGAAAAGCATGGGAAGTATGCAATAATTTACAAACTATTTCCTCTCGTTCTAACTCTTGCTGTAACTGAGCGATCGCTTCAGTCTCGCCAGATACTACACACAGCACAGGACTATTAATCGCCGCGATCGCTAATTCCGGTGTCAGTCTGGTGGCGATCTCTGCCGCTGGTAGTCGCACTGAGAGCATCGCACCAGCAGGTAAATCCCACATCAGTTTCCCCCGCGCCGCAACGAGTTTGAGCGCGTCTGGGAGCGAAAATACGCCCGCCAGACAAGCCGCCACATATTCACCGATGCTGTGCCCGATCGCCGCTTGAGGTTTTATGCCCCAACTGAGCCACAATTGAGCTAGAGCGTATTCGATCGCAAATAAAGCTGGCTGAGTATAGCGAGTTTGAGCTAATAACTCGGTGCTCGATTCTAATTGCTCCACCTGTGGATACATTAATTCGCGTAGATCTCGCTCTAATAAAGGTTGTAAAATCTCTGCACAAAGATCGATCGCTTGCTGGAATACTGGTTCAGATTTATACAAATTTACACCCATATTCACATACTGGGCACCTTGCCCTGGAAACATGAATACCACTTCGGGCTGCTGAGTTTTAACGTGTCGAGTTGCGGTTAATTGAGGTGGTAAGGTTGCCAGGTTTTCGACAGCTTCTACTCGATCTTTGCAGACGATAAATCGACGGTGGTTAAAACTTTTCCGCCCTTGCTGAAGGGTATAAGCAATATCTGCTAAGTTTGGGGTTGAGTCTTGTTGTAAATAGTGATGAAGATTGGTTGTAAGTTGACCGATCGCGGTTTCAGTTTTACCTGAAAGCACTAATAATTGATAGGGACGGGAAGAACTAGATCCCGATTGAGGTGCTTCTTCCAAAATCACATGGGCATTCGTACCGCCGCCACCAAAGGAACTAACACCCGCGCGGCGCGGATATCCACTTTGCCAGTCAACTAATTTGTCATTGACATAGAAAGGACTATTGGCAAAATCGATGTGCGGATTTGGTCGATCGAAATTAATACTGGGGGGAATTTGGCGATGATAAATAGCCAAGACTGTTTTGATAAATCCCGCGACACCTGCGGCGGCGGTTAAATGTCCCAAGTTACTTTTAATCGAACCAATTCCACAAAATTGTTTAGCTTGAGTTTGCGTCCGAAAAGCTTGAGTCAAAGCTTCAACTTCGATCGGATCGCCCAATGCTGTTGCCGTTCCATGTGCTTCAATATAAGAGATCGTGGCTGGCTCGATTCCCGCTGCATGTTGAGCTTGGAGGATCGCGCCCATCTGTCCATTGACACTAGGAGCGGTAAAACTAACTTTATCAGCACCATCATTATTAATGCCGACTCCTTTAATCACAGCATAAATCCGATCGCCATCAGCAATCGCTTCCTCTACACGTTTTAAGACAACAATTCCCGCACCATTATTAAATGATGTCCCTTGAGCATTAGCATCAAATGGGCGGCAATGTCCATCGGGGCTAAATATGCTCCCTTCTTGATGTAAATAACCTTGATTTTGGGGCGTACTAATTGAAATACCGCCAGCCAGAGCAAGATCGCATTGATGATTTAATAACCCTTGATAAGCCTGAATAATGGCGACTAATGATGTCGAACAGGCAGTACTAATACTGATACTTGGGCCTTTAAGATTTAATTTATATGACGCTCTAGTGGGGAGATAATCTCGATCGTTGACTAAGTGCGTTTGGAGTTCGCCAAAGCCATCGATAATATCTGCCCTACCGCTTAAATGTCTCTCAAAATAAGTATTTTCAGCCGAGCCAGCATACACGCCAATTTTATTATTTTCTGCCGCAGTATAGCCAGCATTTTCGATCGCTTCATAAGCTAGCTCGACAAAAATTCGGGCTTGAGGATCCATCACTTGGGCTTCTCTAATCCCAACCCCAAAGAAGCTAGCATCAAATAGTTCGGCTCCGGCGAGGACTCCTTTAGCTGGGACATAATTAGGATCGGCGATTAGCGATCGATCGATACTCGGATCGATTTCATCTTCCTCAAAAAAGGTCATCGTCTCTCTACCAGCACACAGATTTTGCCACAACTCTGCGATACTATTCGCCCCAGGAAATCTCCCTACCATCCCAATTACAGCAACACCATTATTTGCAGATATTTTTGGTGCGGATGGCTCTAGAGCGGGTACGAGCTGTTGTCCCTTCATCGCTTCAGTCAGATATTCAGCCATCGATCGAATTGTTGAATATTGATAAAGTCTGACTACCGAGACTTTGAGCTTAAATCGCGCTTGAATCCGATCGATTACCTTGATGCCTAATAAAGAATTACCACCTAAATCGAAAAAGTTATCCTCAACTCCAACTCGTTCCAGTCTGAGAATTTCTGCCCAAATCGCGGTTAAGATCTCCTCGGTAGACGTACCTGGAGCGACAAATTTTATCCCCAAGTTAAAATTATTATCCGGTGCTGGCAATGCTTGACGATCGATCTTGCCATTAGCCGTCAAGGGCATCGCCGCCACGCAGACAAAGGCAGATGGCACCATATAGTCGGGTAACTGCTGCTTGAGACTAGCTCGTAGAGCGGCAAGATCGATCGGTGTCGAAGTCGCAGGTACTAGATAAGCCACCAGCCGATCTTCGCCTGTGGCTGCGATAACTACAGCTTCTTGCACCTGCAACTGCTGAGTCAGAGCGGCTTCGATTTCGCCCAGCTCAATCCGAAAACCGCGAATTTTGACCTGATTGTCAATCCGCCCCAGATACTCAATATCTCCATTTGGTAAGTACCGCGCCAGATCGCCAGTCTTGTACAGCACGCCCTGGGTGCTAAAGGGATGAGGAATAAATCGTGCGGCTGTGAGTTCTGGGCGGTTGAGATAACCCCGTGCAACTCCAGCCCCACCCACGTACATTTCACCAGACATCCCGCTGGAGACTGGTTGGAGATCGGGATCTAAAATATATAATTCTAGATCGGGAATCGGACAACCGATGACACTCCCACAATCTAGATCGGCAAGGCTAATCGATCGATAAGTAACATGAACGGTAGTTTCGGTAATCCCGTACATATTCACAAGCTGAGGTACCTTATCTCCATACCTCTCAAACCACGGCTTCAAGCTCTGGAGATCGAGAGCTTCCCCACCAAAAATAACTAAGCGTAAACTCATTGAATCCGGCTCGTTGGCTACCCGCAGCAGTTGCCGAAAAGCTGAAGGAGTCTGATTGAGGACAGTAACTCGCTCCCGCTGCAATAACTCATAAAATTCTTGGGGCGATCGACTAATATCGAAAGGGACAATTACCAATCGTCCGCCATAAATCAACGCTCCCCACAGCTCCCAGACAGAGAAGTCAAAAGCATAAGAATGGAACATCGTCCACACATCGCGATCGTCAAACTGGTACCAGTCTTGAGTTGCTGCAAATAACCGCCCGACATTCGCATGTGTTACCAGCACCCCCTTAGGTTGTCCAGTCGAACCAGAAGTATAGATAATATAAGCGAGGTTATCTGGCGTAACCGTGCTAATTGGGTTCGTGTGGCGATCGAGTTCATCCAAGCTATCCAAGCACACCATAGAGCCTGAATACTCCCCAAAAGATGGCCTTAGATTTTCCATCGTCACCAGGATCGGGACTTGGGAATCCTCCAGCATATAGGCTAACCGCTGCTGGGGGTAGGCTGGATCGAGGGGCACATACGCACAGCCAGCTTTGAGAATACCCAAAATACCAATTACCAGCTCTAGAGAGCGTTCTAAACTAATCCCCACCAGTGTTTCTGACTCAACGCCTAGAGCTTGGAGGTGGTGCGCCAACCAATTAGCGCGATCGTTCAATTCACCATAGGTGAGCTGCTGGTTTTTAAAAACGATCGCTACTGCATCCGGTGTCCGCTCTACCTGCTCTTCAAATAACTGATGAATACATCTAGTCTGCGGATAATCAACCCTCTCCCCTCTTACTCCCCTCCCTGGAGGGGCTGGGGGTGGGTTCCGGTTCCGATTTGGGGACAAATCCTGTAATTGCAGTCTCTGCGTAGCTGTCAGCAGATCGATCGCGACTCTATAGATCTCCCGATCGACACATTCCAACTCAGGGTCATAATTTAAGACTAGCTGTACCATTTCCACAGCCGCCATCGATCCCGCCTGTGCTAGTCTAATTGCGTCATACAGAATCCGATCGCCAAAAAGTTTAATCCAAACTCGTTCGCCACACTGATAAGCCGCTAAATATTCCCGATCGCCACTTGACTCCACATAGCTCCATTGCCGCCGATGTGCAGTTAGCGCACCGACGAGCATTTCGGCTGATTTGCTCGACACATTGCGATCGTGAATGCGATATTCCGAAACTACGCGATCGTGGAAATAAATCGGCAGCTCGCGGGCAATTCGGAGCAATAAATTCAGATCTTCGAGTGCCCATAAACTGGGATCGAACCCGCCGACAGCTTCAAAAGCAGATCGCGAAAATAGTACGCACCCAACTTGAATTCGATGTCGATCGGCTAATATAGTCGCATAATTAGCTACTGCTGGTTGATGCTCGAATGTCTGTTCGGTCGTATATGAGCCATCAGCACCGACTAACTGGTACAGATAACGCCCGAACACAAACCCAACTTCAGGATGTGCCTCAATCGCTGCTACGCCAATCTCGATCGCTTCTGGCAATAGTCGATCGTCACTGTCGAGAAAAAGGAGATATTTACCCTTACTTGCTTGCGCTCCGGTATTGCGTGCGACGGATACGCCTTGATTTTTTTGATAGATATAATGCACTGTCGGGTAGCGATCGCAGACTGCTTTGATGTCATCGATCGAACCATCATCAACCACAATAATCTCGACTTCCAAGTATGCTCGATCGAGAATACTTTCAATTGCTTCTGGCAAAAAAACACTGCTATTGTATGCCGGAATGATTACAGATACTTTGATATAGCTTGAGTTGGCTGATGGTCGATTCATGAACTTTATACTCCCTCTAAACTAATTCGATCGAGACTGAGAGTATCATATATTACCAGTTGCTTATTCAAAATTTATGTATTTATAACTATCTCAAACTATACATCTAGCTCTGTAACTTTACTGAAGTGGAGATTGACTAAACCTAGATTACAGGAACTTCATTTGCTGTATTTTGCTACTCATCCACACAAGATCTAGATTTGGCTCCACCGATCTGTTTCCTGTCAACGGATCCTCACAATCTAACGAAATTGAGCATTTTCTAGTTCTCCTGCTCAATCTTAACTTTAGTTTAAATATACTTACTGTCTCGCTCGTGTTTTAGATATCGATCGCTAACTATCGATCGACCTGCCTTGTAGTAACTTTACGGATCAGCTATTCCACAGACAACTACGTAGATAGTTTATTATGTATATCTAATTTTTCTCCAAGGTTGCTAAATTCTCAACAGCCAAATGACTGAATTTCTACGATCGATGTATCTAATTAAATCTGTATAGTTAGCTCCAAGCTAAATTTAGGATTATACTTCAGGAGATTGAGCGGATGAATGTGGACATTTTAGATACTATTTGGTGACGATGACAACAGCCATTTTTATTGTAATATCGTTAATAATCAGTGACAAAGAGTGATATAGATTTTTTATACATTTCGATCGCACAATCTACATCTGGAGCGATAGCATGACCCATTTAAAAGAAACCGATTCTAGTAGCCCATGGCAAACAGAAGATATCCGCGCGACAAATCGCTCGCGGCGATGGCGCACACCGATGATTGGGTTTCAATCACTCGGATTGATACTACTAGATACTTCAATGCTATTCGCATCATGGACAGTCGCAGCTTGGATCGGTACACCAACTGGAGTAAATATTTCAGAATCGACGATCCCAATTCTCGCAGCTAGTATCGGAACTCTAGCTGCTGCTGGATTCTACGGAACTGATGACAAGCTCCACCGATTTGCTAAATTATTTAAATCGCTGATCCTCGCCCAAATTATTGTATTGATTGCTGTTTTTTTCTATCAACCAGGTTTGTGGGTATCCCGTTCGGTGTTCTCGATCGCTTTAGTGCTAAACTTTCTGCTTATTGGTAGTGCCAGGTTTGTATCCGACCTATGTGCGATTCAGATGCGTAAGCACAATCCGATCTTTCAGCAACCGATCGTGTTGATGGGAGATCGAGTGGATATCGATCGGGTCGAAAAATTACTCAAGCGATCTCGACAGTTTAAAGTTGATAGTATTATTGACTTATCCATTTGGGATATCAATAGCCAATTAGATCGGATTTTGAGCCAGATTCGATCGCGTAAAGTTAGCGAGGTATTTATTTGCTCTCAACATTCGATCGATAATCAAATTATCTTGTTCTGGAATTTGAAAGCAGCCGGAATTCATCTGCGGATCGTTCCGACTGAGCTACAACTACCACAACGCTCTGCTGAGACTAAGATGATCGAGGAAATCCCCACAGTTCGCTTTAAATCTTTACCGATTTTTAGTATGAATTTTTGGCTAAAACGTTTGTTCGATACGATCGGCTCATTGTTGATTCTCATTATTATCTCGCCGCTACTAATACTGGTTGCTATATTAATCAAAAAAACATCTTCGGGGCCGATTTTCTACAGACAGCATCGCGTTGGCTTGAAAGGTAAACATTTTCAAGTCTGGAAATTTAGGACAATGGTAGAAAATGCTAGCGAACTTCAGCAACAATTAGAAACTCAAAATGAAGTTAAAGGCGGGGTATTATTTAAAATCAAAGCCGATCCCCGAATTACTAAAACTGGTAAATTCTTGCGGGACTACAGTATCGATGAGTTACCACAATTGATCAATGTTTTGCAAGGACAAATGAGTCTCGTTGGGCCACGCCCTCTACCGATCAGAGACTATGAGCGATCGATGCAGAACACCGAACAATTTGCTCAAAATCGACTTCTCCGCTATGAAGTTCTCCCTGGCATTACTGGATTGTGGCAAGTTAAAGGACGTGCAAATGTTGACTCTGACGATATTTTTTATTGGGACATGGTTTATATCCTCCAATGGTCGCTCACTCTAGACCTGAAAATATTGCTCGAAACGATCGAAGTAGTTCTACTTAAAAAGGGATCTTGTTAAACAGTTGACAGTTGACAGCGAGGTTTTTAGCACTTCTCACCAGGTTTCAGTTGATGTATGGTGTGTTAGGCACAAGCCGCATGAGCACCAATGTTTAATACCAGAGATCTGATTTAGAATTGCTATAGTAAAAAATTGACTATGACGATCGCGATATCTCAAGTAACGAATAAATAATCTCCGAGATTTTTACTACATGAATAGATCGAAATATTTATGGTTAGTTATCCTCGCCGTAGCAATAGTCACACCGATCGCTGGAGATTTAGTTAGGGGGAACTATCGATGGCAGATGCTCCCAGCAATATTCTCTAGTATCTTGCTGTTATTATCAATAGCAGTGTTAAAGTTCCAAGTAAAATTACCGCTATTATTTCCCTGCTTAATTGGATTGGGAATAGCTGGCTTACTTGCTTCTGCAATCCTATCCGAGCTATTTCCAGTTTTTACATTTCCAGTGCCGACAGGTAAGTATGCCGTTGGCACAACATCGATCGATTTAGTCGATCGATCGCGGATCGAGCTTTGCGATCCAAGTACCAAATCCGTTGGCGTAGCCTACCGGAGGTCTCGCGAGTTAGTGGTTCAAGTTTGGTATCCCACCACTCAAACTAATGGAGTCAAAGCACCTTATTTACAGGATGCACGTTTGATTCCTCAAGGAGTATTCAGTCATTTAGGTAATGTAAAAACTCATGCTATTTTAGATGCTCCGATCGCCAGAGACATTCCTTATCCAGTCATCATTTATACGCCCTCTTGGAGCGGATTTAAAACAGATAATACCTTCCAAACTCAAGAGCTTGCTAGTCATGGATTTGTAGTAATTGGATTGGAACATCCTTGCTCTGTACCTATGGCGATCTATCCTAGTGGCAGAATAATTTACAGCAATTTATCGGCTGACTATACATCTTCAGATGAGGCATTAGCGACATTGCTCCGAGTCGGTGAAGAGCAACTAGTACTAAGAACTCAAGATATTAGCTTTGTACTCGATCGATTGCCACAGATCGCCAGGGACAAACCATTTAAAGCTACTTTCAACCTTAATAAAATTGGTGTTTTTGGGCATTCATTTGGCGGTGCAGCAGCGGCGCAGGCTTGCTCGATCGATTCCCGCCTCAAAGCCGGAATGAATATGGATGGCTTATTATTTGGCTCTGCTGCCCGACAGGGTGCGTCTGTGCCCTTTTTCTTTATGAATTCAGATTATCCCCGCCCCACCAGAGCGGATCTCAGCTCTATTAATGGCTCATTGCGGCGCGCGAAACAAACCGATGCTTGGGGCTATGAGCAAAGGGATCGCTGGTTTCAACAGCATGGCGGTGACAATCTGACGCTGTTAGCATCCGCCCACATGAATTTCTCAGATTACCCTCTGAGATCGCGGCTCCACAATGGCGGTGGCAAAATTTCCACCGATCGAGCAATGAAGATAATTAATGAATATACAGTGGCTTTTTTCGATCGAGAATTAAAAGGTAAGTCCTCTTCCTTATTGGATCGACAATCCGGTAGCCCCTTTCCAGAGGTAGTATTTGAACATCATGCCCAACCTACTACCGTACCTGTGTCAAATTAGACATTTAGCGTAGGGGGTGAATGGTGGATGGTGGATGGTGAATGGTGAATCATGATGTCTGTTTCTTGAGTGGGAAGGGAGTAGATCCCCAACGGCTCACAGCGATCGAAGATCTGCATAATTCCTATACCCGACTAATTTAGTCGGGTATATTTGACGGCTCGATCGAGACGTGATATCGTTGTTCTCAACAAGTTGACGGATATCTAAATCATCGCAACATCCAACCATGACCCAAGCAACCTTAAATAGCAATCGAACTACTGCCGCCAAAGGACTAGCCTGCAAAGAGTGCGGTACTGAATACGAACTCAAAGCTACCCACATTTGCGAACTCTGCTTTGGGCCATTGGAAGTGCAATATGACTATGATTACCTCCGTACCAAGGTGACTCGCGAAAGTATTAAAGCTGGCCCTCACTCCATTTGGAGATACAAAGATTTACTTCCAGTTCCCGACGAGCATATTATCGATGTCGGCACTGGGATGACACCATTACTCAAAGCAAATCGCTTGGCGCGTCGCTTGGGTTTAAAGAATCTCTACATCAAAAATGATGCTGTAAATATGCCTACCTTGAGCTTCAAGGATCGGGTAGTCTCAGTGGCACTTTCCAAAGCCAAAGAATTTGGATTCTCGACGATCTCTTGTGCTAGTACTGGCAACCTAGCCAACTCCACGGCGGCGATCGCGGCTCATGCTGGTTTAGACTGTTGTGTATTCATCCCCTCTGACTTAGAAGCAGGTAAAGTACTCGGTACGGTGATTTATGGCCCAACTGTGATGGCGGTAAAAGGTAACTACGATCAAGTAAACCGCTTGTGTTGTGAAGTTGCAAATACATATGGTTGGGGATTTGTCAATATCAATCTTCGCCCCTACTACTCCGAAGGCTCCAAAACCCTCGGTTATGAAGTTGCCGAACAATTAGGTTGGGAATTGCCCGATCACATCGTTGCACCCCTAGCTTCTGGTTCCTTATTTACCAAGATTCACAAAGGTTTCCAAGAATTTGTCAAAATCGGACTAGTCGAAGACAAACCAGTCCGGTTCAGTGGCGCACAGGCTGAAGGTTGTTCGCCAATCGCTCAAGCATACGCCGAAGGTCGTGATTTTGTCGTGCCAGTAAAACCAAATACGATCGCTAAATCGATCGCCATTGGCAACCCTGCTGACGGAATTTACGCCCTCGAACTCGCCCGCAAAACCAACGGAAACATCGAATCCGTTACCGATGCCGAAATCATCGAAGGGATGAAACTCCTAGCAGAAACAGAAGGTATCTTTACCGAAACTGCTGGTGGTACAACGATCGCCGTCCTCAAAAAACTAGTCGAAGCTGGTAAAATCAATCCTGATGAAACCACCGTTGTCTATATCACTGGGAATGGACTCAAGACCCAGGAATCAATCCAAGGTTATGTCAGTGAGCCTTTCACCATCGATGCTAAATTAGATAGCTTTGAACGCGCCCTAGAACGCTCTCAAACACTCGATCGCCTCGACTGGCAACAAGTCTTGGTCTAGGGGTTAGGCTTTAGGCTTTAGGCTTTAGGGTAAGAGGATTGGGGTAGAAGGTAAATATTGTTTCCTTTCCCCATCCCAAATCCCATTTCTGTTAGCTCTCATCTCTCTCGTACCATTTCCCCTTCGTTAAATGACTGTTAAAGTTTTAGTCCCCACAGCACTGCAAAAATTTACTAGCGATCGAGCTACCATTGAATGTGACGGCAATAGTATTGCTGAATTGCTAGATGCGCTGGAAGTGAGCTGTCCTGGTGTGAAAGCTAGACTATGTGATGAAAGCGGTCAATTGCGACGGTTTCTCAATCTCTATGTCAACGATGAAGATATCCGCTTTCTCGATGGTACTGGAACCCCACTAAAAGATGGCGACCAAGTAAGTATCGTTCCGGCTGTAGCTGGAGGTTAGACTCGCTGTCTACGAGCAATTCGTAATTTCTAGCTCGTCTTAAAACAGAATCGGCGTTGCCCATCGAAGGTACAATGCCCGATTTGTCAAACCCATCTTTCTCCCAGTCTCTGGTCAGTGAGCGGCTTGCACTTCGGCTTCACTCAGTGCAAACCACTCACTCCCAGTCTCCCCCTCTCCCCCTCTCCCTTATCGTCGTACCAGAGTGCTTGCCAGAACCAGCCAGAGAGGTGAAGATTGAATCGCCACGATGACTACTAGCCAGTAGCACCCGATTTCATCATTAGCACCGAGTTTATAGACAGCGAAGATCGCCAAAGTCAAGCCGATCGAATATAAAGCCAAAGCTAGATTATAAATCCTCGTTGCTCGTCTGGTTGGTTGTAGTGGAAACTCTTCAGCTTTACGAGGATCTGGTTCCCAAATACTCAGCCAGATCAAGGCAATCGCACCGAGCGTAGAGATTACCAACGAAGTCATTTTGCCGCGTTCGGTCAGTTCGAGTATTAGAGCTGTCATTGTCGCGATCGAACTACCTTTTTTATCATAGATCCCGTTGGCAATCACCCAATCTTTAAATTGCCTTCGGCTATAGCCACCTTCTTGAAAATGGCGCATGTAGCACAACAGGCGATGGCTGAAAAATATAATTGCAGCCACAGAGATGAAAGAGAGTGAGATAGCTTTGAACATGAATATCGAGCTGAACTATGGAGCTAGAGCGATCGAGTCTCAACCTTAAAATTTCCTCGTTTATTGAGAAAAATTACAAAATGTGCGTTTATAAGTTTAGCAAAATATTATACTCAGCATAGTAAAATCCGATACTTATTACTGAGAGAAATGATGGTTTGAGAAGACAAACTTGCTAAATGATCTAAAGTTTGACTAATTTCAGTGCTCGAAGGTTAAAAGTATTTCGCAAGATACTGAGATCGGCACTGCGACTATTTGCATCTTGACTCTCAATAATTTGCCGCGTTCAATCGCAAAGGAGACGCGGCAAATATTCTAGTAACGTCAGATTTTCAGCAACTAAAAGCTAAAAGTGGTTCGCAAAGTACCAATTACAGCACCACTACTATTTGCATCCTGATTGGGTGCTGTCAGATAGATAATCCCTGGTGTGATACTGAGATTGTCATTAACTTTAAACTGATAAAATCCCTCAATATGTAGCCCAGTTTTAGTGTCTGTCGTATTATTGCCAGAAGTAGGATCGATCCCAGAAGCAGCAACGCGCGGCTCTTGCCCCACCAAGAACCCAGCTAAGTTCCCTTTCCCGCCCAGATCGGGTGCAGCCGCTGTAAGTGCCCAGTTCCAGATCTGTCTGTCGCCACCAGCCGCTTGATTTTGGGTATAGCCAGCCCAACCGCCCAGAGCTAACTGAGGCGATAGCTGAAAGGAACCTTGCAACCCGAAGTTATTACTAATTCCACCTAAATTAGCATTTAGGCTACCCGTACCTGGATCTGAATTAAAAGTCCGCGTGTAAGTCACAGCAACTTTAGAATTTTCTCCCGTCTGATAACCGATCTGAGCGAGGGCACCAAAACCACCGCCTAGTAATCCACTTCCTGGTGCTGGATCGTTACCATTACGCGCTAGATAACCCACGCTGAGTTCAGTTTTGTCGTTGAACTTGTGCCGAATGCCGACACCTTGACCTTGGAAGGTATAGTAAATCGAGGCACGAGTGCCGAAGGTGGAAATCGAGCCACTATTACCATCCCCATCAAAGTAAGGATTGATCGTGTCAGTAAAGTCATCGGCTGCACCAGCATTTGCAGCGACTACTAGCTGTGTTTGCGGGCTGAGGGGAAATTCATATTTAAGTGCATCGATCCCGATACTACTATTGGTTGTACCGTCAGTCCAAGCTAAACTGCCTTCATTCGTAGAGACAGCACTAGTCCCTGAATTAGGATTTTTGGTGGACAAACCCAATCCGACTGCTTGTAGCCGAGTGGTGAGAAGACCGCTACCAATCTCGGTTTGGAGTTCGAGCCTAGTTCGATTTCCAAAGGCTGTATTGCGTGAGTAATCACCAGATAGAGTACCAGTTGCCCCAAAAATTACCGATCCTTTCAGTTTGGTATTTAAGGAAAATTGGTTAGGAGCTGGAGCTGCTGGAGCTGCTGTCGGTGGGGCTGTGGGAGTTACTGCTGGTGATGTGGGCGGAGCTGCTTCGGTGGATGTGGGCGGAGCGATTGGAGCTGGCGGGGGAGTTATTTGAGTGAGATTTGTTGGAGCGGAGATAGTTGATGAGGTAGTGGCAGTTGTTTTTGGTTTAGACTTAATTTTGCGCTTGAGGCGTTTCTTGCTTCTAAGTGCGATGAGCTGGTTGGGGCTGTGTAGATCGAGTGTTGAATTGAGTGACTTGGATGCCAAGATGGTGTCGGCGGCTTGGGCACTAGTAATTAGCAATAATGTTGCTAGTAGGCTACCTGATGTAATCGAAAGCCAGTTCATTGTTCGGTTAAACATATTTAATCCTGAGATAACTAAGTAATAGGGACGATTGAGAGGTGTATTTCAGTTTTGATTATTTTCACAGCACGATACTCGCGAAACCCTCAACTAGGGGATTTCGCGATCGAGACTAGTCTTGACGACTAATCTGTGTTAATAATTGGACTGAGGATATTCCGAGATTAAGTGTTAGATAAAGTCGCGCAACATCTTTTTGATTTCGATCGTATGTAGCTCTTCGTTACCAATCATCGTCCGAGCGAACTCTTCGAGATAAACACTTGCATCCTCAACAATATCGAGGAGTTTTTTATACATTTGCAATGCGCTTTTTTCGTGAGTCAGACTTTCTTCTAAAATGTCTTTGACAGAGTGCTTGTAGGTTTCCTCCATCGGTGCAATTTGTAAGGATGGATGACCCTCTAAGCCAGTCAGAATCTCACCAACTTGCTGGGCATGGAGTAGAGATTCTGTCGCTTGGGCTTTGAAAAAATCCACAATTGGAATCCGGTTTGGGCCTGTAATCATCAGTGAATAGTGTGTATATCGCACTACTCCAGCTAGCTCAAATTCCATCAGCGATCGCAGAATGTCGATCGCTTTGTCTTGGTCTAAATCTTGCATAATCTAAAAATTTAAGTTAATGAGTAACGGCGGTGGAAACCTGATGCTGCAAATAAGCACCGATTTTTTCGATGAAATTAGAGCCGATCGGTTCCGGTGGTGCATCGATCGGGAAATGCTTGGCTAAAAGTGTTGATACCTGAGTCGGTTGAATTTGGCGATAGTGGGTTTTTCCAGGTAATATTGCTCCGGCTGGATTAATGACGATCGCGTGTGGTGCTGCTTTACATTGATGAAGACATTTTACTGTCTCAATTTCTACTCGCTCGGTGAGATCGTGGCGATCGAGATATGTTTGCATGGCGTGACAGATCCCCTCGCTCCCCCGTCGCCTACAGCTCGAACCCTGACAAACTTGAATTTTTGTTGGTAAGACGGGGCTATTGGCTACTGAGTAACGATCGATTGTGGGCGGTACTGGCGCGGCGAACCCGTTCTCCAGCGGCGACTCCATTTGTGGTGGAGTCAACAACTGTTTGACTTTAATCTCGATCTCACCTGTAGAGCCGATCCGTTCTTGGCTGAGTAATGTCAACCAGATTCCTGGTTGCCAATCCTGAATTTGCGGGCGGAGACTTTTAGCAATTTTGAGTAGTTGTTCGCCATTGGGAGTGGCTAATCTAATGTAACGGTGTGGTGTGCGATCGTCCCCCCAGCCGAGAAAATGACCTGCTAGCGATCGAGTAAGTTTTCGCTGTTGATTGCTCATAAATGGTGCTTTCTAAAGGGCATTTTTTATAGTTGCTGATAATTATTCTTACTATTTTTTTAAATAGTGGCGACGATTAATTCGTCATGAAATATCGATCGTACAATGTCTAAATTCTCAGCCTGACTTCCAGATTGATTTGGATCCTGCGTTGCTGCAACTGTGGACACATTTATCTGTTCTGATTTAGCCCGATCGCTGGTTACTTATCCACCAGAGGCTTGCCAACTATAATTTCGTTGTCGTCCCACCACATCGAGAACAACTGCACACAAATCAAACTTGTTAGTCAAGACATTTATTTGGGCTTCCTCAGTTACTATATCGGATCGACAAGCAAATGACAATAGTTTGCAACTAATTAAAATTGATAAACCCATTTGCGTTGCGATCGCCGTAATGAGCCGAACTTAGCCCAATCCAGTCGGGATGTAAGATTTAATTTCAGTAATTTGATTGCGATCGTCTACCATCACTACCTTTGGCTGGTGATTTTGGGCTTCCACGTCGTTAAATTGGGCGTAGCTCATAACGATCGATTTATCCCCTTTAACGCCCAGTCTAGCCGCTGCACCATTCAACTCGATCGATCCAGAACCAGGTGCAGCAGCAATCGCATAGGTAATAAATCTTTCGCCATTATTTACATTGACAACGTGTACTTGTTCATAAGGTACTATACCCGCAGCAGTCAGTAACAGCTCGTCGATACTAATGCTGCCCATATAGTTGAGATTAGCATTTGTAATCGTGCAACTGTGAATTTTGGCTGCTAATAACGTGCGCTGCATAAGTTATGAGTTGGGGATAAGGGATGAGGGGTGAGGGATTTGTTGGAACCAGACAAGCCCGACTCCAACAGCCCACCTTTACAGGTAGGAAAGTCACCCCCTGCATGTGATGCAGCTATTAGTTGTTATCTACTGTTATTGGTAAAATGGGGAAAAATTGGTGATTGTCTGCGTCCCATTTTCCCATTGCCTACTTCTTCGCCGCCGCAACACATTCTTGAACTAGAGGCATTACTGCATCAATATCTTTCCAGCCGAGGATTTCGGTGACTTTTTTTTCGAGATTTTTATAAGTCTTGAAAAATTCAGAAATTTCATCCAAGCGATGTTGAGCAACGTCTTTGAGCGACTTTACATTAGCATAGCGGGGATCTTTATCGGGGACACAGAGGATTTTCTCATCCCGATCGCCACCATCGATCATTTCTAGCATTCCGATCGGACGTGCAGCAATTACACAACCTGGAAAAGTCGGCTGATCCATCATCACCATTGCATCGAGCGGATCGCCATCATTACCCAGTGTATTGGGGATGAAACCGTAATCGCAGGGATATTGGACTGAAGAAGACAGCACGCGATCGAGTGCCATCGCATTCATGTCTTTGTCAAATTCGTATTTATTTTTACTCCCAGCAGGAATCTCGATTAAAACATTGATAATCCCGAATTTAGGTTGAGCGGGAATGAGCGTTAAGTCCAAAATAAAATTCTCCAATTCAAACAAGCTAGGGGAAGTAATTTTCCCCTAATTGCATTTTACTAGGGATTGGGAATTGGATAATAGATATTTTAGAGTCCGAATATTGTTTTTTAGATCATTCGGGTAACTCTGCTGTTGTGGAAGTAGGTAAAGCTTGAACGCTGCTAGCTGGCGAGTAGTGAACGATCGCCGCGACAGGTAAGATCAGTGTAAAAATCGCGATCGCACTTCCCCAAAACTCTCCCCATTTGCGTCGAGGAGGTTCGGTTTTGGACTTGCCAGGGGGGATTGATACCATGTGATGAATGTATTTAACTCAATATTGGTGCTGACCGCTGAACTAACAGTCGGTCTAAATCGCACCACTATAAACATTGTACCCAACAACTGGTACAGGGTTGTTATATAGCTCACAATTATTCGTATTTACGGTGATTTTTAGCAAAATTTTTCGATTATTTCAGCGCGATGGGATGCCTACGATTGAAATCGTGGCTAATGTTGCAAAGTCCGCGTAGTAGGCGGACTGACATATTTAGTCCGCTTAGGCGGACTTCGTATCATGAGCAGCGGTTTCTAACCGCTGGAGTTACAGGTGGCAACTTGGGTTATCTATGCTAAATTTCGATCGCTCTGAGCAATTGCCACCGTTACACCATTACCAGCGATCCGAAATTTTTGCTTGGGTACTAATAAAATCTCGGTTTGTGCCGCGCAAAGAGCTGCTGCTTCAGCTACACTAGCAGTCCCGACTAATTCTGATACCAATCGCGATGGACAAGCGACAACAACGGAATTTAGCCGTTCTGGGCGATAAGTTTTTAAAAACAATCCCGAATCACGACAATAATCGAGCAATCCCATCTCATTGGCTTTGCGATCGACTGTTGCAATCCCCGCAATTGTGGCAAGATCTAGATCGTGCTCGGTAAATACTGACTCGATCGCTTGCTGGATGACTAATTTAGATACTCCCCGCTGACATCCGATCCCCACCCACAGATATTTATTCGCATCATTGCATCCATCCCAGGTTTGGAGGGGTATCCCCGCACAAGTCAATCTCGATTTCAGCACCCGCTCCATCACATCCGCCATCGCAAATAATATGTCAAACGAAGTCACTGCTAAAACTCTATATCTAGTTGGTACACCGATCGGTAATTTGGGTGATATGACGATGCGGGGAATTCAGGTATTGCGGGATGTAGATACGATCGCGGCTGAGGATACCCGCCACACTGGTAAATTACTCCATCACTTTGAGATTAAGACTCCGCAAATCAGCTACCATCAGCATAACGAACAACAGCGCATTCCCGAACTGATCGGTCAATTGCAAGCAGGTAAATCGATCGCCCTAGTGACAGATGCGGGGATGCCAGGGATATCCGATCCTGGTTATCTGATTGTCTCAGCTTGTGTTGCCGCAGGGATTCGCGTCATTCCCATTCCTGGGGTGACTGCGGTAATTACGGCTGTGAGTGCTTCGGGATTGCCGAGCGATCGATTTGTATTTGAAGGCTTTTTACCAGCCAAAGGACAGGAACGGAAGGGGCGATTAGAAGCAGTTTCAGGTGAAGATCGTACCCTAGTATTTTATGAATCTCCCCACCGTTTGCGCCAGACTTTAGCAGACTTTGCGACGACATTTGGCACAGAGCGACAGATTGCGATCGGCAGAGAATTAACCAAACTGCATGAGGAATTTTGGCGGGGAGAAATTGGGGCGGCGATCGAGCATTATACCCAAACCGAACCACAGGGGGAATACGCGATCGTCCTTGCGGGTGCCCCTGTCAGCCATCCAACCCTATCGGATGAAGCGATCGAACGCGCCTTAATCGAGTTGATGCTCAATGATACATCACGTTCTCAAGCCAGCCGAATCGTTGCCGAACAAATCTCTCAATCGCGGCGATATGTCTATCAATTGGCACTCGCGATCGATCTCGATGCTGCTAAATTAATTGATAATTGATAATTGCGGATGCGCGCACGCCTTTGTTCCCCGACGGTTTAGCGGCGTTTTTATTCGGGGGTTCCCCCCGAATAAAAAAACGACAAGACAGCACACCAAGCAGGGGGGACCCGGATTCGTTGTTAGGGTGAGATTTTAACCCCACCCTAACAACCAAATTATCAATTATCAATTATCAATTAATTTAAAACCCATGAATCCAGCCCGCGAAATCGGCAGAGCAATCCGCACCACCTTAGTCCTCTGGGTGCTAGTCGCCGTCATTTATCCCTTTGCGATGCTAGCCATCTCCCAACTAGCCTTCCCCTACCAAGCCAACGGAAGTTTACTAAAAAATGCCCAAGGTCAAGTTGTCGGCTCGGCATTAATCGGGCAGCCATTTACGAGCGATCGATACTTCAATAGTCGCCCCAGTAGCACTAGCTACAGCACCGCCGATCCAAAGAAAGATGACGCAGGAGTGCTCAAAACCGGAGTCTCTGGAGCCAGCAATTTAGCTCCTAGCAATCTGGCTCTACTCGATCGCATCAAAGGAAAAAGCGACCCCGATCCCAAAAAAGCGATCGCTGGAGACTTGCCCAGACTGCAACAGGCTGGCATCAAACCCACCGCCGATCTCATTTATACCTCCGGCTCTAGCCTCGATCCTCACATCACCCCAGAAGCCGCCAGAGCGCAGATTCAGAGAGTTGCAGGAGTACGCAAACTTCAGCCCAATCGGCTAGAAATTCTCATTAGTCAAAATACCGACGATCGCTCCTTCGGGATCTTCGGCGAACCAGGTGTAAATGTGCTGAAATTAAATTTAGCCCTAGATGCTCTTCGCTAATTCTCGATCTAGTCATCCCCCAACTCTAAACTTATGCAAACTTATCGGCGCGGTAAACACAAAATCTTCATCGGGATGAGTCCTGGGGTAGGCAAAACCTACCGGATGTTAGAAGAAGCACATCGACTCCGCGCCGAAGGGATCGACGTGGCAATCGGCTTGCTAGAAACACACAATCGGGCTGAAACTGCCGCCAAAGCGATCGGTCTAGAGCAAATTTCCCGCCAGCAAATTACCTGTCAAGGCGTGACTATCGGTGAGATGGATGTCGCCGCCATCCTCCATCGCCAGCCGCAACTAGTATTAGTCGATGAGCTAGCACATACAAATGTCCCTGGTTCGGCACTCGAAAAACGTTATCAAGATGTCGAACAGATCCTCGAAGCCGGGATTGATGTCTATTCCACTGTGAATATCCAACATCTCGAAAGCTTAAATGATACCGTTGCCCAGCTTACCGGAATTGTCGTCCGAGAACGGATTCCCGATCGAGTCCTCGAAGCCGCCGATGAAGTAGTCGTTGTCGATGTCACCCCCGAAACTCTTCAAGAACGACTGCGGGATGGCAAAATCTATGCCCCCGAAAAGATCGACCAATCCCTGAATAATTTCTTTCAACGTCGTCATTTAGCTGCATTGCGCGAGTTGGCATTGCGGGAAGTAGCCGACAATATTGAAGACACCCAACAGTTGGATGGATCTACTTTAGGTGGGGCCTTTTGCAACGTTCACGAGCGAGTATTGGTTTGCATTTCTACCTATCCCAATTCGATGCAACTTTTGCGTCGCGGGGCGCGGGTGGCTAATTATATGCACGCTAGATTTTATGTGCTATTTGTCAACGATCCCGATCGATTTCTATCGAAAGCAGATAGTTTACACATTGAGACTTGCGAACGGCTCTGCCGAGAATTTGGTGGTGAGTTTATTCGAGTACGGAATTACAATATCATCGAATCGATCGCCAATACCGCCCAACAGTATCGGATCACTCAAATCGTCATGGGCGAAAGTCAGAAATCACGCTGGCAAGCCTTCTGGAAAGGCTCCTTGACACAGCAAATCCTCCGCTTGCTCAAAAACGTCGATATTCACATTATCTCCACTACCAAGGATCGAGAATAGGGGATATCTAGCTAACGTGAGTGTCTCGTTCCGTTGGCGTAGCCTCTCGGAACGAGACACTCACGTTAGCTACTCATGAAAATGCCGACGATTGAAATCGCTGTGCTGTGCTGTAGTTTGCTATATCAGGCGATGAATCGCTCCTGTAATTCTGGAGTGGGCACCATACAAGCATCTCGCCGTCCAAATAGGACAAATCTTTGGCGGGCAAATTCACTATAAGCCCAGTCCCGCAAAGGTTGTGGCATCGCTCTAAAACCAGCCAATAACTGCCACCCACCATCGAGTCGAGCTAGCACCTCCAAAACTGCATCACTCTTAGTCAAAACTCGTTCTCCATCCACCAGCATTAGTGTTTGAATATCGATCGGATCTAACCCATGCTGACGATAAAGCTGTTGTCCTAATTCTGATTGAATTGAAGCAAATTTAAAGATTTTTTGGCGATCGATCTCGATGACCATCTGTACTGCACTATTACAGAAATTGCATACCCCGTCAAACAAAATAAGGTTTTGATACATGAGTTCCGGCAACGAAGCTGGGGAATTTGGCTACATCTAACATTATTACCAATTTCAGCTAGATTTGGCAGATCGATTTGGCAGCGGAAATCCGTAGATTTACTTAGATTGGCGATCGATCGAGTGGGAATACTAATTTTATCCCCTAAATCTGAGACTCAACTTTGAGTTTTGAGAATTTCCAAGCAGATCTAGTCTAATTTTTTGTCTCAATGATTATTAATTAAAGTTATTGACTCAATCGCGCTTACTTAGTTTTCACAATTGATGGATCGCTCGATTGTGGGTGATACTATTTATGATGTATTTAAGTAAGCCAAACTATTAAAGTAACATCGGAGCTAATTTCGTACAGCTTCTAGACCAATTCGACGTAACACCCGCAGCGCATCGATCGATTCTTCTGCCGCTCCTAAAGTTGCGAATACTCTGGAAACAGTATATTGTGGTAATCCAGATCTGTCTACTTTGACAAATAAAATTTCATCGCCATTTGTTAACATTCCAAAACATGGACGTTCTAGATTTGGATTGCCCATCAAATATGCCAACGCTTGGGGTAAAGCCGACCAAATTGATAACATCGTCTTCTTCGATTCCAAAATTATTACCCAAACAGCATCGCAGACTACTAGAGCATCAATTCTACCTTGTAAAACCTCTTCACTATCTTGCAAGACTAATAGAACTGACTCCTCAGCCCGAACTCGAAATGGCGGATCGTAAAAACCAGTAAGAGCTAATAAAGGCGAAGCAAGGAGCAGTGTTACCGTACTTTTTAGTAACTGTCCCGCAGAGCGATGATAGATGTAAGGTCGTCGTAAATCTTCTAAGAGCGTGCGATCTACCGGAGTTAGTTCTGGTAAATCTTGTCGCCATTCCGTGAAAAAATTGGTATCTTCATTCCTAGTTAAGTTAAATCTCTGCTCGGCTGCTAAAAGTGTTGTAATAGCATCAGTAATAGCGGTAGTTTGGCTCATTTTTTATCCTTATCGATCGATAGTATCCACTCACTAGCAAATTCGATCGCATCTGCTGGTGTAGATATTTTACCCAAAATTCTCGCTATTTGGATTTCAGTCAAGAGTTTGCCGATTGTCGGAGAGGGCGAGATTTCTAGTGATTCAACTAGATCGCGTCCGCTCACTAATGGAGTTGGATGTGCGACTTGGTTGTGAGGATCGAGATAGCGATCGATTAAAGTTACTAAGTCAACTAGCTTGACTCCAGCGGTAATTGCTAATATAACCAGCAGGGGAAAATTATTACCCACCCATTGAAACCAAAAATATTGCTCTGTGAGAGACATCTCTGCACCTAATAGTTGCGGTAAATAGGTAATTGCTGTACTGACTACCTGAATTTCTACCGAACTAAAAGTCAGCCGCAACATCTGGGCTGTAGCTAATTTTAGATCTAGTGATAATAAGAGCGTGAATTTACCCAGCGACTTCCGAGAAATCGCCATCGTATCGCGTAATGCTCGATCGAGTTCGCGATCGAGTGCGGGATAATATTGTTGAATTAATTGACACGCTCGATCGAACTTTGCCAATCTATCTGCAACATCTCGATCTACAGGTATTTTTAGCCAACCTGTCAATAGATCGTCCGCCACCATCATCGCCAACCATTGACTGCTACTAGATGCTTGCAACAAATAACGCAACTCCATCAGCACCCTTTCCGCCGCAACAGTAGTCAGCAAGGGGACTAACTCCCGAATTGCCCGACGAGTATCCGACTCGATCGTAAAATTAAGTTGCGCCCCCTGACGATAGGCTCTGAGCAAGCGTAAAGGATCGCTAATGAGGTTATCTTTACTAACCATCCGCAATGTCCGCTGCTGGATGTCCTGAGTGCCATTGAGCGGATCGATGAGCTTCTTTGTTTGTAAGTCGTAAGCGATCGCATTGAGCGTATAGTCGCGCCGTGCCAGATCGTCAGTAATACTACTCCCATCCTGTTGGGCGATATCTACCGTCAGCCCTGGAAATACCACCCGCGCAATCTGACGTTCGGCATCCAACAAGACAAAACCCGCTCGATGTGCCGTCGCCAACTGTCGCGCCACCGCCACAGATCCAGCAGGGATGACCAAATCCAAATCCAATTCCGCCCGTACCCGCCCTAGCAAAGCATCTCGCACCGCTCCACCCACCACATACACTGGTTTTGGTAATAGATTTAGGTCGAATGGTAGATTGTCTAAAAATTGCATAGAATACAAGATATTGGTTAGTTCCTAACCCCTAAAATCTTATGTGTATATGTATCAATTGCGAATATGTCGATCGCTGTACGACCTATCATGCAGTCGAAGAACAACATCAGCAAGCGCATCTTACTACGCTACCCGACTTTGAAGCCACCCAACCCAGTATCAATGTCAACATCCGCACCCTCGATGATGGTGTCGAGATGGAATGGGATGTTGTCGGTTGTCTGAGTTTCACCAAAGATAGCGGTAAATGGTCGCGATTACGTCCAGGAGAATTAATTCCGACATAGATTAACGTCAGTTCGGGATAAGAAGAGCCTAGAGACTGGAAGTCTCGGCTTATGCTGCAAAGTCCGCGAAGGCGGACTAGGATCTTAGTACAGCTTTGGCGAACTTTAACCCGAACTTACGTTCTACCCTATACCCTCTACCCTAGTTTCTAACTAATCGTTGAAATTTTAGCAATTCTGCCATCGACGCGATCGTAAGTTAGTTCGAGCCGTAGATAATTGGCTGGTAAATGTGATAATCTCTCAGCCCATTCGATCGCCACAATCCCTAATTCTGTTTCAAGTCCTAACCAATAAGATTCTAACTGAAGCTCGTCCACCTCAGCAGGTGTCAGACGATAAAGATCTAGATGATATAGTGGCAATCGACCACTGAAATACTCATTAATAATCGTAAAAGTGGGACTGACGATCGAGTCTACAATCTTCATCCCTTGGGCTAAACCCTGAACCAAGGTAGTTTTGCCGCTACCCAACTCGCCTGTCAACAACAATACACTACCTGCTGTCAAAGACTTACCCAGATCCATCCCCAGTACATGGGTAGCATTTGCATCTGATAAACTGACAATCCGTTCGCTCATAATTCGATAAATTGCAATTAAAGGGATTACCAACAACATCCGGCTATCGGGCTGACTTAGCTCGCGTCAGTGGTGCTACTTTGCCATTTCCATGTGGCGAGGAATCCTGGGTGCGACGGTAAAAATGAATCAAGGCTTTAGCCAAACGGCGCGAATTGTGACGTAGATAGCGAGTCGTCGGATCTTCTTCCATCACATTAACAGCAAAGATGCTCCGCCCCAATTGTTTCACATCATCTCGATCGAGCAACACAGGATAAGAATTTTCTTCGGCATAGTACTGCAAGCAATCAGTAGATGGTGGACTTTTCTGTACTAATACTGCATCGAATAGTCTTTGACCGCAAGCACGATCGATACTTTCAATATGATCTGCGACTGTATAGCCAGTTGTTTCCCCAGGCTGAGTCATAATATTACACACATAAATCCGAGGAACTTCCCTTGCGGCTATTGCTTGGGCGATTTCGGGGACTAGCAAATTAGAAATGACACTGGTATATAGACTCCCTGGCCCCATGATAATATAATCCGCCTCTTGGATTGCCGAGATCGCCGCAGGTAGTGCGGGAGGATTGGCTGGAGAGCAACCAATTTCGACAATTTGACCATCAGATTTACCGATATTCGATTCGCCCTCGATCGTCCGTCCATCAGCTAGTGTCGCCCACAGAGATACATCTGTCAAAGTTGCAGGCAAAACTCGACCGCGAATCGCCAATACTTTAGAGCTAGCAACTACAGCTCGTTCCAAATCTCCGGTAATCTCCGACATCGCTGTCAGAAATAGATTTCCAAAGCTGTGTCCCATCAAACCATCGCCAGCTTCAAATCGATATTGAAACAACTCAGTCAATAGCTTCTCTTCATCCGCCAGCGCAGCAATACAGTTGCGGATATCTCCAGGTGGTAAGACACCAAAATCTCGCCGCAATCGCCCCGAAGAGCCGCCGTCGTCAGCCACAGTGACGATCGCCGTCAGATTGGCACTGTAGAGTTTCAAGCCCCGTAGCAGCGTCGATAAGCCAGTACCACCACCAATCGCCACAATTTTTGGGCCTCGATTCAGGCGGCGATTGTCCCAGAGCATATCTAAAAGAGTTTGTTCGCCGTCTGGACGTAAGACTTTGCTGATTTCACCGAGGGAACGACCGTGACCCCAAAATACCAGGAATAGACCGCAGCCCAGTACGATTGGGCCTGATAAATAATGCGGGACAACCCTAGCCAAGAACTCAATTATTCGATCTACAAGCTGAAATAGCCAAAAAATTGGCGTGAGCTTGAGCCAAATCGCTAAACCCAAAATCGTCATCAGTACGCCGATGTAGATCGTCAACAGCCACCGTTTGACAAAAATTCCTGGCGACAACCACTGGAATAGTCGCCGAAACCTGGAAGATTTGCCGTTTGAGGGCAAGGTACCAGCACTGCGGCTTAAATTCCTGACTGCTTGTCTAAACAGACCGATCGACATCATTTTTATGATTAAAAATAAAAGAATTTTTAAATTTGGGGATGGACTTGAGATGAGTCAATCTTACAGGTAGTCTGACAGATCGCAAAGAGTAAGTTGAAATTTGGTGTTACTGGCACGGAGCTTTTTTACACCAGATAACGCAGCTCACGCTAGTCAACTGAGAGTAGTGGATGTCTCATTTATCCATTTAATCCGATTATAATTGCGATCGTAAAGGTTTAATCTCTAGGTTCAGCCATAATACTCACGATTAGATTACAGGTTTGAGATTGATTTTTGGTTAATTTAACGACAACTACCAGGATTCTCGGCTTAGATCCGGGGTTAGCCCGTTTGGGCTTTGGAGCGATCTCTATTTCTCGACATACTCGTCCGCCAACAGTGACGATGATTGATTTTGGGATTATTCAAACTCCGGCTCGGACTGAGATTGGTTCTAGACTTCAGACGATCTACGACGACCTCCATAGCTTGCTTGACGAAATTAAACCAGATTTAGTGGCGATCGAACAGTTATTTTTCTATAAGATGGGAAATACGATTCCAGTAGCTCAAGCGCGAGGCGTAATTTTACTAGTAATTGCTCAACATCAAATTCCTTGGGTGGAGTTCACCCCAAGTCAAATCAAACAAGCGGTTGCTGGTTACGGCAATGCCAACAAGCCGGAAGTCCAAGCCGCCGTTGCCAGAGAGCTAGCTTTGGATAAAATTCCCCGCCCCGATGATGCTGCGGATGCACTAGCAATCGCTCTGACTGCCTGGTTGCAGATCGATTGATAGCTAACGATGAGAGGATCGATTCTCCCTGCCAGAGGCTGTGCATCCGGCAGGCTGTGCCAACGCCAACTATTATATTTAAATCTCAAACAACTAATATTATGATTGCCAAAATTTCAAATCTTATTAATAATTTACTAACTGCCAATGTCTTTTTCGTATTGTTCAGTTTTGTTTGGTTTATCATTGCGATCGTTGGCAAATATACTCACATTCCCTTAGGCTTGCTAGTTTGGCAAAGCTTGTGGGAACCGTTATTTCTCCCCGCGATTAGTGTCTTGATGGGCGGAGCGATTCTCAGTGGAACTGTTAGCTATATATCAAAAAGTCTCGATCGATCGTCTTTCTAAATAGCTTTAGAGGGGCAATTGATGAATTGCCCCTCTAAAATTGGTGCGGAATGAGCCAATTTGGGCTACTACCAGAATCCACCGCGCTTCCCATTAGGGAAGACAGTCATAAAATTGGTTTTGGCTTGGTTTAACTGCTCTTCTGTGACTTTGACACCCTTCAAATTTGCCCCACAGAGATTCGCGCCATGAAGATTGGCATAGTTGAGATAAGCTTCACTCAAATCCGCACCGCGAAGATCGGCATTTTGGAGATTAGCATAGCTAAAATAACCTTTACTGAGGACAGTATCCTTGAGGATCGCCCCACTAAGATCGGCTTTATCAAACTTACCAGCGGCTAAATTTGCCCCTTGAAGATTGACATAGGCACAATTGGCATTACTCAGGGCGATCCCTGGAAGATAAGCTTTTGATAGATCGAGACTACTAATATCCAACTCGCTAAAAGTTCTTTGCCCACGGCGAAATGCAGCTAAAACACCCTGTGCATCTAGTTTTAATTGTTCCCGTTGAGGTGTTTGGATCGCGGGAATGCCACCAATACCCGTCCGAATATCCGCACCAAATCGGCTGGGTTCGTTACCGTTTTTAATATTAGTCGGATCGCGAGACTCTCTTTGTTCTTTGATCTTATCTGCCATCCGTTTGGCAGCAGATGTAGCTGGTGGTGGCGGAGCATTTGGATTGCTAGGCACTCCTGGCAATACTTGACCACCCAATGGCAGAGGATTTTTAGGCGTATTGACAGGGCGCGGTGCTACTCCAGTGCGGGAATCTACAGTAACTGCTGATGTTGCTAGTGCTCGTTGGACTTCTTCGGCTGACTGATATCGGTAACGAACTGATACCTCTAACATTTTGCTCAATACTTGAGTCATGTGTTTGCTCAACTTGACATGGTTTTGCCACATCATTTCGCCTGTAGAGGGATTGTATTCGATATCTTTTGGAGATCTCCCAGTCATCAGGTAGATACAAGTTACGCCCAACGCATAGATATCGCTGGCAAAAATAGGTCGCATTGCCAACTGTTCGGGTGGAGCATAGCCAGATGTACCGACGGCAAATTGGGTATTGGAGCCTTGTTCTACTCCCTCTGGAGTTTCGACTTGGGCTACATAATTTTTGACTGCTCCAAAGTCGATTAGGACTAGTTTGTTATCCTGTTCGCGCCGCAAAATGTTGGCAGGTTTGATGTCGCGGTGGATGACTTGTTGGGAATGAATATAGGTAATGACGGGCAAAATTTCGATCAGGAAGTCTCGAATTTTCTCTTCCTTAAACAGTCCCATCTGTTTTACTTCTTGATGGATGGTATTTCCGCTGACATATTCCTGAACGAGATAAAAGTTACGACGTTCTTCAAAAAAGTCGAGCAGTCGCGGGATCTGGGGATGGTTGCCGATTTTGCCTAAGGTTCTAGCTTCCCGTTCAAATAGTTCTCTAGCCATCCGTAAGAACTTTTCATGATTATTGCTCGGTCTAAGCTGCTTGATGACGCAAATTGGTTCGCCAGGGAGGGATACATCGATCGCTACAAAGGTCGCACCAAAGCCACCTTGACCTAGTGATTTGGTGACTCGATAACGATTGCGGACGAGTAACCGTGAGCCACAAGCTTGGCACAGGAAAGCATCGGGCGGATTTTTAGGTTGGGGACAGTCAGGATTTACGCAGTAGCTCATTGAGCCTCACCAGTGGAACATTTCTTGTGACATACTGTTTTTCATTGGTATGGCCTGGGGAAATCACGTTTCCATTGTCCAGGAAACCAGAATAGCTCAAACTCCAATTTAGATCCAACAACTCGGCGATATTGCCCAAACATTTTGCATTATCGGGTGTCTCTCCAACGGAGAAACACTTGAATTGCAAGGCATGTAAAGGAATTTGCTATTTGCTTCTAATTCTACCGCTTTTATTCACATGGTGTGATGTTACCTCTGATTGTGTTGTCTGGGTGATTCTGTGTTGTCATCGGCGGTGGCTACGACTGGTAAATGACGATCGTTCAAGCTGCTGATTCCCCCAATCGAGGCGATCTCCACGATCTGGTCATGCCAAATCGGTTCGACTCCAAAATTAAGGTTGTACTTGCGCCTGAAGATACTCACTTTCAGCGGCTATCCCGACGAAATCGATCTCGTTACTCTTAAAGTGCCCAAAAGTTGCTAATAATCTCGCTTACTGTCGGAATATTTAAATTAGTAGTGAGGATTGACAATTGCGCTTGTCTACTCGGTAAACAGTTGACAGTTGACAGTTGACAGTTGACAGTTGCTCAGTAGAGTTTAAACCCCTACTATTCGGTAAAAAAGACCAGTATAGTCAGATCGCCGATTTGTTTAACTATACTGGCTCGATCGGCAAGGACAACCCTCAATATGGGGTTAGGCTTCGATCGTCACTCGGAGGTTGCCGCGCTTTTTCAGGACTCGACAGGAAGTAGTCGCGCGGACGTAATCGCCTTCGGCATCTTGTTCGCGGGTAAATCCTAGATCGATGAGAGTGGCTCCCACACGCAAATTTTTGAACGTGAGTTGATTAATATTCGCGGGTAAAGCTGGATCGAGAATCCGGAGATAGTTACTTGGAGCATCGGGGACTAAATTCACCATCATCTGCATCAACTGAAAAATTGTGCCAGTTGCCCAAGCTTGGGGAGAACAGGCGACCGGATATTGAATCGGACTTTGCCCCGCAACCCTTTCGTAACCACAGAAGAGTTCGGGGGGACGGTGGTAAGGTTGATGGACGGTCATATCCAAAACGCCTTGAGCTACTTCCAATGCCTGTTCGACGGCACCTACAGAGCGTAAACCCATGGTAATCAGACTATTATCATGTGGCCAGACCGATCCGGTATGATAGCCGATCGGATTGTAAGCTGGGGACTGACTGCTGAGGGTGCGAATCCCCCACCCACTAAACATATCCGGCGCACGCAAACGTTCGGCGACACTTTTGGCTTTTTCTGGGTATAGCAGTCCATGCTGGAGACATTGCCCTGGATTGGAGGCGATCCCATCTACCTGTGTCCCCGCACCGTCGAGGGCGATGGCAAGAAAATCGAGATCGGGTACCCAGAAATCATCGTTGAAACGTTGCTTCAGGTTTTGGGCTTCTTTATGCCAGCGCGTGGCGAGTTCGGGTTCTTTGCGAATTCTTGCCAGTTCGCTCATCCGAATTTTGGCAGCATACACATAAGCTTGGACTTCACACAGGGTAATCGGGCCTGTCGCAATTTTACCCTGACGATCGACGATACAATCACCGGAATCTTTCCAGCCCTGATTTACCAGTCCCCTTGCTGAGGTGCGAAAGTATCTCAGATAACCCGTCTCGGCGCACATCCGATCGATCCAAGCCATTGCGGCTAGGGCATTCTCCCATAACCGTTCCAATGTATCCGTATCATGCGTCCAAGCATAATATTCGGCATATAACATCAGCCACAATGGTGTAGCGTCTACCGTTCCATAATAGGGCGTATGCGGAATCTCTTGACACCGAGCCATTTCCCCCGTCCGTAGTTCATGCAGGATTTTGCCTGGTTGTTCTTCCCGCCATTCATCATCTACTTTGCCCTGGTATTGAGCCAATACCATCAAGGTTTCGCGGGCAATTGTCGAATCTAGGATCAGAATCTGACTGGCAGCAATGATTGCATCCCGTCCAAATAGGGTGCAGAACCACGGTACGCCCGCAGATAGTACAGTCCCTTTAGTGCCAAGATGATTGGGGGTGGAGCTGGCAAAATCGAACGACTGACGCAATAAATAGATATCCTGTTCGGCACGTTCGATCGCCTGATTGATTTTGGGATTATCGGTACGAATCTGCGTGATTTGCGATCGCCACAAATCTTCCTCCATCATCTCTGCGGCTTTGGCTTGAAATAGTGCCATCGGACTATTCACCCGCGAGACTGGGCGATTGTTCATCAACATTGCCAAGCGATAGCCGATCTGACAACTGGCATGGGATTCCAATTCGATCTGCCAGATGGCGGTATATCCTTTGAGATAGTCGGGGAGACGATGGGCAAATTGAATATGTGACTCCAGAATCGCCCCATCCAATCCCTGATAAGCCAGTGTCAATTCATTAACTGTCGCTACTTGACCTTCGGGTTGAACGCGACGCAGTAATCCACCGCGTTGTTTGCGGTGAAAACCACGAATCTCAAATAAGTCCGAAAAGTCCGCCTCAAAGCTCAAGCTCAATTCAAAGCTGACAGCCGTAGTATTGTAATTATAAATAGTCAGTTCTTCAAATAAACTCCCATTGAGTACGAGTTCCCGTTGAATACTAATCGTTTCCGCGTTGATATTGGGAATGGTGGGATTGGTGCACAGTGCCGAGAGTACGAACCCTTTATCCGCATTACAGGTGAGCAAAATCGGCGAACGTCCCGCGATTTGTAACTCCAACCGACTCAAAAAGCGGGTATCTCGACAAAATAAGCCCAGACTCGAAATCGTTTCATCTCTAGAACAGCCAGAAATATTTCCCAGCGTGTCGGTAATCAGAAATAAATCGTCATCTTTGAGTGTGAGTGTGGGTTGGTTCCCATCGCTCAGTACGCAACCCCATTCAGGAATGTCTAATTCACCAGCAGGTACAAATACTCTTCCGGCAAGTTCGATCGGATTGGACATAGCGATACCTCTCTAGATGGGGTAGATGACATCAATAATTTTTAATGTCTATGGTGACAATACTCGACTCAGCACAGCCTTTTACCATGCCGTAACAACACCACAGATCGGAACCGATGTGGTCTAACTATTTTATCTTAACGACCAATTGCCTCGATCGAGGTTTCGACCCGATTATTTATTGACTTGCATTGGCTAGTTATTCATGATATATTAACCGTCTGTGGTACGTTTACATTGTCTAAATTAGATCGCGTAAATTCACTTGGGGGTGTGGTGGAATGGTAGACGCAACAGACTTAAAATCTGTCGTCCGTAATGGATGTGCGAGTTCGAGTCTCGCCACCCCCATCTTAGATAAGTCGATCCGGTTGGAGATCGGATTTGAGGCAAAGCCGCTCGGAGATAGAGCTTGACTCGGACAGATTGATGTCATCCCCAAGCCAGGACATGACATCAATCAACAGGCGTGGTTACACTCTTGCCCAGGCAGTTCCAGCCCAGATCCGAACAAATAAAACGCCTGTTACCAGGGCACCCAAGCCCCACTTCACAGCATTCTTATACAGTGCTAGTTTTTGAGCGCCATTAGTAATACTAGCTTGAGTGGTGAAATTTTTCTCCGCTGTGGCCGCGTCCTGCGCCAATTTAGACTTAAAGGCTTGTGGAGTGGTACCTGCTGGCACGTTGGCACTCTTCATCAAAGCTTCGATTTGGGAGGGCTGCGCTTTTTCTAGTTGTGATTGAATCTGCTGTGCCTGAGCGATTCTCGGAGCTAATTGCGCTTTTACTTGGTCTTCACTATTCTTGTTAAGAGTGGGTGGCGTGATAAACAAGACAATAACTAAGGCAAAATAAAATACCCCAGCTAGCAATGCTACCCAAGACAATAGCTTGAGGGCGAGTAGCTCTCTTTTCTTGCGAACTTCACGCTCTTCATAGAAAACCAAGATAAAGCCAAGTAGTGGCACAGCAGAGCGTTCGACAAAGCCGCCAGCAGTTTGAAACTGCCAGCCTGGATTGCTCATTTGGAGGGGGACGAGTGCGCTAATGACATCAAATAGGGTCAATAGCAACAGTCCATAACCAACAACACGAAATAAAACTAGAACGGGAGTCATGAAGAAATAGCACCTTTAATTTGGGCGGAATCTGGGAAAATTGAGTGATGAATTTTATGCTGCGGGAAAATGTAATTGCCACCAGCGAATCCAAGTCACTCCAACTGTTTCTAACGTTTTTATCGTAGCATCAGGAGTCGCCCGATCGATCGGGGTAGAGAGTACCGTCCACAGACAGCGACTATCCCTCAAAGTCTGTTTTCCCATTATCCACGGCAGCAATCGCTCGATCGGGATACCCGTTAGGGGATTGGGATTACTATTAGCATGAAACTGATCTCCAGTGACTGTAGTTATCCCTTGCGGATTGATACAAGTACCAAAATAAGCAGTTTTCTTATCGACAAATAAACTATAGAAACCCAACCCAGGTAGTTCCTTCATCGTCGATGGCTGGAGCGCGGTAGTGGGAACTTTGGTAAAAACAGGCAACATCGCATCCATCGTCGGGCGATTTGCTACTCCATCAGTGATGTAGCGAATCTGAATATCGATCGGTTGTGGGGTATGCGGGTACTGATAAGACATCCCCCTTGCCACCATTCCGTTCTCAAAGGAATGAGCGGCTAATGGTTTACCGACTAATGTCTGTGATGATAACTGGATACTCGGTGGAAAATTGACTGCCGCAGGTTCGCGCAGACTCAATTTAGTGGGATTATTAATGACGGCATTACCCAATACGCCAATCGCACCACCACATAGCAGTAATAGTAGCGATTGACGCGCAAAATTGGCAATCGGCAGCATCATTTTAGTTCCTCCTGTTCTGGTAGCTTAGGTGTAAATAGCTCGATCAGGATCTTCAAGAGTATGACTAGTAGAAATGTCCCGATGACTGAAAATACCAGCGAACCCGAACCAGCGTGCCAGTAATCAAAAGCTTCCATCTGTTTTTGAGATACGAGAATTGCCATCAGTGACACCCGTAGGGCATTGACAATAAACCCAATCGCTACAGCACCTACAGGTAAAATCAATTTTTGGAACCATTTCCAAGGTAAAGGCAACAGCATCAGAAATAAAACCGACATCCCCAGTAATTGGGTCATTGCTACCACTCCAGAACAGCCGCTATAGACCTGAACACTACCACCTGGAAGCTGGAGATAGATTCCGTTTTGAGTTACTGCAAAGCCTGAATACCAGAGGATAGAACTGGCAAAATGAGCTGTCAGCGGGGCAGGATCGGTCAGCTTGGCAAGCAGAACTTCTGGAATACCTGAGAAGAAGAGGAGCACGAGTTCTCGCCAATATATCCTCAATCCCCGAAAGCCAGCAGCAATTAGAGCTAAAGCGATACCAGCAATAAATGGGTAGCCGAGCAGAAAAGATTCCTCACAGTAGCCGCTACTCTTGAGCAAGAGTAGTGAAAGCAACAGCGCACCGAGCAAGCTGGCTACAGGCCCACTCTGGAATTCGAGTTTGTCCTGTCGCTCCCAGATTAAATAAGCCGCAGTCAGCCAAAATAGCACACTAGTGATTTGACGATCGGAACCACTAGTTTTGAAGCTCAGGGTCAGGTGAATGGCGATAATTGCCGCCCCGAGAACTAGTAGTAGAAATGGTGATGCGATCGAGATGCGTTTGAAAAAAGCCTGTTGTTTCATGCTTTCTAATGGTTGTGTCAAGCTTCCACATTTGGTGTCTAAAAACTAACAACCTTAGTATTGCGTACTATGGTCGATCTCTTCGATCTTTGTTCCAGGTAAATTGAAGTTGTGCCGGATATCGATCTTTGGGGTGGTGTCCGATCGATCGAGCTACTCCCAATTTGTAACAAAAAGCACTGCTAGTAGCAGTGCTTTAATTTTCACTCTATGGTGAGATGAACGATCTAATTTCTCAAACCAAATTTGAAAGTTATTTGGCTTGTACGCCTAGACCATTATTTTGTCCATTGGTATTCAACCAAATCTGACAGGGATTTTGGCGGGTGGCTTTGGCTAAATGCTGCTTGGTGGAGAGATTGCCTAGATTATTACAGGTATAATCAGCGAGGGCGATCTGCTGACTGTTGCATATTTTCAGGTTGTAGCCATAGCTTTGAGCCACACGCCCAAATCGATCGATCGTCCGATAGCGATCGACATAATCTAGAATATTCCAATACTGAGTGTCAACTAATAAATAAATTTGGCTCTGGCTGCGGTTGGCAATCCAATTTGTCACTAATTTCGCTGGAAATTGTTCGCTTGTCCACCATAAGCTGGGTACTGTCGTTCCTTTTGGTGACGCTGTATCTGCTGTAACAATATTCGGATCGGCACGGACATTGGCAGAATTTAACAAGGTGATATTTACATCACAAATTGCTGGCGTAGATGGCATCGGGATCGATTGGGCTAATGTGTTACAACTCAAGCCTGTAGTTAAAGATAGGCTGGCGAGCCAACAGATCGCGTGGGTACTTTTGCGAGTTGCACGATCGACTACTTTAGTCAACCATGCTGAATCTGGTAGTTTGGCGATCGATCGATCTTTGACTTCCATAAGAGTTAATTTCTATTTTGAGCTGTGACGATTTTAGCCTCAAGATAGTTCGCTAAACCCTCGCCAAAGCCAACTGGTCGGGTGACTCGACCAGAGAGGAGCGAGAATCGCTGTCAACACTTTGGCGTAGTTTCGCCAGAGGCGAAACTACGCCAACGACTTCGCGCGAGTCGCAAGTCGCTCAGTGTCAACTGTCAACTGTCAACTGTTTAACCGATCCAGGTTAGTTCGATCGTATTTCCATCGGGATCTTGAGTAAATAGTGCAGCTCTACCAGAATTACTCATTTTTACCACACAATTAGCTGCAAGTAATTGTTGTTTAGCGACTTCTAAATCTCGAATTCCTAGAGCAATGTGTGGATTGCGAGTTGACTTCATCAAATCGATGGGATGATTCGATCGATAGTTCACATCCTCAATTAGATGAAGCTGAAAATCACCAATTTGATACCAAGCACCAGGATAATTTAAATTTCGATCGACTCGTTGCAGTCCTAAGATCTCACTATAAAATTCGATCGATCTGTCTAAATTTGACACGATCGTTGCAGCATGTAGACAACCAACAACTTCAATCATGGGAGTAGGAGTAGGAATAGGGAATAGAACGGGAATAGGGATGTTATCGATCCTCCCTCGTCTCCAGCCGAGCGGCGTTTAGCCTAGGTCGAATAGTAGCACTTCACCATTGCTAGCAGTAGATAGCTCTAATTTGCTACCCCCAGCATAAGCGATTCTCGTTCCGAGAGGCTCCGCCAACGCATCCCCAGCACTCAGGATTCGATCGTCGATCGCGATTTCCCCTTGAGCCACATGCAGCCACACAGAGCGATTGGGTTCCACTTGATAAGATACCTGCTCATCACCTGCTAGCAGCCCCACGTAAAGGTTTAGATCCTGATGGATAGGTACCGAATCATCACGCCCATCTCGCGAAGCTACCAGGCACAATTTACCCTGTTTGCGATCGATCTCAAAAGCTTTCTGTTCGTAGCTGGGGAGCAAACCGACAGTATCGGGAATAATCCAAATTTGCAGTAGATGTACTGATTCGCTGGCGGAGTGGTTGACTTCGCTGTGCGTGATTCCTGTTCCCGCCGTCATCCGCTGGACTTCCCCAGGATAGATGACTGCACCAGTGCCGAGACTATCTTGGTGTTCGAGTGCACCAGAGAGCACATAAGTGAGAATTTCCATGTCTCGATGTCCGTGGGTACCAAACCCCCGCGCCGGAGCGACAACATCATCATTAATCACTCTGAGCGTCCGAAAACCCATCTGTTGAGGATCGTGATAGCTACCAAACGAGAAGGTATGATAGCTATTTAACCAATCAATTTGAACGTGTCCGCGATCGTTAGCTTTACGAACAATTGGTGTGATTTGACTCATAAAAATCTACCCGTAGAGATATTTCTTATCGATATGCAATGAATTTTTATCTCGATCCCTACTTAGATTTTAATCAATTATTAGACCTTTGGTAGCCAACCAAGCTCGATCGAATAGCCGAGACTGATATCTCGCTCCACCGTCGCATAAGATCGTCACGATTGTGTGTCCTGGCCCCATTTGCTTTGCCAACCTCACCGCCGCCGCAACATTTATACCGACCGAACCACCCATAAATAATCCATCCTGGCGGAGGAGTTGATAGACGACTTCAATACATTCTTGGTCGGGAATTTGGATCGCATCATCAATAGGGGCACCCTCCAGATTACCTGTCACCCGACTATTGCCGATTCCTTCAGTAATCGAACTCCCTTCGAGGGTAATTTTGCCAGTTTTCACATAACTATATAATCCACTGCCCATCGGGTCGGCGATGACACATTTTAGCTGAGGATTCTTTTCTTTGAAGAATAACGAGACTCCAGCAAAGGTACCACCAGTACCTATCGACGCTACCCAAGCATCAATTTTGCCATCTGTCTGCGCCCACATTTCTGGAGCAGTGGTTTCATAATGTGCCTGACGGTTGGCTAGATTTTCAAACTGATTTGCCCAGATCGCATTCTCCATTTCTGCCGCGATTCTGCCCGATAATTTGACGTAATTATTCGGATCTTTGTAAGGCACAGCGGGCACTGTGCGGACTTCTGCGCCAAGCGTTCGCAATGCTTCTATTTTTTCTGCTGACTGAGTTTCAGGGATGATAATCAGGCATTTATAGCCCTTAGCATTGCAAATATGCGCCAGCCCAATGCCCGTATTTCCGGCAGTGCCTTCAACTACAGTTCCGCCTGGTTGGAGAGTACCGCGACGTTCAGCATCTTCAATAATATATCGAGCTGCCCGATCTTTAACGGAGCCACCTGGATTGAGAAATTCAGCTTTACCTAAAATTTCACATCCAGTCGCATCACTAAAACTATTGAGCCGAATTAATGGCGTATTGCCAATTGTTTCTACAAATCCGCGTTTGATATCCATCGATCTTTGTTCTAGAGTATGCTGTTTAGAACGCGTCGGTTGCTGCGTTCAGTCTGAAAGATACGATTGTAATGGGGCTACATTGACCATCCTAAATATTTTGACACATCTGACTCTTGAAAATTCATGAACATCCGCATTGGTAATGGTTACGATATTCATCGTCTTGTTTCAGGTCGTCCCCTGATTTTAGGCGGAGTACGGCTCGAACACGAACTAGGGTTATTGGGGCATAGCGACGCAGATGTGCTGACTCATGCAATTATGGATGCGATGTTGGGTGCATTGAGCCTGGGTGATATCGGGCACTTTTTCCCACCGACAGATCCTCAGTGGGCGGGTGCAGATAGTATCGAACTGTTGAAACAAGTTAATGGTTTAATTATCGATCGCGGGTGGCAAATTGCCAATCTCGATACAGTGGTTGTCGCCGAGCGTCCAAAACTCAAGCCCCATATTCATGCTATGCGCGATCGATTGGCACACGCGTTACAATTGTCGCCGGATCGAGTTGGTGTCAAAGCTACTACCAACGAAGAATTAGATGCGACAGGAAGGGAGGAAGGTATCTGTGCGTATGCTGTGGTGCTGCTGACTAAGGATAGTTAGATAATATGCCCAGACGATCGGAACGAGTTTGTGTTGTATCCCTAATTCCTTTACAGTTAAAGGGGGAATATAGAGCTAAAAAATTATGGTGTGGCGTTGGTTGGTGAGTATTTTGGCGATCGTGCTAATCGCTTTAACTCCTATTAGTCCTGGATTAGCACAGCCAGCACCTACTGATGTTACTGATGCCCAATTTGAACTGGGTGACAAGTTGCGAACTCAAGCTTTTACAGCTACTAATGAGGGTGATTTTGGCAGGGCTGAAAAGTATTGGACGCAATTAATCGATTTGTTTCCACAGAATCCGGCGATTTGGAGCAATCGGGGTAATTCTCGTGTCAGTCAGAATAAATTAACTGAAGCGGTGGAAGACTTTAATAAATCGATCGAGTTATTACCCAACTATCCTGATGCTTATCTCAATCGCGGCACAGCTTTAGAGGGTTTAGGCAAATGGAATGAAGCGATCGCTGACTATCAATATATCATCTCGATCGATCCTAAAGATGCGATGGCTTACAATAATTTAGGTAATGCCTATGCTGGTTTGGGTGAGTGGAATACGGCAATTAAAAATTATCTCCAAGCTTCAGCAATTGCCCCCGACTTTGCATTCGCCCGCGCTAATTATGCCTTAGCTTTATATCAGAATGGCGAGATTCCCGAAGCCATCCGCCACATGAAGAATATCGTCAGAAAATATCGTGATTTTCCTGATGTGCGAGCAGCTTTGAGTGCGGCTCTATGGCAAGATGGTCAACGGGGTGAGGCTGAGAGTAACTGGGTAGCAGTGATTGGTTTGGACAGTCGCTACAAGGATCTAGATTGGGTTAAAAATACCCGTCGCTGGCCGCCTAATATGGTTGCAGCATTAGAAAAGTTTCTGAAGTTGCAGTGATATTACTCCATCAAAAACTAGATTTACTTAGAGATACAATAGCTGATTTATAACAATCCCAAATCAGATCCCTGGTATCAAACATTGGTGCTCATGCGGCAGCAGCCTAACACATCCTACATCAACTTGGCTTTTCATTTAGGATTGCTATACATCTTTTAGTCCAAACTCGATCGGAGACGATCTTGAGAATGGATCAGACGATTGCACGACAAATAGATATAAACGATCGATCGGATCTAGCTCTTTAGGATGACAAGCTGGAATTGCCCGTGTTGTCATCCTTAGTTGATGAGATCGTCTGTGGTCAAAATTGCTGCTGGTACTGAATTTAACACTGGTGGCTCCTTCATTTGGACTACTACCTGTGGTTTGGGGATTGCCTGTGGCAAATCTTGACTAAATAAAAGCTTACCTTGGTAATTGGACGCAACCGCCAAGATCGTACCTAAAACTAAATAAACTGGAAATGGTAGATTGATTTCCTTGATTGACTGAAATAGTTGAGCGATAGCTATGACAATGAAAAAGATCGCCAGCCAAAATTGAGGCATGAATTTACAATCTAGAGTAACTGAGTATGTCGATCGCTGTCGTTGACGTAGCCGCGCCGAGAGGTAATCGTTATTCCTTTAAATCGAAGTTGCTGTGACCAGACGCAAGCTGATTTTTGATATTTATATATAATTCTATATACAATATCGGAATCGATCTCAATTGTCAAGGGTAGAAAAATAGATCTGCTCTAGCTATAGAAATATCAAATTTATAACATACTTTAATTTTCACTAAAGGTGATAAGCTGTTATGCGACGAGTTAGGAAACCTTAACTTTGGCAATTGTTGAAATAACCCCCGATTTTTCTAGTATCACCACCACGGATCGACTTCTGGAGTCGATCGATCGTCACCCTGATGGTCTCACAATTAAGGAGTTGTCCGATCGTTTAAACCGTCCCGTTTCCATGATCCAAATTTGTCTAAAAATCCTGATAGCTAGCAAAAAAGTAGCCGTCAGACAGCAAATTTATGGGCAGCAATTAGCCAAAGTATACATCTCAAAACCAGATAAAACTCAACCCCAGCATCAGTTTCGGTCGATAACTATGACTAGTTATCGGAGCATAACACCGATGCACCTACGGGAAGGAGCTGGATTGACAAAGGTACAACTAGCGATTGAATTGGGATTGAGTGTCAGAACGATTAATGATTGGGAGCAAAAACGCTCTCAGCCTAGATTAGTTCCTTCTCAACTCAAGCGGATGATGTCAGTGTATCAATGTACACTCGATCGATTGATTGAGGCATTTGAGTAGGTATTAAATAATACCTTGGTGCCGGAGACTGCTTGTAATTTAATTACTAGTGGCCCTAATGTATATGTATCTCGATCGACAATCGAGATGATGTCGATCGGGTATTTTTGTTTTTTCACCTGTTCTAGAAAACTAACGTATGTAGCTAGTTGTCCATCGCCAACTTGGGGTCGATCGTTTAAGATTCCAGCCCGTCTGGCGCGAAGTTGGGATGTTACTAACAGAATATTTAGCTGTTGCCTGATTTGGGCTTCACTCATAGTTGCCGGATCGATACTCACTGTGGCAATTTTGGCAGAGCGACCGAATAGTTTGCGATCGGGTGTTGCATCGATAAATACTTGAACATTTTTATCGCCCACTACATAATTACCTGTAGAAAAAATCCTCACTGCATAGTTGCGACGCTCGGCAATTTGTTCTTTTAATTGTGTTAATTGATTGGGTGCAAATTCGATTATCTGTTGTTTACTGCCAACAGCATCGGGATTGGTAGCTTGAAGAGCATGGAGATTGGCTTGGGCGAGTAGGCTGTTAATGGCTTTGGTTGAGGCTGCTGGGCTACCTGCTTTCAGGATCGTACTTGCTAAAACTCGATCGCGGAGGATGCCGATATTGCCCTGACGAATCTTGCGATACTCTTGTTCGATATTGTTGACTTCTTGTTCGAGTGAAGCTAATCCTTGCCGATCGGTTTTGATTTTCAACTCTATTTTTTTGAGCTGTCGATCTCGAAGTTTTAATTCCATAGCACGAGTTTGAAATTCTCGCTCTAACTTTTGATGTTGCTTGTCCTTTTCTTTAAGTTGAGCTTGTCGAACTGTTAGTTTTCGATCGAGCTGTTCGAGCTGAGTTTTTAGGTTCGAGAGTTCCGTTTGTTGCGTTTGTAGTTGTGCCTCCAGATTTATCGATCTGGCAGTATGTTGCGCCAAATCATGCTCGACTTTTTTGACAGTATGTTCATAGATTTGGAGGCGTTGAACCTCACCAGCTAAATTTGGGAGGACGGTAGTGGTATTGAGTTGCTGTTGGAGTTGCGATCGCTTGCTATGGATACTCACAAGTTGTTGCTGTAGGGGCAAGATCGCTGTTTCGAGCCGATCGATTCGCAATTGGATCTGTGGTACCTGAGTGGAGATTACCTGCTGTTGGGCGGTCAGATCGCTGCGTTGGCGGGTAATTTCCGTTACCTCTTGCACCAGATCGTTGCGCTCACTAGAGACGGATTGGAGCTGCTGCTTGGTGTTTTTGAAGTTCTGCGCGGCGACTGATTGTTTGAGCACCTCATCTTTGAGTGAATTATTAACTCCCGAAAGCAGGTTTTTTGCCGCTAGCTGCTCGTTTCGAGCTACTTCTAGCTCTCGCTGGACTCGATCTTTTTGCTCCAGCGCACGGGCGAGATTTTCGCGAGTATCCGAAAGTTTTCGTTGAATCTTTTGGAGATCGAACACGCCGATCCGGAGTTGTTCGCTAGCTCCAAAAATCAGTGTAAGCACGGAGGCTGAGATCAGTGTGCCAATGATAATTGTAACCAGTGTAGCTGTTTGACGCGGACGTAGTTTAAATAATGATAATCTCGCTTTACCCACCCGCGTCCCAATTCGATCCCCAGACACCGCGATGATGCCGCCCAGAATTAACATTGCCCCGATGAGAATATAGCCGCTAGTCATATGTGCAAGTAGAGCGAATTAGGGCTAAAACTATGGAACCGAGCGCGTAAATGTGTTCGGGGGGCTGATATTTATCATATCATAGCCATTTTGGGCAAGGGGAATTCCCATTATCGGCTAGTGGCAGTCTAGAATCTGGCTAATCGATCGGGACTACAGATAAATAATCCCTAAAATTAATTGTCGATCGACTGCAATGTGGCATAGAATCTAGGGATTGGTTGTAGTGGATGAGTTGCCAATGACTTTGGGTCTGGGGTTTGATTCCCACTTTACAGAATCCTGGTTGCGTCAAAGTTTAGATCTAGGATTAGTAATTGCCCTCACTTTTCTGGTGTTATTGGCGGTCCGAGATCGCCGAACGCTGTGGATGGTAAGAGGGCTAATTGTGTTGATGGTTGCTGCGGCACTCGGCGAACGGCTGCAATTTCGGCTGTTGAGCTTTGTGCTCGACAAATTGGTCATCGGAGCTGCACTGGCGATGTCAGTGGTGTTCCAGTCGGAATTTCGCCGCTTTCTGGAGCAATTGGGACGGGGAAACCTATTGCCCTCGATCCGCTCGACACGCCGAGTTAGTCTGGATGCAGATCGATCGATCGACCAAATTGTCGATGCAGTTAGGGAACTATCTCAACAACGGACTGGAGCACTAATGATTCTGGAAACTAATGAGATGATGGATGAGCGAGATTTTGCCGTACCAGGGGTAAAATTAGATGCGGAGTTATCAAAGGAGCTGATCCAAACAATCTTTCAAAATACCACATTACTACACGATGGGGCTGTATTTATTCGCGGCGATCGAGTGGTTTCAGCAGGGGTCATCCTACCACTCTCCGAGCGGGCTGCTTCTAGACAACTAGGAACTAGACACCGAGCAGCGATGGGGATTACCGAACGTACGAACAATTGTATCTGTATCGTCGTCTCCGAAGAAACGGGATCGATTTCCCTAGCTGAAGCGGGGATACTCGATCGTCCCCTAACTAGCAGTAAACTGAAGGAGCTTTTGGAAATTCGGTTTACACCGACAATTGGCGAACGCGAATCTGTTGCTCCTAGTTTACGCAGCTTAGGACGCAAATTAACTACTCGCAGTGTCAAGGTGTGTCGTCGGTTGCTAAAATTGCCAGAACACAAATAGTTTATTAATTTACCACCCCACGAGAATTCATAATTCATAGTTTATAACTCACAACTCTTTAGATGACTCCCAAAACGACCAGTCTCATCGAACTACCTACCGATTTAGATTGCACTCAGCTACCCCAACATGTAGCGGTAATTATGGATGGGAACGGTAGATGGGCACAACAGCGGGGATTTCCCCGCATTATGGGACATAAGCGTGGTGCTCAGACTCTCAAAGATCTCCTCCGCTGTTGCAAGGATTGGGGGATTTCGGCGTTGACTGTCTACGCTTTTTCAACTGAAAATTGGGGAAGATCGATGGAGGAGGTCGATTTTCTGATGACACTATTTGAAAATCTATTTCAGGTAGAATTGGCGGAAATGGTTTCTGAACAAGTCAAATTAGAGGTCGTTGGTAACTTAGCAAATTTAACGCCATCACTCTACAATGCGATCGATCTTGCTAAAAATGCTACCCAGCACAATCAAGGTGTCCGATTTACCGTCGCGATCAACTATGGCGGTAGACAAGAAATCGTTCGAGCTTGTCAGGCAATTGCCACTCAGGTTCAGGAAGGGTTAATTAAGGCTAGCGATATTGACGAAAATCTCCTCAGACAGCATTTAGATACAGCAGCTTTACCCGATCCCGATTTATTAATTCGGACTAGTGGCGAGATGCGGATTAGTAACTTTTTGTTGTGGCAGTTGGCGTATGCTGAAATCTATGTTACTGATACATTATGGCCGGATTTCGACAGGGGAGCATTTCATCACGCCCTACTCAATTATCAACAACGTCATCGTCGGTTTGGGAAAGCTTAAGTTTAGTTGACAGTTGACAGTTGACAGTTGGGCTTCGCGCTCCTCTCTGGTCGGCTCACCCGACCAGTTGGCTTTGCCGAGGGTTTAGCGAGACAAGACAGACAGTTGAGGAATAAGGATGGAAATTTAATCTTCTGGGTGATGTTGAAGAATGTCTCCCAGCGTCAATCGAGCCGTGTGTGAATATTTTTTAACGAAGAACAGGCGGTAAAATCCCCAGCGGGATAACCCAATTATCAATTATCAATTATCAATTAATTGGAGCTAACCTGATGGTGGGTGGTGATGAGTCTCGATCGAAACACGATGAATTTCAACAATTGCAGTCACGCTTGGAAAGTGTGTGGCATGGTTTTGATGCTCAGATGGATAGCGATCTCGATATTTTAGTTATCCCATCGTTGAGTTTAGATCGGGGGGAACTGATCAAAGTTGAGGGGTATATTCATTATGAAGAGCGATTGTTATTTGCCTTGATGAGGTTGTCAAATCCGCGCACTCGGCTAATTTACGTTACTTCCGTGCCACTAGCACCGATCGCGATCGATTATTATCTCCAACTGTTGCCTGGGATTCCCTTTTCCCATGCCCGCGAACGGTTGCGGCTATTTTCTACCGATGATTATTCGCTCCAACCGCTGAGTCAGAAAATTCTAGATCGTCCGCGTTTACTCGATCGAATTAAGCAATCGTTGCGACCGGATCGATCGGTGATGATCTGCTACAATTCAACCGCGATCGAACGCGATCTCGCCCTAAAATTAGACATCCCGCTCTATGCTCTCGATCCCGATTTACTATACTGGGGCACAAAAGCGGGCAGTCGGCAGATTTTTGCTGAGTGTGGATTGCCCCATCCTGATGGGAGTGAGTTAGTTTTTAACGATCGAGATTTGGCTCAAGTTGCGGCAGATCTGTGGGAGCGACAACCCGATCTTCTGCGGCTAGTTGTCAAATTAAATGAAGGCTTTTCGGGTGAAGGTAATGCCATCCTCGATCTCCGCCGCTTGGGTAATCCGACTAATAATCCACAGCGAGTAGTGGCAATTAGTCAAGCTTTCCCCGATCTGAGTTTTCAGGGACATGGCGAAACCTGGACGAACTTCCAGACCAAAATCGGTCATCTGGGGGCGATCGTTGAAGCTTTTGTCGAAGGAGAAGGAAAACAATCTCCCAGCGTTCAAGGGTGCATCACACCCATGGGAACGGTCGAAATCCTTTCCACCCACGACCAGATTTTAGGCGGCCCCGATGGGCAAATCTTTCTGGGGTGTCAGTTTCCCGCCGCCGCAGGTTATCGCCGTCAACTTCAGGATTTGGGACTGGCAATTGGCAAAAATCTCGCTGCAAAAGGCGCGATCGAACGGTTTGGGGTAGACTTTATTGCAGTGCCAAATGTTGATGGTAGGTGGGATTTACACGCGATCGAAATCAATCTCCGTAAGGGGGGTACGACTCATCCATTCATGACTCTGAAATTCCTCACCAATGGTTATTATCAGTGGGAGGACGGTTTATTTTATAGTCAGCAGGGTAAGCCCAAATATTATATTGCTTCAGACAATCTCCAGCACCCACAATATCGGGGCTTACTACCCAACGATCTGATGGATATTATCGCTCATCACCGGTTGCATTTTGATACTAGTACCGAGACAGGAACTGTCTTTCACATGATGGGGTATCTATCAGAATTTGGCAAAGTCGGACTGACAAGTATCGGTAATTCTCTCGCCGAAGCTCAGGAAATTTATCACAAAGTTGAGGAAGTTTTGGAGCGAGAAACCCAATTAATTAATACTCGATCGATCCCACCGATTTCCTGGAAATGTGATTAGGATCGTATCTCGCACCATTATAAAAATACTATAGTTAAGCCAAGATCCAGGGTACCCATGAAGGGCACCCCTACATAATTAACCTGTAGGGGTGCCCTTCATGGGTACCCTAAGATCTACGCTTTTATTTGTAGGCTCGTTGGTGCGTTACGGATGCGCCTAACACACCCTACATTAACCTAGTTGTATGCAGTCAAAAACTGGATAATTTCAGCATCGGTTGGTTGAGAATCGATCGCGCCAGCTTGGAGAGTCGTCAAAGCTCCAGCCGCAGCCGCATAGCGGACTATTTCGGCACCAGATTTTTGTCCCGCTCCTAATTGATGCAATAACCCAGCGACAAAAGCATCGCCAGCACCTGTGGTATCGATCGCTGTGACGCTAAAAGCTGGCTGTTGTCCGCTGTTACCATCGAGCCAATACTCACATATATTGCCACCATCTGTCACGAAAATTCCGACAGCTTGAGGTAAGTATTTGCATAGAGATTGCGGTGATGTTTCACCATAGATTAATTCGGCTTCTTCCCGCGCAAACTTGACATAATCGGCTTGTTGTAGTAATGATTTAATCTTGGGCAGGGCGACTGCTGAATCTGTCCAAAAAGTCGGTCGCCAGTTGATATCTACCATGATTTTTGCCCCCTCTGCTTGGGCAAATTGTACGGCTTTCCAGGTGCTAGCGGCACTATCAGGGTAGGCTAAAGCTAGTGTCCCCAATAATAAAAAGTCCGCACCGCTAAATAATGCGCTGGGGACTTCACTTAGTTGGGTATCGGCAAATTTATCGGTAGGGATATCCCCGAAACCACCAAAAATGCGATCGCCATCAGCCGTTCTGAGTACCTGTACCTGACGGGTGGGAGCGGTGGGATGATGTTGGAGTCCAGTCAGATCTACGCCTTCAGTTGCCAACTTAGCTGCCAATTTCGCGCCAGCTTCATCACTACCGACACAGCCGATAAATCTCGATCGATCGCCCATTTTTACCAGCGCACAGGCGACATTTGCAGGTGCGCCGCCAGGTAGAGCCGTCCAAGATTTGACGTGTTCGCTGCTGACTCCGCTTTGTTGAGCTAGCAGATCGAACAGGACTTCACCGAGACAAATGACGGTAGACATGGGGTAGAGGGTGGGGGATTAAAATATTAGTAATTATTCGATCGAGCTAACCAAGATGAATACCGATCCAGACCGACTATTAGCCAGTTATCATTATGACTTACCAGAGGAACTGATCGCTCAGACTCCAGTGGTACCCAGAGATCGATCGAGATTATTGGTAGTCGAACCCGACGGAGGTTATCAACATCGTCACTTTCATGAGATTGAAGATTTTTTAGCTGCTGGGGATTTGCTCGTATTTAATAATACTCAGGTGATTCCCGCACGGATTTATGGTTTTAAAACCACGGGTGCGCCTGTGGAAATCTTACTATTATCCGAGCAACAGCATAATTGCTGGTTAGCACTGGTAAAACCAGGACGCAAACTCAAAATTGGTACCCAAATCATTTTTCGTGCTCGTCATCCTGAGGCTAAAATTCCTCAGCTTACCGCAACGATTATTGCTAGAGATGAAATAACTGGAGGTAGAGTACTGCAATTTGATTTACCCCAGGAGATCCCATTACTTTCAGTGCTGGCGGACTTTGGAGAACTACCTTTACCGCCCTATATTAATGCCAGAACATCTACACCCGAACAGTACCAAACCGTTTATGCCAAAGTACCTGGAGCTGTAGCCGCACCGACGGCTGGATTACATTTTACACCTGAACTACTCGATCGATTGACCGATCGAGGTATCCATCAAACCCAAGTAACGCTCCATGTCGGTGTCGGCACTTTTCGTCCCGTCGAAGCTGAGGATATCACTACTCATCAGATGCACCATGAATGGTTGGAGATCTCTAGTGAGTCGATCGATCTGATTGCAGCCACAAAAGCCGCTGGAGGTAAGGTATATGCAGTTGGGACTACAGCGGTACGCGTCCTCGAAACAGCAGGTCAGACGGGCAAATTGCAGCCTTACAGCGGCAATACCAATATTTTTATCTATCCTGGCTATCAATGGCAAGTAGTGGATGGATTGATTACCAATTTTCACCTACCAGGATCGAGTTTAATGATGTTAGTTAGTGCGGCGATCGGTAGGCAGCGATTATTAGATTTATATCAGATTGCGATCGCGGAGCGGTATCGATTTTATTCATTTGGTGATGCGATGTTAATTCGATCGTGGAGCGTCTCTGCAAGTGAATCGTTTCAAGTAAACGCGCAGATCTAAGGGTACCCACAAGGGGCACCCCTACAGGTTCATTGTGTAGGGGTGCCCCTTGTGGGTACCCTTAGATCTATACTAAGCACTAGTATATTGAAACTGGTGCAAGATGTAAGATTACCAAGATGAAATCAAAAAAATGATAATCAATCAATCGCAGCGAATTTCCACCATGAAGCCATCTGGATCGTAGCAGTAGATCCCTTTACCTGTCGATCGAGTCACAGGTTCGCCCTCAATTTTGACATCATTATCGCGTAAAACTCTTACTGCTAAGTCAAATAAGTCGGGAGCGATATCAAATGCCAAATGATTGGCGCGGGTGAATTGGAGTGTGGGATCGGGCGATGGTGGCGATAAATCCGGCTCGGCAAATAAGTCGAGAATAGTGCCATCGGGAAGCCGAAAATTTGTTACTCGTCCCTGTTTTACTAATTCAATCAGACTAGATGGTATGTCCGAGCCTGTTAGTTCTTGTAGACCCAAGATCGTACCGTAAAAGTGGCGTGAGGCTGGCATATTTGCCACATTCAGCGCGATGTGGTGCAAGCGACACAAGGCACCAGCGGGGATTGACTGAGACTGACTAGTAACAATCGTCATAGATCGCAAAGGTTTTTAAAAATTAAATCGCTGAAATACCGATTCTCTCGTCGATATGTGATTTTAAGTTGAGTCGATAACTTCAGACAAATTGACATAACACCATTATCCTAGCGAAAACAGGACGAATTTAGCTCTAGTTGTGAGTTAATACTGTCCTGATTTGGGGATAGCTGTAGTGTATATTCAAATGAAGACGAAGATTCAACCAGTTACCGTGCATTACCTGGGGTTGGTATGTCAACCAAGATCTAAATCAATTTGAGAGTGAGTGCCGAACGTGGAAGATCGATTACCTTTATTAATTCAAAAACAACTAAATGCCAAAATTCAGCAACATCCGCCATTATTCCCTTGGGAAACGGAAGTTGAAGAATATGAAACAATTGAGGCGGAATCTGGGAACCCTATACTTAATATCCCAACTTTACCACCCGAACCCAATGCCGATCTCTAGAGATCGCCAACGGTAGCTGGTAAATCGTTAGTGGGTAATAATTGACACTTATACTCCGATTATGCCCACATCTGCCCCATCGCAACCAAGTTCGATCTTCGCTCAAATTCGTCAGCAGATGGCAATAATGCCCAAGACTTCCCCAGAGGAATCGCTGCTGCTGCGGGTATTGGTACAGTTAATGGTAGTAATCGGGATTATTGCCACCGATGTAGCTGCGGAAACTAATTTGAGTTTGTGGGCAATTCCGCTGAGTATTGTCGGTGCAACTTGGAGCTGGTATCATCGTCACGACCGCAATATTGGGGTCAAATTTGGTTTAGCATTGGCGATGCTGGGGGCTTTAGGTTATTTTGTCTCGCATCTAGTCGGCAGTATGAATGATACTCGACTAGTTTTGGCAGAGTTATTGGTGCAGATGCAGGTAATTCATACTTTCGATCTACCGCGACGCAAGGATTTGGGTTATTCGATGACGATCGGGTTAATCTTGATTAGTGTCGCTGGTACTTTGAGTCAAACTCTCACTTTTGCGCCGCTATTATTACTCTTTTTGACGATCGCAATTCCGGTATTATTTCTCGACTATCGATCGCGTCTCAATCTCGCACCACTAATCATTACCAATCCTACCCAGATTACCAAAATCGGTTTACCCTGGCAACGATTGGGGCAATTACTGGGGATAGTACTAGCGATCGGTTTAGTTATTTTCGCACTGATGCCGCGCTTTCCTGGCTACCAAGGTTCTCTCCCCGTCAGTGCGCCAGTTAAGTATGAGCAGAAACAATTTGATGCTAAAGGAATTATCAATCCTGGGTATCAGCGTAAGGGTAAAGGGGGAAATGGTAAAGGTCAACAGATCGATGGTAAAGGTGGCGATGGCAAGAGCGACGGGACATTAGACGAGAATTTTTATTATGGATTTAACTCGCAGATAAATCAAAATCTGCGGGGGATAATGAAGCCAAAAATGGTGATGCGGGTACGTTCCCAGGCTCCAGGATTTTGGCGGGCATTGGCATTCGATCGCTATACTGGGCAAGGCTGGGAAATTTCTCGCAACTCTCAGACGCGCAAAGTTAATCGCCCTGAGTGGGATTATAAATTTACGCTTGGATATCCCACATCGAAAATGCCTACCAAGCAGGTAATTCAAAGTTACACCGCCTTGGAAGAGTTGCCGAACATCATTCCAGCGATGTCATCAGTGACTGAATTATACTTTCCGACTCCAGAAATTGCCGTAGATAAAGAAGGCAGTATTCGATCGCCTGTAGGCTTACAGCAAGGTTTGACTTATACTGCGGTATCTCAAGTACCATTTCGCGATCGACAATTACTCGACAAGGCTAGTACCAACTATTCCCCAGATATTACCAATTATTATCTGCAAATCCCCGCTAAGGTTGCGGCAAAAATCCAAACATACACTCAAGACTTAATCGCTAAATCCACCCAACAGCAAGTCGGAAAAAATAGTCAACCACTGACATCCAACTACGCCAAAGCTCTCTACCTCGCCCAATATCTCAAGCAACATTATCGCCTACCACAAGACCCGATCGCCCTCGCCCGCGTTCCAGATGGCGAAGATTTGGCAAGCTGGTTTCTGTTCCGCTGTGAGGGTAAATCGACTAGTTGTGAAACAGGTGGCTATGCCGATCATTTCGCCACTACTTACACGATGATGTTACGCTCGATCGGTATTCCCGCCCGATTGGCAGTGGGATTCGCTCCTGGTAGATTCAATCCCTTTACTGGATTCTACGAAGTAGCCAATACCGACGCACACGCCCTCACAGAGGTTTATTTCCCAGATTATGGTTGGTTTGCCTTCGATCCGATTCCAGGGCATCCCTTGACCCCTCCAGGTGTCGATGAAGACCAAACCTTTAGTGCACTTGGGCAACTTTGGAACTGGGTTGCTAGTTGGCTACCTTCTCCGGTTACAGCATGGCTAGCCTATATTTGGTCGCTGACTCTCGGCTGGTTAGCTGTTGGCATCGGTGGATTTTTCGGTCTATTTAGTCAAGGTTGGTTAGGCATATTTAGCGGTAGTGCGATTGCGATCTCGATCGCGTTTTGCGGTTGGTGGGGATGGCAACAATGGGGCAAATGGCGACATCGCCAATGGTTGAAAAAACTCTCGCCAGTCGAGCGTGTCTATCAACAAATGTTAGCTCAATTAGACGACACTACTCCTAAATATCCAGCACAAACTCCCTTAGAATATGCCCAAATAGTGCGGGAAACTCGATCGACTTCAACTAGTATCTTAGTTACAGAGATCTCTCAAGCTTATACTGCTTGGCGATATGGAGCAGAAGCTCAACAGATCGATCGATTACAGGAATTATTAACTAGTTTGAAACAAGAAAAATAACCCCAGCTATATGGTCAGAAATAAAAAAATGCACTAGCTGTAACAGCTAGTGCATCTGTCGATGGTCACTCGACCGCGATCGTAAGATCGTTTTCTAGAACTCCATTTCAGCAGCTTGAACGCGCTCTACTTGTTTCTTCTTGAGTACTAGTAATACTTGAGATAGCATAATCATAAAGACAAATGCCATCAGACCGAGAATTCGATCGGGATTTTGTAAGACGATTTCGATATCTTTTTGACCGAAACCACCAACGTTAGGATTGTTGGTAATTGCTTGACCAGCGGTAACAGCAGCACCTTGAGCAACTAGTAACTCAGGCCCAGCCGGAACTTTGTCGATGACAGCATCGCCAGTCGCAGGTTGGATAGTTACTTGAGTGCTACCGTCTTCCTGTTTATTAATTGCCGTAATATTTCCAGCAACAGAAGCATTGACGACAGTGTTATTACTTTTCTCGCCTGTAGGATAGACCTGTCCGCGACCGCGATTACCGCCGACGTGAATTTGGTATTTACCGAAGTAAATGCCTTTTTCGGTTTTAGGATTGGGCGACAATACGGGGAAGATCAGTTCTTGATATTTATCACCTGGGAGTGGGCCGATGATAACAATATTTTCTTTACCATCGCCGTAGGGCTGAAAGTACATCCCTTCGGTTTTTTCCTTCAGTTCGGGGGAGAGACGGTCTTCTGGGGCGATTTTGAAGCCGTCGGGTAGCATCAACACAGCACCGACATTTAATGGCCCTTTGGTGCCATCTGCGGTGACTTGTTGAATACTTGCGTCGTAAGGAATTTTGACAACAGCTTCAAAAACTGTATCGGGTCTTACGGACTGTGGGACTTCGATTTCGGTGACTTTAGCTGCGAGATGACAGTTGGCGCAGACGATTCTACCCGTTGCTTCGCGGGGAGACACTGGGTAGGTTTGTTGTGCCCAGAAGGGGTAGGCTGCGGCTGATTGTGGTAGTACAAGATCGTTGGCAAAGACGATGCCGACGCTAGCCAAGATAACGACTAGGGTTTTGGCTAACAGTCGCTGGCTACGTTGCCATGAGAGTAAAGTTAATTTCATAGGTTAGGGATGACAGACGAAGAAAATTAATAATATACGGATTTTGAGTGAATAGTGAATAGTGAGTGGATCGTAAAAATCGGATTTAACTCATCCCTCAAACCTATCGCCTATTCCCTATGCCCACCAAGCTGGTTCGTCTGTGCGGAAATCGGTTTCAGTCCAAGGAGTCAACGCGACGGTATCGTTTTCTGTCACTGTCGCATGGGCTAGAGCGAGAGATTTAGGTGCGGGACCACGTACCATTTTGCCTGTCTCATCGTACTGAGAACCATGACAAGGACACATAAATTTGTTTTCAGCCTTGTTCCAAGGAACAACACAGCCCAGGTGAGTACAAATCGCGTTGATACCGTAGTTGACGATTGTTGCATCAGCTACCACGAGATAAGTAGGATCGCCTTTTAAGCCTTGAGCTAATTCGCGATCGCCTTTTGCCTTACCAGCTAGGAATGCACTAACTTTGACCTCATTACCCTGAGCGTCTTTGGCTGTTGCGCCGCCGCCAGCCGCACCGCTAGCAGGTGGCACGAAGTATGCTACAAACGGATAGGCAGCACCGAGCACCATCCCACTAATCGTACCGAAGGTGAGCAGGTTCATGAATTGGCGACGACCGAGATCTGGTACGTCAGCGGAACTGGTAAGTTGGGTCATAAGCTGAATGAATTTTATCTAATAATATCTTTGCACAACACTTAGTTGTCACACGGTCGGATCGCTATATAGTGATGTAAAAGCTTACAGCATCTCACATTATGACATTTTTCGGTACCGATCGGTAGGGCTGTCTAGGTGAGATGTAGTCGGAGCGATCCCCACTTTTATCGTGCAGGTTCAAACCCCGAACATTTGGTAGCGTCACATTGAGGTTGAACTAAGCTATTGATTGGCTGCGATCGATCGCTACCCGTAAAGCTAATTTGCCCAGTAATTCCCGCAATATCAAAAGTCGGATTGCTAATAATTTTCTGAAGTTCCCGGCGGCTCTCAGTAATTTCTAGATTGCTCGGCAATCGATCCAATGCAGTAATTAGCACCTGAGTCGCATCATAAGTCATCGCAATCCGATGATCTAGTTGGGATTTTTTACCCCAAAAATTGGGTGTATTAATTGTATCATTCTGATAACTAGATGGATGCCAAGGTAAGCTGATCGTTAGTTTCTGAAGTTGCTGTTTGGTGAAATTAAATAGAGTTTGATCTTTGACTACTTCATTGCCAATAATTGGTAAACTACCATTATTTGCTTTGATGAGCGACAGGAGCCGATAGCGTTCTGGATCTTGACTAGTATAAGCATCAGGAATTAAGACGATCGCTTGCGCTCCGCTGATTTTGGCTTGCTTGAGATAATCGGCTATATCGCCTTTACCTTTAAAGTCAAACTCTTTGACAATATTTACACCCTCAATATTTGCTTTCAATGCTGCTGTCATTGAATCGCTAAATGTCTTACCAGGAGTACGGAACAATACGATGTTCTTGTATTTATGAGTTTGTAAATAGTTAGCAATCTGTTTACCAGATATCTGATTATTAGAACATACTCGAAAAAAGTAAGTATCTCGCTTGTTGTTAGTTAATGTAGTGGCAGTAGAAGTACTAGATATTAGCACGGTGCGATATTTCTTATAAATATCTTTCACTACTGAAGTTACTTCCGATGAATAGCTACCAATCCCCGCCAAGATCCCCCGCTTCAATAACTCGTCTGCTAATTTACTCGCCTCTACTTTATTATTTTCATCGTTTACGATGACAACTTGCAATTTCCATGAATGGTTGGGATCTGCATTCCATTGCTGCTGAGAAAATGCGACAGCTTTTAACATGCTAGTCGGAATATCTGATGGAGTAAATCCGCTACCAGGAATGGTAATCGCGATACTTTTGATTGGGAGCTTTTGGTTTGCTAGTTTGGCATTTTCTAGCATAATCGAGGTTTCTGGATCTTTTCTGTCATCCCAGGCTTTTGTTAGTAGTTTTACGGCTAGATCGAATTCTCCATTGGCAATTGCATTAGCACCATCCTGTTTATCTTGCTGTACGCCCCTGGTACCTGGTGGAAGAAATTTTTCTTCTCCACAGCTAATTTGATCGCCTCGAATGGCATTACAGACAGATTTTAGCACTGGCGGGCGCGTTCCAAGATAAACGATTGTCGTAATAGCTAAACCAATAAGTGCGATCGGCGGTATTTTCACGTCTTTCCCTCTAAACTTAATAGTTACTAGGGGGCGAAATACCAAATTATGTATAATTTTTTTTATAATTGAAGGTTTTTTAGTCGGAAACTTTAAAGGTGAATCGTAAGGTGATGTAAATAAGATTGGCAAAATTGACGAGCCAGGGCACTCTGGTTCGAGCGTACTCAATTCTCCTCTAGTATTTGTCAGAGCGACTTCTAAGCTTTGAGAGTCAGCAATCCAGTGCTTGAATAATCGATCGAAGAATAGCTTCAATGTTCGATAATGAACTGGTAATCTAAAAGCAATGACATTAGGTACACCAATATTCTCTGATGCTAATGCTTTTGCGGCACCAATACTCGAACAGCCCGCTAAAATTACGAGCTTGAGTCCACGATGGACACTACTTCTAAAAGGTTGCGTAAAATCCTGAATTGAGATGCTGTCTAGATCGTTAATTTTGATTCTACCATCGGTACTATCATTATTTGTGCAGCTATGTCCAATGATAATGATAATGTCAAACGATCGATCGCTGACTAGATCGATTAATTTTTCTTTGGTTGGCTGCTCCAGGATCTCAAAAGTAGCTGTCGGAAAGTGGTTTTGAATTTCATCAGAATCAATCGGTTCTTTAATATCTTTTTGACTACCCAGAACCAATAAAACTTTTGGGGGATCTTGCCAAACTAATTTGTGCGGCTGTCTGCGGGGTACAAAGCTCACACTGATGGGACGGCGGCTACCAAGCTTCTCTCTGATAAATGATGTGCTCTCAATTGGCAGAGCTTGAATACGTGGATCGTCGGTGACGATTACTAATCTAAGTGGTTCCTGAGGAGCGATACCATTTAAGCTTTGAAGTAATCCTTCTCTAATTTTAGACCAAGATTCAGCGGCGAGTGTGCGATCGAGTAAATCTTTAAGGCTTTGAATCTCAGTCTGCAATTCATCAATTGGATCTGATACATTACTAACGATCGTTTTAGGTAATTCAATCCCACCATAATATAGATCTTGGTAGGTGGCTGCTTGGAATTTTTTAATAATTTGATTATTTAGAGCGATCGATGAAGTAAGATCTAATGTGCCGTGAGCCGTTATGTGAGGAGAATTAGTTATCGTCCCTGTAAGATCGTCAATTGTGGCGATCGTGAGGGTTGCAGATAGTGAATCTAAATTAGTGCTAGTGATGTCTAGGATACAAATACGGCTCATACTCAACCTCAAATCTAAAAGAATCAGAATTAGTTTGCACCCTATTATAATCTAGCGCAAACATCAAGCTAGATCGATGTTTGCATCATCTATGTAACAAAAAATTAATTAAGATCCAGTATCTGTTTTAATTAGATTGCAAAGGCTTCAGTAATACTGACATTATCGATCGCCACACAGATATTAAAGCGATTGCCCACACTAGCAGTAAAATATAGTTGAATAAAACTATCCCGAACTATTTTTCGACTTTCAGCTTGACAAAGCTGCTCGTTAGCTTCCGAGCTGAGACTTAATTTTACATTCGGTGGAAGATAGTCTTCATTACCGAGTGAATAAACCCGATTGAGGATCGCATATCTTTGTTCTAATAAGGGAATTACTGCCACCATTAAGCCAAGTTTATGTCCCTGCATTACCAATCCCAAATCCTTGATTTTTCGCTGATAATTATGGCGATCGTCTGGGGCGATCGTCCACAAGTATTCTGCGGCTTGCCAGCGCAAAGTTTCATCGGTAGTAGATTGGATTAAGTGAATAAGTAAGCCCGCAGGTGAATCGATGTCGGGTAGATCTACTTTATTAGTTGAATGCTGATTGGTGTATAAATTCTTAACTGCACGATGAATTTCTAGATCGGTATTCAGCGCAATTCTGTGTACTCCGAACTTCTTTTTATTACCAGCAGGAAAGTAACCTGGTAAAGTCTCTGGCTGCTTACAAAATTCATCAATTGCTACCCATCCTCGATCTACTATGGTATTAGTTGCAGTTTTAACTACAGCTAATTGCGATCGAAACCAGTCACCGATCTTAGTTATTGCTGGTGCTGGATTGATATATGCGGCTAGATGTTCGGGAGAATTAATAATTGCGCCCCACTGCTCGAAGGGTAATACTAGACGCGGTGAAAATATCGACTTGTGTTGCTGCAATCGATCGATTAATACTTGTGCTTCTGAATTCGATAATGAAGTTAAACTAGCTATTTGTCCGCGCTCCGGTGCTAATCCACCACTAGCAACTAGATCGCCAGCAATCCAGAGCAGATCTAGATCGTTAATTAGATCGACATTCTCAACTTCATAGCTCTGCAAATTTCGATCTAGAGTTGCTGTCTGGATCAAATGCTGATGGGATACAAATCCCCATAGATGTATATAATGATGCTCTAAATCTACCTGAATCGGTACATAGTAATCAGCAGCCCAATTACTTAAATCCACCCATTCTCGCGGAACTTCAAAGCCTAATAAGTCCAGATCGTGACTTAGAATAAATGCTATTTTAATACCGTCAATAGATAGCGCAAAGCCATTGACTAAGTTTATCACCGATATTAGTTGAGCTTCCTCGCTCGGAAAGATCGACTTGACAACTAAGCCTAGATCGCTTAGATGTTTTTTCACTGCGGCGATCGACATCAGCTCGATCTCAGCTAGACTCTGACATTTATCTAAACTATCAAAATTGACACTAATCCAGATATGCTCTGGATATATTTTTGTTAACGCTTGAACTGCGTGGGGTAAGCTATTCATATATTTAAGCTAAATTAGAACATTAATTACTTGAACCAACCAAGAGTATTTATGTGATTTTCGCTGGATACTTTCGTTTAAAATAGTGGTCTAACAATTGAGTAGCAGCTTGGATCGACAGACTATTTTTTTGAGCCTCACCACTATCGGGATGAGGAACTTGACTGTAAATCCGATCGAGTAACTTTAGATAGATTTTGCCTAACAGCCGAGATATTGCCGATTGATCTCTAGGGACAATCTTGGCAATATCTGCCTGGGTGAGTTTTTGGTGATGGCGAAGTTTGACGATCTGCTGAGTTTCGACAGGCAAACTATTAATGAATCCATCAACGAGCATCAATAGCTGCCCAAATAACTGCTGAGACTCTTCAAAATCTGGCGGTGGAGTACTAACATAACGATCGATTGGGATAGATCGATCTCGATCGTCATATTTCTCGATTATCGGGCTGCGATCTGCGCGAATTAGCGCACCGACACGATCGACGATCCCCTGCAATTCTTCAACAGTTATATTAATAGAGAACGAGTGTACCTCGACTAAAATTGCTTGCCAATCATCTGATGTTAACTTATTTACACTTATCCCAGATCGAGCCAAATAGTTTTTAAATACTTTGGAAATCGATACATAGGATTCAAATTGAGTCGGCGTAATATTACCGAGTAGAGCTGTCCGAATTAATTTATAACTCGATCGAGAGACAATTCCAAAATTTGACAGTCCAAAATATGGATGCCCATTTGCCCTGAGATCGGCAAAGGAGTTGTATTTAACAACCTTATAAGTCCATGCTTGTAATCCTATTAGTAAATTGGGATGGTATTTGGGATTGAAACCAGTCAGGAGCTGTTGAATGCCCACAGTCGGGGTAATTAGTCGCTCGAATAACTCCTCCGACTGTTGCGATCTGGGAATTCTGTTCCAGGTGTGCTGTGCGGCTTTAACTGTCATCGAGGTGATGAAATTAAACCAACAATTGTGGTGTAGAGCTGGTGCGGGTGCTAATGCTACTTTGTATAAACTATCGATCGCTACAGTTATCAACTCAGGATTGGCAACTAATACTCGATCGACATAAATATTTACTTGATGAAGATCTGCTAGCGGTAGCCCAGCCAGATCGAAATTTCCAGCTTGACAGATCCCTCGCATTGCAACTCGATCGCATTTCCACAACAAATGTACATAGCCAGAAGCATCTAGTTCCCATCGCACGGGTACGCTGTAAAATATGCTCAAAGGGTTGATTGGCATAAAATTGGGATAAACTACCGACGATAAGTACTAATTGGGATGACTCTATCGATTAATGCAGGTAAATAATCCCAGATCGCTAAATTGTGGTGAGCAGAGCGATTGCCGATCGATCGCGATTCATCTGAGCCAAATCGAGCGCAGTTAAACCACCAGGATTTTTGCAGGTGCGATCGCATCCCGCCGCCAGTAGTAACTCGATAACGCGATGATGTCGGCGATAGGTTGCCCACATTAGGGCTGTCGCGCCCGAATCATCTTGAATATTGAGATCGACTTTGGCATCGACGATCGATCGCACTAATTCCAAATTACCGTGGATCGCTGAAATAATTAGCGGCGTTTGCCCACCTTTGAAGATCTGTACGGGTGACACACCAGCAGCTAATAGCAATTGAGCAATTTCGGTAGATCGATTGACGATCGCCAGTCCAAAAGCCGTCACACCCTGCTGATGGGCACCCAGGTCTGGGCAAGACTCTAGAATCGCTGCTACGGCTGCTGTATGCCCGTGCAAGGTCGCTAAAACTAGTGGTGTATCACCCAGACTACTAATCAGATCTGTCTTCGCTCCATGACCGAGCAGCAGCCTAATTAGATCGGCATTACCTTCGATCGCGGCTAAGTGCAATCCGGTTTCTAGCTCCTGAGACTGAAGATTTGGATCGGCTCCAGCAGCTAAAAGCAGCCTGACAACTTCGATCTGTCCGGCAGATGTAGCAGCAATCAGTGGTGTCCAGCCATCATTATTTTGAAGATCGAGCGCGGCAGCATCAATCAGCAGTTGAATCAGGCGAGTATCCCCGCGTTCGGCAGCAATTATCATTAAACTATCACCATCGAGATCCACCGCTTGGGGATCTGCTCCGGCTGCTAATAATAGACTGAGGATCGTCCCATCGCCTGGAGCAGATATCAATAACAACGGCGTTTTGCCATCACTCTGGCGATAATTAATATCTGCCCCAGCACTAATTAGCTGTCGTACGATTTGAGGATGGTTTTGACTAATCGCAATATTCAGAGCATTATCTTCATCAGCATCGATCTTCACCACATCCGCACCAGCAGCGATCAGCAATGATACAATTTCCTGCGCCCCTGCCAAAGCTGCCCCCATCAACGCGGTACTGCCATCTTCATTAGCAGCATCTACATCTACCCCCTGCGCCAATAACTGCTCCACAACAGCAATCCGATTGGCGGAGGCGGCGAACATCAGCGCAGTAGTCCCAAATTGACACCGATGAATATTTACATCTGCACCAGTAGCGAGCAGTAGCTCGACAATTTGAGCAAAACCTTTCTGGGCGGCAAACATCAGCGCAGTGGTACCCTGGGCATCAGCCGTATTCACTTGGGCACCACGTTCTAGAGCAACAGCAACTTGACGACAGCTACCTAGTTTAGCGGACTGAATGAGGAAAAGATTGAACCGATCGGCGATCGTCATAAATTTTGGCAGTCGAACTGTTAATAGATTTGGTGGTACTCGATCCTCTGTTCGAGCAGATCCGATCGCGTAGCGTGAGCCATGCTCAATCGAGCAGTAGGCGATCGCCAACACCAACAAATTTTATGCTAACTTTTATAGATATTCCGATAAACTTTTGCGTCAATTTCGCCGATCCTATGGACTTTATTCCCGCTAATATCAAACCATACCTCAATTTTATCCATCCGCCGCTAATGTGGATTTTATTAGCAACTTCCCTATATGCCATGTATCTGGGCTTCCAAATTCGGAAAACACGGAGTGCAACTGGTGAGGAAAAGAAAAAACTAATCCAAGGCAAATTTAATATCCGCCATCATCAAATCGGCTCAATCGTCCTAGCCGTAATGGTGTTAGGCTCGATCGGCGGTATGGCTGCTACTTATATCAATAATGGTAAGTTATTTTTCGGCCCGCACCTACTAGCAGGTCTGGGGATGACTGGTTTAATTGCTGTATCAGCCTCGCTATCTCCCTACATGCAAAAAGGGATGGATTGGGCAAGATACAGTCACATTGGTATCAACTTAGTTATCGTCGGTCTTTTTGGCTGGCAAGCACTTTCGGGAGTAGAAATCCTTCAGCGGATTATCAGCAAGATGTAGATGATGAGGATATAGCTCCGACTTTTGACAGGAGTCGGAGCTATATCCTAAATAATATAATTAGTCACTTCCCCTTGGGCAGCTTGCCAACTACGGGCATCGTAATAGAGATCTGCTAAAGAAATACTTGCCAAAGCAGCTTGAAGTTTTTCGTTGAGCCTGCTCCACACCATGAGCGTGACCCAATCTGCGGCTAAATTGGTATCGTTGACTTGTACCGAGCGGGATTCATGGAGATGCGGTTTGTCAGCGACCATTGATTCACCAACAGCCATTAAGATATCACTCAAAGAAATTTGGGTGGGTTTTTTTGCCAGTTGATAACCACCATGGGCACCCCGAATCGATTTGACTAGTCCGGCTCGCCGTAATTCGATCAGCAATTTTTCTAGGTATGGTATGGGCAAATACTGCCGCAGTGCGATCGCGCTCACCGAAGCTGGCCCATAGTCTGGCTGTAAACTGAGATCTAGCATCGCCTTGACGCTGTAATGTCCGCGCGTAGTAAGTTTCATCTGCGTTTGGGCTATTTCATCCTGGTGCCTTGACTACTCGACCTTCGGTGGCAACCTACGTGCGAAAAGATCGTGAGTCGGTAAGTCGCACGATCGGGTCAATCCAATCCTAGCATCTAGTCGGAATCTTCTGGCTCCAACTATCGATTACTTAGAACTATTAATATCTAACGATCGACCAATATCAGGAATTTAATTTAATTTCATCAACTGTCAATGACTGTTGACTATTTACCACTTACCTGACATTTGAAGATAAGTTTCGTTCCAATCTAAAAAAGATGGTATTTTAGATAGAGATACTTAACAAACTCACTCTAGTCAGTGTACTATGGTGATAAGTGCTAATAGCAACCTCCAATAACTAATGGTAGGGCTAATTTAGCAAAACCGCAACGCCGGACAGCGTTAAACCCTCTAGTTTGAAATCTAAGTTGATGAGTAATAAGAAAAATATTGAGCCGTTAGTTGGCGAAGAACTACTTCAAAAAGTCAAAGACCTTGGCAGCGCAACTAAAGAAGATAAAGCGCGTGAATGCGGCTACTTTACCGAAACCAAGAATGGTGTCGAGCGAGTCAACATGATGAAGTTTCTGAACGCGCTAATCGATGCTGAAGGCATTCAGTTAGATAGTAAAGCTGTTGGTGGCGGTCGTGGCGGTCGCAGTGCTAGTTACAAAATCACTGTCCAATCCAATAATAACTTATTGATTGGTGCTGCTTATACCAAGCTAATGGGTTTACAGGAAGGAGACGTATTTGAAATTTCACTAGGACGGAAGCACATTCATCTCAAGCAAATTGATAAAAACGGGGATGAATAAATCGAGACTAGCTACAGTCTCAATTTGCCAAGAGCGATCGGGCAAACCTTGACCGAGCCAGCGATCTAATCGTCAAAGTAGAGAGTAATATTGAGATGATAACCATTGTGAAATCTAGGTTTCAATCGCTCAGTTGAGTCATCTTCTTTACCCATGGCTATTTTCCGATTTGGCTAGCAAATTTTAGATAACGAGGAGCGCGATCTAAAATTTGCTAGCTTCATCTATTTTTGGGAAAATATTCCTAAATCTAACCCACACATTAAACTAGTTCCATGTCTCGGATCAAAGTTAGACAGCATGTTAATCCGCTCAGTATTATCTACCAACAGCCACTGATTCCGCCCGATTGGTCGGTAGTTTATCCCGATTTGTCCGCACCGATTCATCTCGATATTGGGAGTGCTGGAGGACGATTTTTGCTAGAGTCGGCACAACTCGATCGACAATGGAACTATTTAGGGATTGAAATTCGCGAAGCTCTAGTCATCCAAGCCAATCGTATCCGAGATGAAGCAGGTGTAACCAATCTCCACTATGTATTTGGCAATATAAATATTTCACTAGCAACCTTACTCGCATCGCTTTCAACTGGTAAATTACAGCGGATTAGCATTCAATATCCCGATCCCTGTTTCAAAAATAGACATGCTAAACGGCGAGTCGTTCAACCAGAATTAGTTAATGATATCGCTCGCTATTTACCTAGTGGTGGTGAAGTATTTTTGCAATCCGATTTAGAGTGGGTAGCGCAAGAAATGTGCGATCGATTTAGCGAAAATCCAGCTTTCCGCCGCACTCAAACCAACTGGCTGGAGCCAAATCCACTCGCAATCCCCACAGAGCGAGAAATAGCTACCCTCAATCGCGGCTTACCAGTTCATCGAGCAATCTGGGTTAGGGGTTAGGCTTTAGGTCTTAGGCTTTAGGCTTTAGGCTTTAGGTAATTAAGAGCACGCAAGCATCGCCATCGATCAGCCGAGACATCGATCCTAAAGCCTAAAGCCTAAAGCCTAAAGCCTACTTATGCTTGAGATTGATACAGCTCCACTCCAAGCGATTCCAGACTGTACCGACTACCCAGCCATTTTGCTCCAGTACATGGGAGACATCAGCCACCTGACTCGACAGAATCCCGCTCAAAATCGCCCAGCCTTTCGGCTTGACGATCGCCGCCATTGAAGGGGCAAGTTGGATAATTACATCTGCTAAAATATTGCAGACAAAACCATCGACTGGAGCCGGAATCATCAACTGAAGTTTTTCGATACTCCCCAACTCGACGATTAACTTTTCGGCTGGAATCAGATTTAGAGCGCGATTTTCGCCAGTGGCTTTGACTGCTAGTGGGTCATTATCAACGGCATACACCTGTTGGGCACCCAACAATAATGCTGCTGTAGAGAGAATACCAGATCCGCAACCGATATCGGCAATCGTGAGATTTGTCCCAGGTTGCAGGCGCATTTCGAGGGCTTCTAGACACAGTTGGGTAGTCGCATGAGTACCCGTGCCAAAGGCTACACCTGGATCGAGTTTGAGGATAGTTCGATCTGAATCTGTTGGTGGCTCCAACCATGCTGGATTGATTAACAATCGATCGCCGATCGGTTGCGGTTGCCAATGTTGTTTCCAACTACTCGACCAATCTTCTTCATCAATCAGATTACACTTAGTTACGGGCAACTCGCAACCTATTTCTTTAGCATCATCCTCCAATACCATGGAGAGATCGGATATTGCGAGTAGTTTGACCTGAACTTGGGGAATATATGCAGAAATTAGGATTTCTCTACCTTGCTGTTGAGTGGACATTCCTTTGCACCCAAACTCACTCAGTCTCCAAAAGATATTCTCTTCGAGATCGGGGATGCACTCAATTTTAATTTCCCACCAGCTATTAGACATATTTCTAGATGTTGACGTATAAATTCTAATAACTGTCTTCAGATATTAACTGTGGTGAATAGTTAATATTTCATCACCACAATAACATAATGTTTCTCGATGTCAGCCAGATTATCACCAATTTGCAAGAACGGACTTAGGTATTAGACGCATCCATTTATCCTCTAATACCCGCTAATCCTCCTGCACTCACCCCAGATGCTATTTATGGACAATTCATAAATTGCCCATAAATAGCGCAAGAGTTGTAAGTTATGAGACCTCCTACGAACCAGTGGGGAACAAAATCTCAGCTTAGAATCGCCACCCTCTACCCTCTATCCAAATTCAACCCTGGACTTTTGCAGGAGGTCTATTCAATCCACGTTCTGAAGATCGATCTAAATTTCAACTTTTAATTAGTTAGCGTCACAGTGTAAGCATCACTAATTCCCGTCACCTGTTTAATTTCTGCTAGAATGCCATCGGGTAATGGATCGTCGAGACTCAGTACCATGACAGCATCGCCGCGCACGATTTTGCGTCCGACCTGCATACTAGCAATATTGACATTGAATTTACCCAATAGGGAACCAATAATCCCAATAATTCCTGGTACATCTTTATGCACCGTGAATAACATATCGTGAGTAGGTACGACATTGACAGGGAAATCATCAACGCTAGTAATTCGCATCTCAGCATCACCCAACAGTGCACCTGTAACTGAATGTTGACCCAAAGAACCTTTGGCAATTAGCTTGAGTGTCGCCGCATAGTCGCGAACTGATGCGTCGCGAGTTTCAGCGACGTGGATGCCCCGTTCTTTAGCTTCGATACCTGCGTTGACATAGTTGACTCGTTCTCGGAGTGCGGGAGAGAGTAAACCTTTGAGCGCGGCGGTAATAATTGGTCGAGTTTGTTGTTCGGCAAGATCTCCATATAGACATACTTGGAGATCGTTGATGCGTCCGCCAGCTAGTTGACTGACCATATTGCCGAGGGTTTCGGCAAGTTGGAGATACGGTTTGAGCTGCTGGAGTGCGTCTGGGTGTAAGCCAGGAATATTCACCGCAGACCGAGCTGGTAGCCCCAGTAGCACGTCCCGAATCTGCTCGGCAACATCGATCGCGACATTGACTTGGGCTTCGGCTGTAGAGGCTCCTAAGTGGGGGGTGAGGACGATTTCTTTGCCTATTGAGCGTAAGTCTGATTCGCCGAGTGGCTCGATCGCAAATACATCGATCGCTGCACCAGCAATTGTACCCGCACGGAGGGCGATCGCCAAAGCAGCTTCGTCGATAATTCCGCCCCGCGCACAGTTAATAATCCGCGCCTGGGGTTTCATCTTTGCCAATGTTTCGGCGTTAATTAAGTTTGCCGTTTCTGGAGTTTTGGGGATATGTAGTGTGATATAGTCCGATTCGCGGAAAATTGTATCCAAATCTACCAATCTACAACCCAATTGCTCAGCGCGTTCTGCCGAAATAAACGGATCGTAGGCGAGTAACTTCATCCCCATCGCTTTGGCAACTGTCGCGACATGAGAGCCAATTTTACCCAAACCTACGACACCGAGCGTTTTCTTGTAGACTTCAGTGCCGACAAACTGCTTGCGGTTCCACTGTCCGCTTTTCATCGACTGATTGGCTTCGGGGATGTAGCGAGACATCGAGAGCATCATCGCGAGTGCATGTTCGGCAGCCGCGATCGTGTTACCTTCAGGGGAATTCACTACTACGATCCCTCTGCGGGTAGCTGCGGGGACATCCACATTATCTACCCCAACGCCTGCGCGTCCGATAATCTTGAGATTGGTAGCAGCTTCAATAATTTCTTTAGTGACACGGGTTTCCGATCGAATCATGATCGCATCGTAGTCACCAATAATCCGCGCCAATTCTGCTGGCGGTAAGCCAATTTTTACGTCTACAGTAGCGACTTGCAAGAGGATATCAATCCCCGCTTGGTCGATAGGATCGGAAACAAGAACTTTAGACACGATCGGTTTTGTTGGGTAAAGGTCAACGCAATAGCACATCTTAACCGGATTAGCTGTCCAACGGGGCGATCCTTTGTGCAATTTTTATAATTCATGCTGTAGGAGCCTCACGAAGATCTGACTTCGCGGCGATCGGCATAATTCAAATTAAACATAAAGCTTTTATAATTAAATCATCATGAATAATAATTATCTAGTTACTGTATTAGCCGATCGCATCCAAGCAGAATCAGCATATACGCTATTGGAAAAGCAAGGCTTACCTCTGAGCAAAGTTACCATTCTCGGTCGTGGTTACAAAAGTATCGATGAATTTGGACTAATCGATCCCAACGAAGTAGCGCAGAAACAAGCTAAATTGATGGCAACTTGGCTGGTTCCCTTTGGCTTTGTGGGTGGAGCTGGCTTTAGCATCCTCACAAATTTACATACATTTGCCTGGGCGGGAGAAATCGGCGACCATATCATCAGTGGCTTACTCGGATCGATCGGTGGTGCGATGGGTAGTGTATTCATCGGTGGTGGTGGGGGGATTGGCTTTGGTACTAGTGATTCTGTGCCATATCGCAACCGAATTGATGCAGGTAAATATCTAATTGTTGTCCAAGGTTCTCAACTACTCCTGCAACAAGCCACAACAATATTGCGTAAATGCGACCCAGAAAAGATCCAAGTCTACACCGATATGTATCAATAGAAATATCGTAGCTGTCAACTGTCAACACTTCGGCTTCGCTTAGTGTAAACTGTCAACTGTCAACTGATAAAATGCTCCCAAGAGAAGAATTATTAAAACGTGTCGTTGAAAATCGTGAAGTCGTAGCACGCGCGATCGATCTAGCCGAACAAGCAATTAAGACTTGGGAAGTAGTCGAGACAGACTTTCTATCCCCACCAGAAATCGCCGAAATCAAAGGAGTATTTAGCCGTCTCTCCGACATCGAATTAATCGCTACAGGTGGATATCCACAAGCCGAGAGACAGCGGTTAGGATTCTGTCGGAGTGAATTAGCATTTGAACCCAGTCAAGTGCCTTTAGCCGCCGTACAGATCGCTGGGAATTTTCTCTTCGATCCGCCCACTCATCGAGACTTTTTAGGTTCGATGTTGGGTTGTGGCATCGTCCGTGACAAAACAGGTGATATTATCGTCTTGGGTGAACAAGGTGCCCAAGCAATTGTCGCACCGGAATTGGTCGAGTTTTTAGAAACTCATTTGACTCAAGTTCGATCGGTACCTGTGAAGACTCGACGGATCGAATTAAGTGAATTAAAAATTCGCGAACCCAAGAAAAAAGAAATGGTGACGACTGAAGCTTCCCTGAGGCTGGATGCGATCGCATCTGCTGGATTTGGGATGTCTCGTAGTAAAATGGTCGATCTGATTTCCAGCGGTGATGTGCGCGTAAATTGGAAAGATATCGCTCAATCCTCTCATGCACTCAAAGCCGGAGACTTAATTGCTATTCGTGGTAAAGGTAGACTAGAAGTTGGCGAAATCGCCATCACCAAAAAGGAACGTTACCGGATTAATTTAACTAGATTCATGTAATTATAGTGATTCTAAATCAGACCCTTGGGAACGGATAGTGCGTTAGGCATGAGCCGTAACGCACCTTACATCTAAAACCTAAAACCTAAAGCCTAAAGCCTAAAGCCTAATTAACATGCAAGTCCAATTTCGTGAGTTCAGTCAATTTGATGTTTGGTTTTGGCTGGAGTTTAACAATGTACCTTCAGAACAAGAGAAGAAGTTAGTTGAGGAAGTTTTTTCTTCATGGTTTTTCTTGGGTAAATTGGGTGGATTTAATGCCGAAAATAGTCAGGTTCAAGAAACAGGCTTGGATCTGAGTTATATGGATTATGACAATGATGCTGCTGATAGCACGATGATGTCGCTCATGCACAATATGGGAGACTTTGAATACGAGGGAAACTGGGCGCGGTGTTGGATGGATTTGGGAACTAGTGATGCGATCGCGATCGATATTCTGATCAATTCATTGTCCCAGTTGAGTAAAGAATACGTCGAAATCGTCCAGTTATTTATCGGTGGCGAGAACGAAGAATGGGAAATCGATCCTAGTTATAAAGAGTCGTTGTTTCAGGACATTAATTAAGAATTGATGCTGTTCCACCGCTGCACCAATCCGATCCCATCTGCTGAATTTTCGATCGACAAGAGCGGGTAGATTTAGTATCTATTGTCGATCGCGGTAATTTTCGTATCCCAACATACAGCTACATTTACCCGATCGAGTCTTAATGGATCTAGCTGGATCGTAAATAGATAGCTAGACTTTTGTTACGGAGTATTACCCGTGGTTGAATCTGGGAAGGAAATGCTCGATCGAACCCAACTATTGGTAGATTTGCAGCAGGTAAATTCGATCGCGAACAGTTTGAGTGGTTGTCTGGAGCCAGCGGAGATCGCTCGGAAAGTTACCGATGGCTTAGTCGAGAAATTTGACTGCGTGTTTGCCCGAATTTGGCTGATGGAAACAGATCGCACCATGCTCAAACTCGTCGCATCAGCAGGGCTATATCAGCGCACGGATGGCTTCTTTGCTAGAGTTCCGGTGGGTGCCTTTAAAGTGGGTAAAATCGCTCAGAATCAAATTCCCTTTTTGAGCAACCAATTAGCGGCGGAAACCTGGGTACTCGATCGAGATTGGGCACTCGCTCATGGTATTAAAGGATTTGCGGGATATCCGCTGGTGGTAAATGGCGATTCGATCGGGGTATTGGCAGTATTCAGCCAGTACGAGATGTTGCCCGAATTTTTAGAGATCCTGCAAAGCTTATGTGCTGCCACGACGATCGGTTTAGCAGCAGCGTTGCTATATCAACAGGAAAAACTAACTTGGAGATCGCCAGCCGTTAGTTTTTCCGCTCCTGCGCCCCTTTCCGAGCAGATTGCTAATATACTCAAACCCACCCAATTAACGTTGATGGGTACCGAGCGATCTCTATCATTACCGCCCCACAACTTATTTCTCAGAGCAGCGGAAGTCTTGAGCCAACTCCCTTGCGTCCACAGTCGGCTGACGTACGTGGGTGCATCTGCATCAGCAGTAGCCTCTCTAGAAGCCGTCATTTCAGGATGTCTAGAAAATACATCGGTGGCTACAGCCTTTGGTGCAGTTCAATTAGAAGCAGTTTGTCTAGGCGGAACCCTCGAAATTCACCCCCATGCAAATCGCAAGTTGCTGCGGATGGTATTGACAATTAGTTCTACCCCTAGTGGCTCAGGTGTGCGCGTGAACCTGCGTTGCCGCTCCTCTGTGTTGCAAATGGCATTTTCCCATTTAATCGAGCTGGCAGGATTATCCGTGGCACCGATCGTCGATCCCGATTTACTGCTACTGACAGACGATCGATCGCTGGTGACAACTACACCCAAATTACTGTGGATTGCCACCGATGACAAAATTCCGCCCCAAGCCAGAGGAAAAATAAATCTATCAATTACCCCGAGCGAATTGCGCTCGGCTGTAGCAGCAGTGACACGGGGTGAATATTGGGAGATTGCCGCCCCGTCGGAGTCGATTCATCTGTCCGATCGAGAGCAGGAAATTATCAGTCTTCTAGCAACAGGATTGCGCGATCGAGATATTGCCAGTCAACTAATCGTCAGCGAAAGTACGGTGAAGTTTCACATGAATAATATCCTCGCCAAACTCAAAGCAAAAACCCGCTTTCAAGCACTATATCAATCGATGATTAAGGGGTTAATTTAAATGTACGATCCAAGTTGCTACTTGCTAGACTGGATCGACGATTGAAATCTATCGATTAACGATTGGATGTGCCGATCGAAATCTTTCAACAGCTTTGTCGAGTCGCGAAGTTTCACCAATGAGAATACACTCTGCTATTATCTCTAGATCGATGGGAGCGAGTACTGGAATCTGACTGCGGTTTACTTTTCGATAGCCATCGGAAATTAAAATTGCAATAATCTTGTGAAACAATTCATGTGCTGCACCTGGCATCAGAATCTCAATCGTCCCGTTGTAATAAAATAATTGTAAGTGTTCACGGGGTACCTGTGGTGTTTTTGCGATCGCTAGGCACTACCAATAGTGGTTTGAGTTTGAAAATTCCTGTCGATCGTAATCCTAAGTTGGGTTTTCGATCGAATTACGTCCTGCTGTAATTAGCCAAAGTCTATGTGTGGCAAGCTTTTAAGGCATTTGACACCCCCGTGAACACTTACAAATAATTTTACCCCACGAGTATCCTTGAAACCCTTTTGCAGATACTCAAACTGCGCCCAGGTTTTTCCTCGCTGGATCGTGCGGACATCTCCATTGCCGATGGCAACTTCGATCGATGATGTTCTGGTGGCAACTGTCATCTCAGCTCCAAATGCTCGTAGGCATCGTGTTTTGACAATTTAATTATATCGTTCATGATTCTCGATCGAGCTAAATACTGCAATACAAGTAACTGTAATATTAAGAGCGCATGAAATATAGATGGTGGGCAGTGCCTACCATCTATCAATATAATCGTCAGTTGAAAGCACCTAAAATACTGTTTAATATGTCCTGTGATTTATTACTGATTTCTAAATTATGAACATCATTAAACTGTTTTATGCCATGTGCTATGTTAACTCTCGTATCCGATGATATTTCCAGCTCGTTGAGAACGTCAATTTGTGCGTTTCTATCAATTGCAGCAGCATTTACTACTTCCATATAATCATCCGATTTTTTATGTCCACACCAATAGATTCCACCTTTTTCATCGATCGACCATGTATCAGATGGATGTCCTTCAAAACAATCTAAGAACCATAAGTCTTTAACTTTATCATACTCAGCAATTATTTGATTAGGCTTAGACCATTCAGTTTGTTCATGAATTATAGCAATCCTATTTGATTTACCACTAAATCAGTACATCTGCTCATACTTCAAACTATTAATGAATAACGATCGAAGCATAGTAAGCTTCTACTAAAAATTTAGATTCTCATTTAGGATTGCTATAGACCCCAAATCCAAGTATTTAGCATATATCCACCAAGCGTACCCCCACAAGTTTGCTCAAACTCAATAAATTTATGTTGGCGGCTCTCTGGTATTTTCGCATAATTCATTTGAGATTTTAGTAATTCTAGCTTTTCCTCAATTTTCATGTTTTCCTCATGATTAGCTGTCATATCTGATGGGGTAGAAAGTATCCGACTTGTTAACTTAGCAACATCGATCGTAGTATTCAAATTACCTAACTAATGATTTCGATAGGTAATTTGAATCGATCGAGTCCCATATCTCATTTAACCCATACAGAATAGCCAAATCACTAGACTTAGAGCTTCCGTAGTCAGAAATACAAAATTCACTCGATCGAGACCCTACTGTGACTAAATAGCCTCACACTATTTTAGGCATTTTATGAGTTATCACTATCCGGTCATTATCATTGGTGGCGGACAAGCGGGATTGTCCGTGAGTTATTGTCTCAAGCAAAAAGGCATTGAGCATATTATCTTTGAAAAGCAGAATATCGGGCACGAATGGAGATCGAGACGTTGGGATACATTTTGTTTGGTGACTCCCAACTGGCAATGTCAACTTTCTGGCTATCCTTACCCTGGTAACGATCCGTATGGGTTTATGTCTAAAGATGAGATCGTCAAATACCTCGAAGGCTACGCCGCTAGCTTCAATCCACCGCTAAAAGAAGGCGTAACGGTAACTAAAGTCGGCAAAACAGAAACGGGGATATTTGCCGTCAGTACCTCGATCGGTGAGTATACTTGCGATCGAGTCATAATTGCTGTCAGTGGCTACCATACGCCCAAAATCCCCCGACTGGCGGAACGTTTACCCGATTCTATTCATCAAATTCACTCTTCCACCTACAAAAATCCTGAATCTTTACCCGCAGGTAGCGTGTTGGTGGTGGGGACGGGACAATCTGGCTGTCAGATTGCTGAAGATTTGCATCTGGCGGGGACGCAAGTACATTTGTGTGTGGGGGGTGCGCCGCGATCGCCACGCTTATATCGGGGTAAAGATGCGGTAGAATGGCTCGATCGAATGGGTTATTACAATCTATCGATCGACGAACATCCCAAGAAAGAAACGGCGCGCAGTAATACCAACCATTATCTCACTGGGCGCGATGGCGGGCGCGAAATTGACTTAAGGAAATTTGCACTTCAAGGGATGAAATTGCATGGGCGATTGCGATTGATTAGCAATGGCAAACTGGAGTTTCAGGACGACTTGCAGCACAATCTCGATCGCGCGGATACAGTTGCCGAAAATATTAAACACAATATCGACAGGTTTATCGAAAAAGAGCAGATTGAAGCCCCGCAAGAACAGCCATACATCCCAGTTTGGCAACCAGAACATCCAGAATCAAACTTAGATTTAGCAGCCGCTAACATTCAGACGGTAATATGGTCTACAGGATTTGTGACAGATTTTAGCTGGATCGATATTCCAGTCTTTAATGGTAGTGGTTATCCCAGTCACGATCGCGGGATCACAACTTTACCTGGCTGTTATTTCATTGGCTTACCTTGGCTGCACACTTGGGGTTCGGCAAGATTTTCTGGGATCGCTCGTGATGCCAATTATATTGCCGAACATATCGCCATCAAGGAAAAGGTATCTACCGCCAATACTTGGAGTATCGTTGATGAATTTTTACTCGGTTCGTAGTCTAGACTACAACCTTTTTCAAAACCTATTGATTTAGATAGGTACAAAGAGAATTTTATCAGTATTTTAGCGATCGACAGATGGCTAACTAGTCATAATGTTAGACATCAGAACTCCGTATGTATCGATACAAAATCAGCATTCGATCGAACGTTAATCTGGCATCAATATTGACAACCAGAACGGAGTAGATCGTCATGCCAGAAGTTACTATACCAGCTCACAAGACTGGTGATTTTCTTGTTGATTATGAAGAAAAAGTCTTCCCCGATGTCCAAGCCGAACCTGGTGAGAAAGCCTTGGTTACATTTCACACGGTGGCATTTGAAGGATCGATCGGGCTGGTGAACTTATTGCAAGCCACCCGCTTGAAAAAGAAGGGTTTTGAGACTTCGATTTTACTGTATGGCCCTGGTGTAACTTTAGGATTACAGCGCGGTTTTCCCAAGCTTGGCGATGAGGCGTTTCCCGGACATCAAAACTTCACTGTACGGATTGCTAAATTTATAAGCGACGGGGGCAAGGTTTATTGTTGTCGGTTTGCATTGCAAGCTCTCTATGGACATGGCGAAGCTTCTTTGATTCCAGGAATTATCCCGATCAATCCGCTGGATGTATTGGATATTGTGTTGATGCACCGGAAGGAAGGGGCGTTTATTTTAGATACTTGGACGTTGTAGTTGAGTTTTAAGTTGTAGCGTAGATCTTTACCCCACCCCAGCCCTCCCCTTGGAAAGGGGAGGGGGTAAGAGGAATTTACGTTAAGAAAAGGAGATAGGGATTAGCACCAAAACTTGAAAATTCATAGATTAGCGATTAGAGCTAGGATCTGCTCCTCCCCTGCTTGGTGAAACGCACGCTGAGGTTTCCTCAGCGCGATTTCATCCGCTTTATAAGGGGAGGCTGGGAGGGGTAAAGATCTACGCAGTAATTTAAGAAGATCGAGAGGAAAGATTTGTGGATTTTACGCGCAAAGTTAGAGCCGCCGCCGTACAAATTAGCCCAGTTTTATTTAGTCGCGAGGGGACGACTGAAAAGGTGTTGGAATCGATCGAGAAAGCCGCCCAAATGGGTGCAGAACTGGTGGTTTTCCCCGAAACCTTAATTCCCTACTATCCTTATTTTTCGTTCGTTCAACCACCCGTATTGATGGGTAAAGAGCATCTGCGGCTGTATGCAGAAGCGGTAGAAGTTCCCAGTCCCGTCACAGCGGCGGTCAGTCAAGCGGCTCGATCGCATCAAATCGTTGTCGTACTCGGGATTAACGAACGGGATGGCGGTTCGCTCTACAATACTCAACTGATCTTTGATGCCGATGGTACCCTCCTGCTGAAGCGGCGCAAAATCACACCGACTTACCACGAGCGAATGGTGTGGGGACAAGGTGACGGAGCGGGATTGAAGGTAGTGGATACGGCGGTGGGGAAGCTGGGGGCATTAGCTTGTTGGGAGCATTACAATCCCCTGGCGAGGTTTGCACTAATGGCACAGCACGAGCAAATTCACTGCGCTCAATTCCCTGGTTCGATGGTAGGTCAGATTTTCGCCGACCAGATGGAAGTCACGATCCGCCATCATGCCCTCGAAGCAGGTTGTTTTGTTGTAAATGCCACAGGCTGGCTCTCTCCCGCACAGATCGGTCAAATTACCACCGATGAAAAGCTCCAAAAAGCACTCAGCGGTGGGTGTTTTACCACGATTATCAGTCCCGAAGGTAATATTCTCCATCCCCCAATAACTGAAGGCGAAGGCATGGCGATCGCGGATCTGGATTTCGCGCTGATTACCAAACGCAAGCGGATGATGGATTCGATCGGACATTACGCTCGTCCCGATTTGTTGCAATTGCAATTGAATCCGCGCCAATGGGAGGTTGTGAGTGAATGTGCGTCGCCAGCATCCCCAGAAAGACCCACCCCCAGCCCCTCCTCGGAGGGGAGTAAGAGAGATGAATAAGCAAAAATTAATAACCGAACTGCAATCTCAAGGATTGCAAATAGTCGAAGTCGGAGCGGGAGTCTCAGGTCGCAAAGGCGGTGCAGGGCCATCCGACCACAAAGCAGTGACGATCGACGGTACGACAATTATGGTACCGATCTATACTGCAACCGCCGCTCAATCCCCTTACACCGCCACTCTTGACCCCGCATCCACCCAAGCAACCATTAGCGTAGAAGGACGAGAAATCATTCCAATCGAATTTCCCAAAACCCCCGAATTCTACAACCTCACCACCGCCGACGGCATCCCCTACTGGAAAATCGCCCTTCTCCACAGCCATGATGTCCTTGCCACCACCGTCCTCCAAACCTGTGTGCGCTACCGCAATAGCGATACAGTTTGCCAGTTCTGCGCGATCGAGCAATCTCTCCAAGCCGGACGGACGATCGCCCGCAAAACCCCCGCTCAACTAGCCGAAGTCGCCGCCGCCGCAGTTCGCCTCGATGGAGTCAAACACATGGTGATGACCAGCGGCACCCCCAATACAAGCGATCGCGGTGCCGCTTACTTAGCCGAATGCGCTGCTGCAATTAAACAGCGAGTCGATCTGCCAATTCAAGCCCAGTGCGAACCTCCCGATGATTTTGGCTGGTTCCAGCAGCTCAAAGACGCAGGTATCGATAGTTTGGGGATGCACCTCGAAGCTATTACCCCAGCAGTCCGCGCCAAAATCATGCCTGGAAAAGCTGATGTGCCCGTCGAGTATTACTTCCAAGCCTTCACAGCAGCCGTAGAGGTATTTGGACGAGGACAGGTGAGCACCTATTTGTTAGCTGGATTGGGAGACACCATCGATGCTCTGGTTGCAGGTTGCGATCGATTGATTCAAATTGGCGTTTATCCCTTCGTCGTGCCCTTTGTGCCGATTACAGGTACCCCTCTAGCACATCACCCCGCCCCCAATAGTGAGATGATGTTTGCCCTTTATCAGCAAGTGGGAGCATTGCTAAGGCGATCGGGTATGTCAGCCAAGGATATTAAAGCTGGCTGCGGTAAATGTGGAGCTTGTTCGGCTCTGTCTAGCTTTGAGGTTTAGCACTTCGCACAAGCCACAGCGGTTGACTGCGCAACTTTCGCTGCTGCTAGTGTTGCAAAACCCGCCTGTCTCGTTGGCGAAGCCTCTCCCTCAGGAGAATCGCTCGTAAACCGTCGGGAAACTAGGGCGTGCGCGAATCGCTGTCTTGGAAAGGTGCTCTACTTGGGGCAACAAGCGACGTTTTCGGGGGAAGCTTCCCCCTTAGAGCTTCGCGCCCCAAGACCACTGGGCGGGTGACAAAGGCCAGTTGCATTTTCCGCTACGCGGGTTAGAGATATTAGTCCGTGTAGGCGGACTTCGCATTACCAGCAACGACTTCAGTCGTTGTCAAGTCTTACCTATTACAAGTATCAATTATGTCTTACCTCTTCAAACTCGCTTACTCCCAACCAGAAATCGCCGCCTACTTCGATCTCCGTCGGAAAATCTTTGTCGAAGAACAGGCTCTATTCCAAGATGATGATGTGGATGCTCTAGATGAGATCGCTCACCCAATTATTGCCGTCGAAGCTGATGCCCTACGTTTAGATGTACTCGGCATCGTGCGGATCTACGAACCCAAACCTCGACTCTGGTATGGGGGTAGGCTGGGCACTCATCCAGATCGCCGTAAAGGTTGGCAAATCGGCAAGGGGTTAATCTCTAAAGCAGTCACTACCGCAAATGCTTGGGGCTGCGATCGATTCCTCGCTACAGTTCAAATCCAAAACGTTCGCTTCTTCCAACGATTGCATTGGGATTCCCTCGAACAAATCGAAATTCGTGGTATCGCCCACCATCTCATGCAAGCAGACTTAGACTTTTATCCGGCTAATAATGAGCTTCGTCCATTAGAGTACAGCCAAGCATCTTAGCTGAGCGATCGGTAAAACTAAATGTAAGTGTTTCAAGCAGCGGGAAAAATCGAAGTGGAACTCAAGTTATTAGCCCAAATACTTAAAAAATCTCTAGGGATCGTGCATAAGCAAGATATCCAATCCGTTGCTAGGTTTCTCTCCACTGAAAATGCTGTAAGTGATGTACTACTGGGCGATGATTGCGCCGCAATTCCCGATCGCGATGGTTATTTGCTGCTCGCAGCAGAGGGGATGATGCCTGATTTCATCGCCGCCGATCCTTGGTTTGCGGGCTGGAGTGCGGTAATGGTAAATGTCAGCGATATCTACGCGATGGGGGGGCGACCGATCGCAGTTGTAGATACGATCTGGAGCCAAACCGCCGACATTAGTCAACTACTAGCAGGGATGAGTGCCGCCGCACGTGCTTATCAAGTACCGATCGTCGGCGGACATACAAACAGTCACAGTGAATATAATGCCCTCTCTGTGGCTATTCTGGGACGCGCTGGGCAACTGATTTCTAGCTTTCACGCTCAACCTGGCGATCGATTGTTGATGGCGATCGATCTACGTGGCAAACCTCACCCTAAATATCCATTCTGGAACGCCGCCACCACCACAGACCCCGCGCGGCTCCGTGCCGATCTGGAATTGTTACCAAAATTAGCTGAAAATGGGCTGTGTGATGCTGGAAAGGATATTAGCATGGGCGGAATCGTCGGCACTACTCTAATGCTGTTAGAAACCTCTAGATGCGGTGCAGTTCTCGATCTTGATGCCGTTCCCGTCCCCCCAGATTTACCCCTCGATCGATGGCTGATTAGTTTTCCCAGTTACGGATTTTTATTAAGTATCCGTCCCGAGCGAGTCTCATCCGTTAGACAGATGTTTCTCGATCGTCAAATTACCTGTAGTGATATCGGTGAAATCCAGGTCAACCCTCAACTGATCCTCAAATTCCAAAACGAGTCTACACTCTTTTGGGATTTCACTCAAGCAGCCCTCACCGGATGTGGGCAGAGCATTTAAATCCTGTATTCACAATCGTAACTATGCCTGAAATTCGCTTTAAAATTCAATGGCCAGATGGCGAGCGAGAAACTTGTTATTCACCTTCTTCGATCGTCAAAGCATATTTCGAGCCAGCCCAAAATTATGACCTCTTAGATTTTGTAGATCGCTGTCGCACTGCTTTGAATATTGCTAGCGAGCGAGTCCGTCTTAAATATGGTAGACCTTGTGGTTTAGCGATCGGACAATTGGCCACAATCGAAGCAAAGGCGGATCGATTTAGATCGGAATCAATGTCGATCGTCCGAGTGATTGAATTTATCGAATAGACAGCCGATCGAATCGCTCCTCAAATTGTCAACTAGCTTGAGGATTACCACCTCCTCAAAAAAGCTTTGTTTAAACCGGATCGAGTGGTTCGCAAAATCGGTTGATTCCAGCTTCATGAGCGTATAGTAATACAGGTAAAATTAACAGTTTTGGGCAAATTTTAATCTGTAAAAAGTGTTGATATAATGGCAAGAAATTACCATTTATCATGTCATTACGAAATTCCGATCGACAGACGGCTACACGGCATTTTTTCGCCAATCCTGGCAACCATTCACTATTATCGATCTCTGGTTGTTGTCCGACACGAATCGCCAAAGCCATTGCAGCATCTTCGAGATTACCTTCACAATCAGCGATAGTTTCCAACGAGACGATCGCATCTGGAACCTCTGCAAATTGAACTTGCAATTCCTCGATGATTTGGAGATCTATCATGTTAATTTCTAATGCGACGAATGCCCATAGGCTTTAATACTCCGATCGATTTTAAGGTGGAGCGGATTAGAAGTCAATCCGCTCGGATGGGCAACTAGGCAACTTTAACGCCCTTCCAAAAAGCGACATAGCCCTCAATATTCTTAGCTGCATCCTTAGCTGCTGGATAATACCAAGCAGCATCTGGATTAACTTCACCATTTACGTCGATACTATAGTAGCTAGCTACACCTTTCCAGCCACAAGTCGTGTGTGTATTGCTATCCTTAAAATATTGTTTATCGATACTATCTGCTGGAAAGTAATGATTGTTATCGACCATAACTGTAGCATTGCTTTCTGCTAATGTGACACCGTTCCAAATTGCTTTAGTCATGATTTTAGTTATAAATGATTTCGAGCGCGTAAACTACCCTCACTATAACATTCAACCCTCAGTGCCATTTACCGGATGATATGGTTGTGTCAGCAAATGAGCATTTACCGATGCTTCGATCGTATCGGCTAACAAATCTGCACTATTAATCACACCTAGCGAACTAGTATTCGATGCCATTGCTTCCATCCGTTGCGGATTTTGAAGGAGATTGAGGACTTCCACCGCTAGAAATTGAGCTGTGAGACTTTCTTGGCGAAACAGCAACGCGCCATTAGCAGCAGCTAAAACATTGGCGTTGTGATATTGATGATCCTCAGCCGCGTAGGGATAAGGAATCAAAATCGAGGGCGTACGGGTAATCATCAACTCATTAAGTGTCGCTGCACCAGCACGACTAATCACTAAATCTGCCCGCTGAAATAATCCTGCCATGTTGTCATAAAAAGGCAACACAATATACTGCGGATGTTCGATTTTCTCCGTTGGCGCGTTCGCACCGCCGACAATATGCACGAGCGTCGCCCCAGCATCCAACCAAGTATTCACGCATTCACGAATCATCTGATTGAGGGCTACCGCGCCTTGAGAGCCACCGACAACGACGATTAAGGGACTAGTATCGGAAATGGCTAAATCGAGCGGTTGTGGGGTCAGGAATTGCTCGCGACAGGGAGTGCCCAGATAGATTGTTTTGGCGCGGGGGAGGTATTTACTCGTAGCGACAAAGCCGACTGCTACCTTGGTACAAAACGGACTGAGCCAGCGAGTAACTTTGCCAGGAATTGCATTTGACTCATGGAGGAAAACTGGTAAGCCGAGGGAATAGCCAGCTAAAATGGCAGGTGCGGAGATATAACCGCCAGTACTAAAAACAGCATCAAATTTACCTTGTTTGAGCAGTTTGCGGACTTGAAATATCCCTTTAACCAATCCAGCCAGAGTTTTCAGTGTACTAATGCCAAATTTTCCTTGAAAACCACCGACACGAATCAGATGTAGCGGATACTCTTTGGGGACTAACTTTGATTCTAAGCGATCGGGTACGCCTAACCATTCAATCTGATATCCTGAAAGCTTTTGGGCAACTGCGATCGCGGGGAATACATGTCCCCCAGTTCCGCTTGCGGCAATCAGTAGCTTAGGAGCTGTTTTTGACACTGGTATTTTAACTCCTCACCTGCGACACAGTTATCTTAGCCGTTGGTGTAGCCTCTCCGCTAGGAGAATCGCTGTTCTGTTATTCTAAATGTACGATCGATCGGGTGATTAATCTCATTGCCGATCGAGATTAAGTAACACTCTTCCCTCACCCCTGAACCCTAAACCTGTTATGTTGCAATCCATCTACCGTCTTCCACCATCTACTGTGTCCACTTGGTATCGACTGGCTATTACGGCAGTGGTTGTTGGTTGTCAGCAAGCTGTAGTCCTCCCCGTTCGAGCTGATAGCTCAGTTTCGACTGCGCCTACAGCACTCAAAACGATGCTATCCAATATCGATGCAGCCGCAAATGGGCGGAAATTACCCGAACTCTCACGTTATTACAGCCCGAACTTCACTACCAGCGATGGCTTGAATAAAACAGCATGGCAGCAGTCGCTCGGTCAATTTTGGCAAAACTATAGCAATCTTACCTATACCACCACCCTAGAAGGCTGGCAGGCAGCGGGAAATGGTTATACAGCTAACACTGTGACCAAAATTACTGGCGTTCAGAAAATGGATGGTAGAACCCTCAATCTCCAGTCAACTATTCAATCTCGTCAAAAGATTGTTGGGGGGCAAATTGTGCAACAGCAAGTTTTGCAAGAACGCACCCAAGTATCGAGTGGTACTAAGCCACCAACGATCGAACTCAATCTACCAACTAAACTTCAATCTAATGCCGAATATAGCCTAGATGCGATCGTCAACGAACCCCTCGGTGAAGATGTGCTCATGGGTACAACTATCGAGCAACCAGTTTCTGCTCAAGCATATGCTCAAGCACCCAAATATAAACTAGAGTTACTCACGGCTGGCGGCTTATTTAAAATCGCTCGCGCTCCAGGCAAATCCGGCGATTATTGGTTCTCTACGATCTTTATCCGTCCGGCGGGGATGACTACTCTCACGCAGCGGGTTCATGTGCTCAAAGGAAATTAGTCGTTGCTGAATGCAAGTACGCTCGGCGATCTTTTCGATGTCTAAAAACATAGTAGGGGCAATGTCTTGTCGGTTGTTTTATTCGGAGGGAACCGCCGCTAAACCGCCGCTAAACCGTCGGGAAACCCGACGCTCGCGGAGCGTCTCGGAACGAGAAACGCGAGCCGCTTCATGAATTGCCCCTACTATGTTTTTAGACTCATTACTTATTAGATCCGACCTACTTACCCAGTAATTTCACAACCCCGATCCCACCGAAATATAAAGCTAAAACTGCACCTGCAAGTAAACTTTGAGTCAAGGGATCTGTAGAGGGTGTCACAACTGCGCCTACGACCATCGAGCCTACTACCACACTCTTCCAACCAGATAGCATCGATTGAGAAGAGAGAATACCGAGTAGGGATAATAAAATTTGGACAACAGGTAGTTCAAATAGCAACCCTGTCGCAAATAGTAACACTAGCACAAACTCAAAATAGCGATCGATCGACCAAGCCTGTTTGACGACATCCGCCCCATAGCCGATCAGAAAATTGAGCGCAGCCGGAATCAGTAAATAATAAGCAAAAGCAATCCCCGCGACAAATAGCACCGACGAACCAACCACCACAGGCAATACCAACTGCCGTTCGCGCCGTGTCAATCCAGGAATGACAAATTGGATGATTTGATACAGTACCACCGGACTAGCGACCAATAAGCCACAGTAGCCAGCTACTTTGACTGAGACAAAAAAGTATTCACCTGGAGCGAGTTGGAGAAACTCGATCCCCATCGCTGGGACTTCTAAAATTTGGACGATTTGTTTAGCATAGACAAAACAACCCATAGCACCGATCGCCACAGCAATTATCCCGTAGAAAATTCGCTGGCGCAACTCTTCTAGATGGTCGAAAAAAGACATTTCCAATCCCATCGGATCGTCTAATTCGGCATCATTGCCAGCAGCCAGATCGGGATCGGGCGACCATAGTGCAGTACTCAGTTCGGGATTGGACTGAAAACCTTTGTCTACTTCTGAAGTCATCGAAGAACTTGTAGCGGAATCCCCTAATTATATTCGATCTTAATTGCGCGATCGCGGGCTAGTCAATGCGCCAGTATGTATCAGGGCAAAAGCACGAAGATGCGATCGATATTGATTTGAGATTGCTAATAATTGCCGATGAGTGTTAATGGGTAACGTTTTCAATCGATCCCTGGATCTATTTGGGGATCGCAACCTTTGCGTATTGGGTCAGCGATCGATGATAATTAAGGATTGTTAACCAAATTTCCTGTATAGCCCGGTGAATAACCTGAGTACTGTCTCCGATACCAAGCGTAATTTCTACTCTCAACATACCCGCCCGATTAATTCGATTTATCGGCGGGTGGTAGAAGAATTAATGGTCGAAATGCACTTGCTTTCTACTAATGTTGATTTTGCCTACGATCCGATCTACGCGCTGGGTGTAGTCAGTAGCTTCGACAGGTTTATGGCAAGTTATCGTCCCGAAACCGATAAACAATCGATTTTTGTCGCTCTGTGTCAATCGATGGGTGGCAATGCCGAGCAATCCCGCAAAGATGCTGCTGAAGTTCAAGAATTTGCCCGCAGTATGCAGGAGCAAGACATTGTTAATTGGCTGGCTCATCCGACTAATGATGGGATGGGGGCACAATTAGCCAGTAAGATCGAATCGATCTCGAATAATCCTAAATTTAAATATAGTCGCTTATTTGGGATTGGGTTATTTACGATCCTCGAACAAGCAGCACCCGATTTACTCAAAGATGAGAAAAAGCGTCAAGCTGCAATCTTGCAAATTGGTGAAGCGATGCACCTGCCTACTGAAAAAGTCCAAAAAGATCTAGATACCTATCGGAGCAATTTGGATAAACTAGTCCAAATGGAAGCGGTAATGTCCGACTTGGCAGAAGCCGAGCGCAAAAAACGTGAAAAACGGGCACAGGAAAAAGCAGCCGCTACTCCTGTGGCTACTGCTCCTAGTGAATCTTAGGCAATAGGGGATAGGGGATAGGGAAGAGTCTTAATTCATTCCTTATGTCCCTAGTAATAAACTTAGATTTGTTAGCACCTATTTGCGGATCGATGCCATCAGTGGTAACACGAGATCTGCTAATTCTGACTGATTCACAATCAGACATGGCATTGCATAGCTCCCATAATTTCGACCTACAACCGCTGGAAAAGTCGGCTCATCCCTCAACGATCGCCAAGACCCTCCAGCAGCGTGTAGAATCGCCCATACAGCCGCTAGATCCCAGATTTTGGGAGTTGCCTCTACGCCACCTAGACTCGCCCCAGCAGCAACCGCCAAAAAGTTGTAAGTAGCCACCCCCAACATCCGAATTTTGCAGGGAAATCCTGGCTGCCAGATCTGAATACTGCGGGCACACAAACTGAAAAAATGATTGCTACTAGGGCGATCCTGACTGACATGAATCGGACGATCGTTTAAATAAGCTCCAGTCGGCAGATCTAATCCGGTATCTCCTGCCCAATAACCGTAAAAAGTTTGATTTACAGGTGGAAAATAGACATATCCAAACACTGGACTCCCATCATAAAGCAACCCGATCGAGATTCCCCACAATGGAATCCCGCGCGTAAAATTTGTCGTCCCATCCAACGGATCGATTACCCACGTCCAGCGAGCATCTGTAAAACCATGCTCGGCTTCCTCACTCAAAATGGCATGATCGGGAAAAGTCTTGGTAATGCTCGATCGAATTTCTGCATCCGCCCATCGATCGGACTCAGTAACTAGACTACCATCCGCCTTTTCCAATCCCTGCACGCGTCCAAAGTCTAACAGTAGTCGTGCGCCTACTCTGTGAGCAGTAGTATCAGCAAGCTCCAATACTTGATTCCAAAATTCCATGCTGTTTAAAGAGTTGATAGTTGATAGTTGATAGTTGATAGCCAGACAAGACAGCGACTTGCTGCAAGGAGGTTGTGCTGTATCCCTACACATTGTCGTACGGTTCACCTGAAGTAAGCTTTGAGCGCGAGTCGCTGCGTTTAAAAAAATTGTCCTCTGGGACACGCATATTCGGATGTCGATCGGCTAAAATGCGAACAATAGCGAGTGCTAATTGAGAGCTGCGATGCTCATCCCCAGCGGCTGTGCCAAAGCGTTACTAGGTCGCCAAAACATCGTCTTAATTGTAATTTGTGGCAGGTGTTTTGTTAACGCAGTGACAGATAGAGATGTCATGGCAAAAGGATCTTAGCTACAAAACACAGATCTTTATCGATATATTTTCCAGATCGATCGAGATCGATAGAAAGTAACTATTTGGAGTAAATATCAATCATGTCACCAACAGCCCAAAATCCGTTATTGACGATCGAGCAAGAATACGGACAAAGTATCTGGATGGATAACTTGAGCCGCGATCTGCTCACATCCGGCGAACTCGCCGAACTCGTCACCACTCGTGGCGTATTAGGAATCACTTCCAACCCCGCAATTTTTGAAAAAGCGATCGGTGGTAACGCCATCTATGATACCGAAATTGTCACGGGGATTAAAGCAGGTAAATCCCTCAACGACATTTACGAATCGCTAATATTTACAGATATTCGTCACGCCTGTGACATCTTACTCCCCGTCTACAAGCAAACCAACGGGATCGATGGCTACGTCAGTATCGAAGTCCCGCCGACAATTGCCGCAGATACCCAGAGCACCATCAGCGAAGCCCGACGGTACTACGGACAGATCGATCGTCCCAATGTGATGATCAAGATTCCTGGCACCCCAGAGGGCTTGCCAGCCGTCGAAGAGATGATTAGTGAAGGCATCAGCATCAACGTCACCTTGCTGTTTTCAGTCGCAAGTTATGTAGAGTCAGCTTGGGCATACATCCGTGGCTTAGAAACCCGTGCAGCCAAAGGCGAGGACATCAGTAATATCTCCTCTGTCGCCAGCTTCTTCCTAAGTCGGATCGACACCAACATTGATGGTAAACTAGACCACCTACTCAAAGATCTCACCGATCCCACCAAAACCGCAAAAATCTCCGCCCTCAAAGGCAAAATCGCGATCGCCAATGCCAAAGTAGCCTATCAAGAATACAAAAAAATCATCGCGACAGATCGCTGGCAACAACTAGCCGCAAAAGGTGCGCGAGTCCAACGCCTACTGTGGGCAAGTACAGGTACCAAAGACCCTAGCTACAGCGATGTCATGTACGTCGATGGACTAGTTGGCGCAGATACCGTCAACACCCTACCACCAAACACGATCGAAGCTTGTGCCGATCATTGCGATCCCGCCAGTCGGATCGAAGCTGGAGTCGATGAAGCCTACAGCCTCATCGCCAGCCTCAAAGATCCCGATATCGACATCGATCTCGATGGTGTCATGGATGAACTGTTAATCGATGGGATCGACAAATTCGTCAAACCCTTTGACTCACTGATGAAATCTCTGGAGGGTAAAGTAAAATCTTTGACACCAGCGTAGAGGAATAAGGGGTGGGGTGGGCGGGTGCCCGTCCCATTAGATCTGCTGCGATCGCATGATTACCGATCGTCATTTAAACCAGTTTGAATGCTCACAGAATTAAGCATGTCGAGCCACCACATCAAAAACTTTTAAATATAGCAACCCTAGATTGGGTTCTCTGTCAACTAAAGTTGCATTATGGCTGTTGCATAATACACCCTACATGACCTAGCAAATCTGGGTTTTACCCCACCAATAACCAAACACCAGCCCCTAATTAGAATTCCACCCCAGCAACCAGAAGCATGATCGACTTATTAGAAAATCCATTCCGGCTAGGCTTACGACAAGAACGAGTCCCCGAACCCCAAATCCTCACCATCTTCGGAGCCTCCGGCGACCTCACCCATCGTAAACTGATCCCCGCACTATATCAGATGCGACTCGATCGCCGACTCCCACCCGAAATCACCATCGTTGGCGTAGCCCGTCGCGACTGGAGCCACGAATACTTCCGCGAACACTCCAAAAAAGGGATCGAAGAATTTGGTAACGGTATCCAAGACGAAGCCGCTTGGAACGAATTTGCTCAGGGACTGTATTACTGCTCTGGCGACATCGACAAACCCGAAAGCTACCAAAAACTCAAAGCCTTCCTGAGCGAACTCGACACCGAACGCCGCACCATGGGCAATCGGGTATATTATCTCTCCGTCGCTCCCAACTTCTTCCCCGAAGCGATCGAACAATTAGGGAATACCGGATTACTCAGCGACGCACAAAAACATCGTCTAGTGATCGAGAAACCCTTTGGGCGAGATCTCGCCTCAGCCCGTGTCCTAAATCGGGTCGTGCGAAAGCATTGCCAAGAGCAACAAGTTTATCGGATCGACCACTATCTGGGCAAAGAAACCGTCCAAAACTTGCTCGTACTGCGATTTGCCAATGCGATCTTTGAACCCCTCTGGAATCGCAACTATATCGACCACATTCAGATCACCGTTGCCGAAACCGTCGGAGTCGAAGATCGGGCGGGTTATTATGAATCGGCTGGCGCACTGCGGGATATGATCCAAAACCATCTGATGCAGGTGTTTTGCCTCACAGCGATGGAACCCCCCAATGCCCTCGATGCTGACTCGATTAGGACAGAAAAAGTCAAAGTCCTCGAAGCTACCCGCCTCGCAGATGTCAATAATCTCAATCGATCGGCAATTAGAGGACAATATCAGTCAGGCTGGATGAAAGGAGATCCGATCCCTGGCTATCGCGAAGAAACAGGTGTTGCACCTGGCTCCACCACTTCTAGTTTTGTCGCCATGAAATTTATGGTGGATAACTGGCGATGGAAAGATGTCCCCTTTTATCTCCGCACTGGTAAGCGGCTACCGAAGAAAGTCTCCGAAATCGCCGTGCAATTTAAAGAAGTGCCCTGGTTGATTTTTCAATCTGCTTCCCGTCAAGCCAATCCGAATGTATTGACGATGCAGATTTATCCTAACGAAGGGATCTCCCTCCAATTTGAAGCCAAAATGCCTGGAGCAGACTTGCGCACCCGCACGGTAGACATGGATTTTAATTATCAAGAGGCGTTTGGGGTGAAATCTTCCGACGCATACGATCGACTATTAATCGATTGTATGTTAGGCGATCAAACCCTATTTACCCGCTCTGATGAAGTAGAAGAAGCATGGCGAATCGTCACTCCAGCACTTTCAGACTGGGAAGCTAATACCGCTCCAGACTCGATTCCCATGTATGAAGCGGGAACCTGGGGGCCACTAGCCGCCGAAGATCTGATCAACGACGACGGTAGAAGATGGCATCGATTCTAGAGCGGTTGACACTTGACGTTCGATCCGCTGTGCGAACGCCAAACTGGGCACTGGGCGGGAGACCCGTCCAGTCGGCTACGCATTGCCAAGGGCAAGGCTAACGCCAACAGTGCAAGCAGTGCAAGAGCTAAATTTTTACGGATATGGTAACTCAATCCCTATCCCCTATTCCCTACCCTCTATCCCCTAAACAATGAGTACCCAATCTCCGCCAGTTGTTTCGCTACGTGCGCCCAAAGATGTCTCGGTGGCAGATATCGAACAGGAATTAAGCCAGATTTGGCAAGACTATCATCCAGAGAATCAAGCAAAAGATGCGATCGTTGCAACTCAGGCAACTACTTTTACTTTTATTGTCTATGAGCCAGAACCTACCCAGCATATGCTATCAGTGTTGGGCTTCTATGATGGGCCGATCGATGGTATTTTTGGCCCAGCTCAGATCAAAGCCGTCAAAGCAGCCCAACTAGCCTATCAACTAACAGTAAATGGTAAACTCGATCGCGCGACGATGAGCAAGATTCAGGCTGCATATCACGCTCGAATCGTGGAGACTCACGATGTCCACGCCTTAGCAGTCGAAAAAGATGTCAATACTCGTGGATATGTAGTCACAGATGCGATCGCTAATACCAATCCGCGCCGAATTATTACAGTTTGTCCGATCGTCAGTGAAGATAGTGGCGTAAAAGCGCAAGTATCAATTTATTGCCCGATGAAGAAGCAATATCTTCACTCCCTAGTCTGTAGCGAATATGTTACCTTACAGGGCACTCCAGAGGCATTAGAGCGCAATGGCGAGAGCATTGCTAATCTAGCTGTTGCCGATTTACCCCGATTCCTGTGGTGGAAAGATACCCCCGTACCTACCGCACCCCTATTTCAACAGTTAGCACATAGAGCGCATTCGGTCATCTTTGACTCTGCCGAATTTAGCACTAGTGAAGCCGAATTACTGCAACTCCATGAGATTCTCAACCAGGGAATCCCCGTCATCGATCTTAACTGGCGGCGGATTGCGGGATGGCAAGAACTCACCGCTGAAGCTTTCGATCCCCCCATCCGACGTAGAGATATCACCGAAATCGATCGAGTGGATATCAATTACGAAAAGGGTAATCCCGCTCAAGCCCTGATGTTTCTGGGCTGGCTCTCCAGTCGGCTCCAGTGGCAACCCACTAGTTACAATCATTCCGGTGGTGATTATGACTTACGCGAAATTGATTTTGTCGCTCCTGACGGGCGGAAGATTCATACCGAATTAGCCGGAATGCCTACTGCTGATACAGGTGAGATTCCAGGTGATATCATGGGTGTCCGCCTCACCTCCACCAATCCCAAAGCTAACTGTAGTACTGTCCTGTGCTCGGAAGTTGCTGGCTGTATGCAGATGGAAACACGCGGCGGTACTCAATCGGCGCGTGTAGATGAAGTTAGTCCTCAATCCGAACGCAACGCTGAAGATTTACTCGCTGAGTATCTCCAACGGTGGGGCCGCGATTTACTCTACGAGCAAACGATGACAGTAGTCGCTCAAATTTTGAGTAAGGTCGGTTAAGTTATCTGAAGTAAAGATGGGAGACGTTACTCATCATCTTTACTTCAAGCTCTTGATTATAAGTATTGTATAAGCTAATGAGTAAATACTTTCTCTGAAAAGCTTAGTTGTGTTGGAGTGGAAATGATTCTTAAAGATTCTCCATCTAGTATTTTTTTATAATATGAAGTTAATTTTTCATTATCTACATTTTCATCTATAAATCTAAAAGAAGATGCTGCAATATACTGAATTTCTTGTTCCAATGCTAACCAATGGCGACCCTCTTCTTCCGCAACAAACCCAGTAGTATTAGAACCAGAAAATATATCAACAACGAGATCGCCTGGGTCTGTTAAGAAGCGAATAAAAAACTCTGGAAGCTTACTCGGAAACCGTGCCGGATGTGCTTTTATACCTAGAGATTTACACCCTCTTAAATATTGACCATTAGAGTCTGAATTAGCTATT